>Ga0207927_1000311_pt1 | contig 20381 bp, 17 predicted proteins | sample NGESurdeep072012_2_FD_184456 | JGI IMG/M metagenome (GOLD analysis project Ga0207927, IMG submission 184456) | Arctic peat soil microbial communities from Barrow, Alaska - NGEE Surface sample 210-2 deep-072012 (SPAdes) | ecosystem: Environmental > Terrestrial > Soil > Wetlands > Peat ... | reverse complement strand
ATTCTTCTACGACTTGATCGAACTCTCCAAGATGCGCGTGCCGACGGTCTGCGTGGTCTTCGGTTCCTCAACCGCCGGTGGCGCGTACCAGCCGGGACTCTCGGACTACAACATCGTCGTAAAGGACCAGTCGAAGATCTTTCTCGCCGGGCCGCCGCTCGTCAAGATGGCGACCGGCGAGGAGTCCGATGACGAGACCCTCGGCGGCGCGCAACTGCACGCCGAGGTGTCAGGACTGGGTGACTACTTCGCCGAGGACGAGATGGACGCTATACGCCTCTGTCGAGAGGTGGTGTCACACCTCAATTGGCGCAAGCACGGACCGGGTCCGTCGCTCGTCGCCGAAGAACCGGTCTACGACGCCGACGAGTTGCTCGGGATCGTGAGTCGCGATCTGCGCCAGCCCGTCGACGTGCGCGACGTCATTGCCCGTGTCGTGGACGGATCACGTTTCGAGGAGTTCAAGTCGCGCTACGGCAACACGTTGATCTGTGGTTGGGCCAGCATTCACGGCTACCCGGTGGGAATACTCGGTAACAACGGTGTCATCTATCCGCGCGCCGCCGAGAAGGCCGGACAGTTCATCCAACTCTGCAACCAGATCGACGTGCCACTGGTCTTTCTTCAGAACATCACCGGCTACATGGTCGGCAAGGACGCCGAGGCCGAGGGCATCATCAAGAAGGGTTCGCAGATGTTGAACGCGGTCACCAACTCGACCGTCCCCCACCTCACCGTGATCATCGGCTCCTCCTACGGCGCGGGGACCTACGGGATGTCGGGGAGGGCCTTCGGCAATCGTTTCACGTTCCTCTGGCCGACGGCCAAGATCGCGGTGATGGGGCCCAAGCAGATCGCCGGCGTGATGTCCCAGGTCCGCCGGGGACAGGCCGAGCGCAAGGGTATCGAGTTCGACGAAGAAGAGGACGCCAAGATCGTCGAGATGGTCGAAGAGGCCCAGGAAAAGGGCTCCCTCGCCCTCGCCGCGACCGGCGCGATCAGTGACGACGGCATCATCGATCCTCGCGACACCCGAACGGTCCTGGGCTTGTGTCTGTCGGTGGTGCGAAGTCGACCGATCGAGGGCGCGACGAGTTACGGGGTCTTTCGCCTGTGACCATCGCCACCTTGTTGATAGCGAACCGCGGCGAGATCGCCCGACGCGTCATTCGCGGCGCGCGAGCGATGGGGATCCGCTGCGTCGCCGTCTACGTCGACGCCGACGCGAACGCCCCGTTCGTGAACGATGCCGATGAGGCGATACGGCTCTCGACCAGCTACCTCGACACCGAGGCGATCCTCGAAGCCGCGTCACGAAGCGGCGCTGACGCCGTACACCCGGGCTACGGCTTCCTCTCCGAGAACGCCGAGTTCGCCAAGCGAGTCGAGGCGGCGGGCCTCACGTGGATTGGTCCGCCTCCCAACGTGATCGCGACGATGGGCGACAAGCTGGCCGCGAAGAAGACGGCCAGTGCCGCGGGCCTGCCCATACTGTCGTCGAGTGAAAACGTGAAGGACGCCAAGAAGATCGGCTATCCGCTCATGGTGAAGGCGGCGGCCGGCGGTGGGGGCAAGGGAATGCGCGTCGTGAGTGACGCCACGCAACTTGACGAGTCCGTCGCCGCGGCGCGACGCGAAGCGCTCGGCGGATTTGGCGACGACCGGGTCTTCCTCGAGCGTTACGTCGCTCGTTCTCGCCACGTGGAAGTGCAGATCCTCGGCGACCAGCACGGCAACCTGGTCCATCTCGGCGAACGCGAATGTTCGATCCAGCGCCGCCACCAGAAACTCGTGGAGGAATCGCCGTCGACAGCGGTCGACGACGCAACGCGCGCCGCCATGGGATCGGCGGCCCTCGAACTGGCCCGCGCCATTGGCTACTACTCGGCCGGTACCGTCGAGTTCCTCCTCGACGACGAGACGCGCGAGTTCTACTTCCTCGAGGTCAACACCCGCCTGCAGGTCGAACACCCGGTGACCGAGGCGGTGACCGGCATCGACCTGGTGCGTGAGCAACTGCGCGTCGCCAACGGCGACGCGTTGGGCTACGCCCAGGGCGACGTGACGTTGCGTGGTTGCGCCATCGAGGTTCGACTCTGCGCCGAAGACGCCGTCGCCGGGTTCCTGCCGGCAACGGGAACGCTCGCGGCCTTCGAGCCCGCCGACGAGCCCGTGGTGCGCTGGGAGTCGGGCGTCGAGGAAGACACCAGGGTCACGGTGGCCTTCGATCCCTTGCTTGCCAAGGTCATCGCCCACGCGCCGACGCGCGCCGAAGCGGCGGCGACGCTGGCACTCGCGCTCGAACGACTGCACCTGGGCGGCGTCACCACGAATCGCGATTTTCTCGCCGCGACGCTGCGCCACGAACGGTTTCTCGCCGGTGACACCACGACCGATTTCATCGAGCGATTCGCGCCCTCGCGCACACTCGACCTGACCGACGAGGAATTGACGTTCGCCAGTACCGCCGGCGCACTCTGGCTCCAGGGAGAGAACCGCGCCACGGCGGGCGTGCTCGCGAGCGTGCCGAGCGGTTGGCGCAACGCGCGACTCCCGCGACAGAGCGTCGTCCTACGACGGGGCGAAAAGACCGTGGACGTTCGCTACCGTGCACGTCGCGACGGTTCGTTCGACGTCGGCGAGCACGACGTCGCGCGAGTCCATCACTGGAGTCCTCGCGACATCGACGTCGAGGTGAGCGGACGACGACGCTCGTCGCGCGTCACCCGCTCGGGCGCGCACCTGTACGTCCAGGTGGCGCGCGGAACGGTCGACTTCGGGTTGGTACCGCGCTTCGTCGCGCCCGGCGTCGAGTCGGCCGTCGGTGGACTCAGCGCGCCGATGCCAGGCGTCGTCATCGAGGTTCGAGTCGTCGTAGGTCAGCACGTTGTCGTGGGCGAAACGCTCGTCGTCATGGAGGCCATGAAGATGGAGCACGTGATCAGCGCGCCGAGTGCCGGAGTCGTGAGCGAGGTCTTCGTCACCGCCGCCCAGCAGGTCGACAACGGCACGATCCTGCTGACGATCGACGACGAGCACGCGGGCTGATCGTGACCGCACCGCTGCGCGTCGCGAACTGTTCGGGCTTCTACGGCGACCGCCTCTCCGCCGCTCGCGAGATGGTCGAGGGCGGACCGATCGACGTACTGACCGGCGACTGGCTCGCGGAGCTGACGATGTTGATCCTCGCGAGGACCCGGGTGAAGAGTCCGGGTGCCGGCTACGCGCGCAGTTTCCTCGTTCAGATGGAGCAGGTGATGGGCACCTGCTTGGACCAGGGCATCAAAGTCGTGTCCAACGCCGGGGGTCTCGACCCCGATCACTGCGCCGAAGCGGTGGAGGAGGTCGCGACCAGACTCGGTCTCTCCCCCACGATCGCGTACGTGAGCGGCGACGATCTGATGACGCGCCTGGGCGAGTTGCAAGCGGCCGGCGTCGACCTCGCGCACTTCGAGACCGGCGAACCGGTCGGTGACGTGTCGCGCTTCATCACCGCCAACGCCTACCTGGGCTGCTTCGGGATCGTCGAGGCGCTCACCAAGGGTGCGGACATCGTGATCACCGGGCGCGTCACCGACGCCGCGGTGGTGTGTGGCCCAGCCGCCTGGCATCACGGTTGGTCACGCGACAACTGGGACGCGCTCGCGGGCGCCGTCGTCGCGGGACACGTCATCGAGTGCGGCGCCCAGGTCACGGGTGGCAACTATTCCTTCTTCAACGAAGTGCCGGGCATGGCGCGCGTCGGATTCCCCTGGGTCGAGATCGCCGAAGACGGTTCGTCGGTCGTCGGCAAGCACGAGGGCACCGGCGGCGAGGTCTCGATCGGCACGGTCACCTCGCAGTTGCTGTACGAGATCGCGAGTCCCTCGTACTTAGGTCCCGACGTGACCGCGCGTTTCGACACCATCCGTCTCGAACAGGTGGCGAAAGATCGGGTCCGCATCTCTGGCGCCCAAGGCGAACCGCCGCCGCCCACGCTCAAGGTCGCCATGAACGAAGTCGGCGGCTACCGCAAGGACCTCAACGTCGCACTCACCGGGCTCGACATCGAGGAAAAGGCGCGCCTCGTCGAGGAGGCGTTCTGGACCGCCTGCCCCTCCAAGCGCGAGGAGTTTGGTCACGTAACGACAAGACTGGTCAGAACTGATAAACCCGATCCGGCGACCAACGAAGAGGCCGTGGCGCTGTGGCGTATCACCTTGAAGGACAAAGACGAACACAAGGTCGGGCGCGCGGTCGCCAATGCCGCCGTCGAGCTCGCGCTCGCGACGATTCCCGGTTTCTTCATGGTCGGTAGCACTCCCTCGGGCGGCTCGGCCTTCGGCGTCTACCGGCCCGCGGTCGTTCCGGCCGAACTCGTGCCCCAGTACGTGACCATTCTCGGTGGTGCGCAAACGGTCATCGACTCGGTGGCACCCTCCGGCACGACCAACGTCGTTGCCGACCCGGGGTCGTCGCTCGACGCACCGAGTGGTCCCACGACGTTGGCGCCGCTCGGGCGAATCTACGGTGCTCGATCGGGCGACAAGGGCGGCAACGCGAACCTCGGCGTCTTCGCCCGCAGTGACGAGGCCTGGGCGTGGCTCGACGAGTTCTTGAGCGTCGAGGAGTTCCGACGGCTGTTGCCCGAGACCGCGCCCCTGTCAATCGATCGCTACCGACTTCCGGCGCTGCGTTCACTCAACTTCGTGGTCCACGACCTTCTCGAAGAGGGTGTCGCCGCCTCGTCGCGCCAGGACGGTCAGGCGAAGGGCTTTGGTGAGTGGCTCCGTAGCCGCGTGGTCCCCATTCCCACCTCGTTGCTGGGTCCCTCGTGAACGCGCCGTCCACCAACGAACTCGACGTCCTGCGTGCGGACCTCATCGCCGAGCAGGACGAACTCGACGCGCTCGTCGCACCCTTAAGCGACGAGCGTTGGATGCTGGCGACGCCGAGCCCCGGCTGGAACGTCGCGGACCAGATCGGACACCTCACGTACTTCGACGGTTCGGCGGTGAACGCGATCCTCGACCCCGAGCGTTTCCAAGCCGAGATGGGCGATCTGATCGAGGGCGCGCTGGCCGAAGGGGTCGACACGTTCACGCTCGGTGCCTTTCGCACGCTCGCGCCGCGCCAGCAGCTCGCCGCGTGGCGTTACAACCGCACCGCGCTCGCCGCGGCCGCGCGGACGCTCAACGACGGCACCCGCGTCGATTGGTACGGACCGTCGATGGGCGCGCGGTCCTTTCTCACGGCCCGGTTGATGGAGGCGTGGGCGCACGGCACCGACGTCGCCGACGCGTTGGGGGTCGAGCGTCCCGCGACGGACCGACTTCGCCACGTCGCCCAACTCGGCTTCATCACGCGCAGGTGGTCCTACAAGGTCCGAGGTGAGGAGCCTCCCGCCGGGACCGTCCGCCTCGAACTCATCGGTCCGAAGGACGAGGTGTGGACGTGGGGCGACGAAGACGCCGCCGACACGATCCGCGGCTCCGCCCAGGAGTTCTGTCTGGTGGTCACGCAGCGTCGTCATCTCGACGACACGTCACTTGAGACCGGCGACCTCGGCCGTCACTGGATGCTGCGCGCCCAGGCCTTCGCTGGAGCGGCCAGTACCGGCCCCGAGCCCAGGAGCACTGATGGCCCTCGTCGAGACTGAACTTTCGCACGGCGTGATGACGATCACGCTCGCCGACGAGGCGCGGCGCAACGCGCTCAGCCGTCAATTGCTGGGCGAACTGATGGCGGCGCTCGAACGCGTCGACGACGACCCGGACGTGCGCGTCTGCGTCGTGACCAATCGGGGCACCGTCTTCTGTGCGGGTGCAAATCTGAACGAGCAGTCCAATGGCTCTTCGAACGAAGGACCTGGGCGCACCGTAACCATGGGTGAACTGTTCCAACGGATCCTGCATTCGCCCAAGCCGTTCGTCGGAAAGATCGCCGGTCACTGCGTTGCCGGGGGCGTCGGACTCGCGGCGGTCATGGACATCTCGCTCGCGCTCGACTCAGCAATGTTCGGTTTCACCGAGGTCCGCGTCGGCGTGGCACCCGCGATGATCTCGGTCGTGTGTCTTCCCAAGATGCGTCTCGCCGACGCGCGTTCCGCGTTCCTTCGCGGGAATCGCTTCCCGGCCGAAGAGGCCGCCCGGATGGGACTGATCAACCAAGCGGTGAGTGCCGAGGCGTTGGACGCCGAGGTCGCGTCCGTGGTCAATGACCTGCTCGCCGGCGAGCCCACCGCCCTCGCGGCGGCGAAGCAGTTGACGGCGCTCGTCCCGTCGATGGAGATCGACGAGGCGTTCGAATGGACGAGCGCTTTGACCGCGAGGTTGTTCACGAGTGACGAGGCGCGAGAAGGCATGAGCGCCTTCCTCGAGAAGCGCTCGGCCTCGTGGGTGCGATCACTTAACGATGAAGAATTGACCTGAGGCGGTTAGGCGACGACGGCGTCTCGGTCAAGATCCCCGTTGTCCGAATCTCCCGCGTCGATCCCGATCTGCCTTGCCAACAAGACGAAGCCAATCGACACCGCCAAACTGCCCCAGAACTGCGCCCAGAACGGCGCGACGTTCCACGAATCCCGGTTGAAGGTCGGCAATTGGAAGAGGAGTGCGAGGACCATCGCGGTGGACAGCGTGTTCTGCAGTGCCAACCCGTAGAACCCCCTGCGAACGAGCGAGGCCTGCTCACTGGTGTCGACGCGAATCATGGAGAGCCACCACCAACTCCACACGGCGGCCACGCCGACCAATGGAGAGAGCACCAACTGAAACAGCGTGAGAGAACTCATGAGGGAGAAGTAGCCAACTGACGTGACGCCGCGGATCACGTTGATGATCGATCCGACGGCGATCAGCGCGAAACCAACGACGACGAACGTCCGCGCCTTCTTGCGCGCTGCGCTTTCCATAGGGGCACGCTATCGCTCGTGGATAGACAGTCGCAATGCCGACAACATCGAGAAGGCGTCGTGTCAGTCGAGCACGTGGTGAAGGTCGCGGGCGTTGATCTCCCCTTCGCGCACGAGACGCCACCGTGTCTCTGAGAGATCCACCACCGTCGAGACGCGCCCGGAACGTTCACCGCCGTCGACGACGCCTTCGAGTTCGTCGCGCCCGACGAACGCACGCAGCACCTCGGCGACGCTGTGACAGGGCGCTTCGCCGTGCTCGTTCGCGCTCGAGAGCGCCAGCGGTCCAGTGCGCGCGAGGATCTCGCGAAGCGCAACATCGTCGGGAATTCGAAATCCCGCCGTGGCGCCGACACCACCGACCAGTCTCGCGAGCTCGTCCGGCACTCGCACGACGATGGTCAAAGGGCCAGGCCAGTACAGGTCGCTAAGTCGACGCGCGGCCTCGGGCCAGGTGACCGAGAGTCGTTCGATCTGCGTGAAATCGTCAATGAGCACCGGCAACGCCACCGAGTCCGGTCGGTGCTTCAGCCCAAAGAGCATCGCGACCGCGTCGGAGTGTCGCAGTGACGCGGCGACGCCGTAGACGGTGTCGGTCGGCAACGCGACGATCCCGCCGCGGGCGAGAACGCGCACGGCCTCGTCCTGATCGAGCACGCGGGTCATCAGCGCCGCGCGATCAGGACTCGGGGTTGACCGGCGAGGTCACTCAGGTCATCGACCGAGGAAAAGCCCGCTGACATGGCGGTGGCGATCGCCGCTGCGCCGTGCTCATTGCCGTGCTCGCAGACGAGCACGCCGACGGATGAAAGCCACGCCGGCGACTCCTTGATGATCGTCTCCACGTCCGAGAAGCCCGCGACGCCCGACGCGTCGGCGGCCACGAGGGCAACCCTCGGCTCGTAGCCCAGCACCGGATCGAGCTGAACGAACTCGTCCTCGCCCACGTACGGGGGGTTCGCGACGATCAGATCGATCCGACCGCGCAGCAACTCGTCGACGGCGTCGAACCACGAGGACTGCACGAAGGAGACCGCCCGCAGATCGTGCTTGAGGGCGTTGCGACGCGCCACCGCGAGGGCGTCGGGAGAGGCATCGACCGCGAGCAGCGTCGCCATGACGCCTCGGCCACCCAATTCGTCCAGCAGTGCGAGCCCGATCGCCCCCGAGCCACAGCCCAGGTCGAGGATCATCGGCGCGACGACGTCCATCGAGACCAGCTCGCCCAGCGCGGCCTCAACCAGTTCCTCGGTCTCGGGCCGCGGGATGAGCACCCGCGGGTCGAGGTCGAGGTCGAGGGATCGAAAGGGCCAGTGGCCGATCACGTACTGGAGCGGCTCTCCGCCCAGTCGTCGGTCCGCGGCCGCGTGGAGCGACGCGAGCGCCTCGGGGTCGTCATTGTTGAAGAACTCCTCGATCAGCCAGCGCGCCTCGCGCGGTTCGACACCGGCCGCGACGAGCTCCCCGACCAGGACGGCGTTAGCGCCCGTCACTCTCGGCCAGTTGACGTGCGCGCTTGTCGGCCAGGAGCGCGTCGACGAAGGGATCAAGGTAGCCCGCCAGCACCGCGTCGAGGGTGTAGTTGGTGAGGTTGATGCGGTGGTCGGTGACGCGGTTCTCCTTGAAGTTGTACGTGCGAATCTTCTCGCTACGGCCACCGCTGCCGAGCTGGGACCTCTTCAAGTCGCCGAGCTCGCTCGCTTGGGCGTCCTGGGCGGCCTTTAACAGTCGAGAACGCAGCACGATCAGCGCCTTGGCGCGGTTCTGGATCTGACTCTTCTCGTCCTGCATCGAGACCACGATGCCCGTCGGGAGGTGGGTGATGCGCACCGCCGAGTCCGTCGTGTTGACGCTCTGTCCCCCGGGGCCCGACGATCGGTAGACGTCGATCTTCAGATCGCTCGCGTCGATCGCCACGTCGACCTCTTCGGCCTCGGGCAGCACCGAGACGGTCGCCGACGAGGTGTGCACGCGGCCCTTCGCCTCGGTCGTCGGCACGCGTTGGACGCGGTGCACGCCGGCTTCGAGGGCGAACCGGTTCCAGGCGTCGTCACCCTTGATCAGGTACGTGCCCTCGTCCAGACCGCCCTGCTCGGACTCGCGTTCTTCGACGATTTCGAACTTCCACCCTCGTAGCGCCGCGTAGCGCTTGTACATCTCGGCTAAGTCCGCGGCGAACAGGTTGGCTTCCTCTCCCCCTTCGGCGCCACGGATCTCGAGGATCACGTTGCGGCCTTCGTTGGGGTCGCGCGGCAGCAACAGCGTCTCGAGCGTCGCTTCGAGCTCGCTCAGTTGCGCCTCTCCGGTATTGATGACCTCGCGCCACTGTTCGCGATCGTCGCCGGCCGATTCGTTGAACATCTCCCTGGCGTAGGCGAGGTCGTCCTGGACGACCTTCGTCGCGAGCCACGCGTGGTTGATCTCGGCCAGTTCCTTGTGGCGGCGCGACAGGTCACGCAGGCGGTTCAGGTCGCTCGCGACGTCGGGTTCGGCGAGTGAGGATTCGACGACGCGCAACTCGTCCTGGAGGACGGTCAACGTTTCGTCGAGCGAGCGCACGAAGTGAGGTGGGCGCTCGCTGGCCTACGCCTTCGGAGCGCGCGCCTTGGACGTCTTTTGGGCGTATCGACGCTGGAATCGCTCCACGCGACCACCGGTGTCGACGAGCTTCTGCTTGCCGGTGAAGAAGGGGTGGCACTCATTGCACAGTTCCACGGTCATCACGGGCTTGGTCGACTCGGTCGTAAAGGTGTTGCCGCACGAGCAGGTCACGGTCGCTTCGCCGTACTTGGGGTGGATGTCTGGCTTCATGTGTGCTCCTTATTGCGAAAGGTGAGTTTAGCGGTAAATCAGCTGGTCGGGTTCGGGCCCTTGGCGATCTCGGACAGGAACTCGGCATTCGATCGGGTGGACTTCAGTTTGTCGATCAACAACTCGAGCCCGGCGGCCTCGCGGCCCTCGGAGGCGAGGCCGTTGAGCACGCGGCGCAACTTCCACACCTGGGGCAGGGCGTCGCGGTCGAAGAGCAACTCCTCGTGACGCGTGGAGGACCCGTTCACGTCGATCGCGGGGTAGAGCCGGCGTTCGGCGAGGCGGCGGTCCAACTTCAGTTCCATGTTGCCCGTGCCCTTGAACTCCTCGAAGATGACTTCGTCCATCTTGGACCCGGTCTCGACGAGTGCCGAGGCGAGGATCGTAAGCGAACCGCCCTCTTCGATGTTGCGCGCGGCACCGAAGAACTTCTTGGGCGGGTACAACGCGCCCGAGTCGACGCCACCGGACATGATGCGTCCGGTCGCCGGCGCGGCGAGGTTGTAGGCGCGCGCGAGACGGGTGATGCCGTCGAGGATGATCACGACGTCACGTCCCTGCTCGACGAGGCGCTTGGCACGCTCGATGCACAGCTCGGCGACGTGCGTGTGCTCCTCGGCGGGACGGTCGAAGGTCGAGGCGATGACCTCGCCGTGGACGCTGCGACGCATGTCGGTCACTTCCTCGGGGCGCTCGTCGACCAAGAGCACCATCAGGTGCACTTCGGGGTTGTTCGCCTCGATCGACTGGGCGATCTGCTTCATGACGGTCGTCTTACCGGCCTTGGGCGGCGAGACGATGAGTCCGCGCTGGCCCTTGCCGATGGGCGCGAGCAGGTCCACGATGCGCGGCGTGAGGTCGGTCTTTCCCTCCATAGTCTCCATGTTGAGTTTCTCGTCCGGAAACAGCGGGGTGAGGTCCTCGAACCGGGGGCGCAGGCGCGCCACCTCGGGGTCGATGCCCTGGACGCTGTCGACGCGCAACAGCGCGGGGTACTTCTCGTTCGACGCCGCCGGGCGGAACCCGCCGACGAGTTGGTCGCCCTTGCGCAGGTGGTACCGACGCACCTGGTTGATCGAGACGTAGACGTCCAGGGGCGACGGGTGGAAGCCCTTCACGCGCAAGAAGCCGTAGCCGTCGTCGCGCAGGTCCAAGAGACCCTGCACTTCGATCAACTCACCGCTGTAGGGCTGGTCGGCGTTGGGCTGGGCCTCGCCGCCGAATCGTTCGCGACCACTGCGGTTGCGACGGTTGCGTCCCTTGCGCCCGTTTTGATCGTTGCCGAAATCACGAGGTTGACGCTCGGCTCGGGGTTGGTTGTTCTGCGTGTTCTGGCGTCCGCCGTTTTGGCTCGGACGTTCGGTCGGGTTCTCCGCGCCATTGGACGCGGGCTCGGCGACGGTCGTCGCGGTACTGGCGACGTTCGGCTCGTCGGTCGTGACGTCGGTGACGAACTCGCCAATTAGGTCTTCGAAGTCGTCGTCGGGGGTCGCGACGGTGCGGCGCGAACGCACGGCGCGCGAGCTGGTCTCGGCGACCGGCTGCGCCGTGGCAACGATCGAGGTGGGCAGTTCGCCCATGATTGCTTCGATCAAAGCGGCCTTGCTGACCCGGGCGCCGACGTCGACGCCCTTTACTTTGGCGATGGTGTGAAGGTCTTCACGAGTCTTTGACTCGAGGTCGGACCGATCGGGGGAGGGCTTGATAGCCATTGGTGTTCCTTTCTCGCCGCCCGCACAGGTTCGTCAGAACGGAGAAGAAAATCAAGAAATGTCGTCTTGGAAGAATTCCGCACGTCGGCGAGAGGCCGGTCGCGTACGACAACCAACAGTGTAGCCGACCCGGTGGTCGGGCGTGCGTATCTAGGCCAGCCGCGCCAACAGCGCCTGAATCGTTGCGTCGACCACCGGTGGCGTCGCACTCGTCGAGACAGCGGTGTCGGGGTCCTTCAGTCCGTTGCCGGTGAGCACACAGACCACGGTCGAACTTTGCGGCACACCGTATTTCATTATCCCCGCGACCGACGCCGCCGACGCGGGCTCGCAGAAGATCGATTCGTATCGCGCCACGTAGCGGTAGGCGTCGAGGATCTCGTCATCGGTGACGGCGCGGATATCGCCGAGCGACTCGTGAATCACCTCGAGGGCGGGTACCCAACTCGCGGGGTTTCCGATGCGGATCGCGGTCGCGATGGTTTCGGGATTGTCGACGGGATAGCCGAGCACGATCGGGGCCGCGCCGGCCGCTTGGAAGCCCCACATCTTGGGCAGCGTCTTCGCGTTGCCCGCGAAGTGGTACTGCGTGAATCCGCGCCAGTAGGCCGTGATGTTGCCGGCGTTGCCCACCGGAATCGAAAGGATGTCCGGCGCCTTGCCGAGCACGTCGACGATCTCGAACGCGCCGGTCTTTTGACCCTCGATGCGATCGGGGTTGATCGAGTTGACGATGGTGATCGGCAGGTGCTGGGTGAGTTCGCGCGCCAGGTTGAGCGCCTGGTCGAAGTTGCCGCGGATCTGCAGCACGTTGGCGCCGTAGACAATTGCCTGGGCCAGCTTGCCCAACGCGATCTTTCCTTCGGGCACGAGCACGACGCAGTCCATGCCGGCTTTGGCGGCGTAGGCGGCCGCCGCGGCGGAGGTGTTGCCCGTCGATCCGCAGATGACGGTCTGGGCCCCGTTGGACTTGGCCTTGGTGATGGCCATGGTCATCCCCCGGTCCTTGAACGAACCCGATGGATTGAGACCCTCGAACTTGAGCCAGACGTCAGCCTCGAGGCGCTCGGACAGCCGATCGGCCCGCAGCAGTGGCGTGTTGCCCTCTTGCAACGTGATGATCTCGCCCACGCCGTCGAGGTCGAACCACTGGGCGTACTCCTTTAAGAGCCCCCGCCATCCGGTCACGCGCCACCTCCGTCGATGACCCGGATGCAGGCGCCGATCGAGTCGACCGCTTCGAGTTTCGCGAGGTCAGCGATCGTGGCGTGCACGTCCTTGGCAAGAGCGGAGTGCGTGACGAAGGAGAGTCGCGCCTCGTCGCCCACGCCCGACTGCTCCATGGACTGGATGGACACGTCGTGCTGACCGAAGACGTTGGCGACCGAGGCGAGTACGCCGGGCCGGTCCAGCACGTCGAGGCTGAGGTAGAAGACGCTCGCGATGTCGCCCGCGGGCACGCTGTGCAGGGTCGTGTCGACGCTGAAGGGCACGTCGTGGCGACCGCTCACCCGATTGCGAGCGGCGTCGAGGACGTCGCCGAGGACTGCGGTGGCGGTTGGTTGACCGCCCGCGCCCTGGCCGAGCCACATCAGCGGACCGCTCTTGGTCCCTTCGACGAAGACGGCGTTCATGGCACCGTGCACCGACGCCAGCGGGTGCTCCACGGGCACCATCGTCGGGTGCGCGCGGCGAGAGATCCCGTGTTCACCGACGCGTTCGGCGATACCCAGCAACTTGATGACGTAACCGGCCCGACGGGCGAACTCGACGTCGATGGAGCGCACGCCGGAGATCCCCTCACGCGAGATCTCCTCTCCCTTCAGTTCGGTGCCGAAGGCGAGTGAAGAAAGGATGAGAACCTTCGCGGCGGCGTCGAAGGCCTCGACGTCCGCGGTGGGATCGGCTTCGGCGTAACCGAGCGACTGCGCCTCGGCGAGCGCGTCGGCGTAGTCGCTCCCCTCGCTCGACATCTTGGTGAGGATGAAGTTCGTCGTCCCGTTCACGATGCCCATCACGCGTTCGATGCGTTCACCCGCGAGCGAGGTACGCAGCGCGCGAAGAATCGGGATCCCGCCACCGACGGCGGCCTCGTAGAAGAGGTCCGCGCCGTTCTCGTGGGCCAGCTGGGCGAGCGCCGTTCCGGCCTCGGCCATCAGGGCCTTGTTGGCCGTCACGACCGAGACACCCTGGTTGAGTGCGGCCTCGATGTACGTGCGAGCGGGTTCTATACCTCCGGCCAGTTCGACGAGGATGTCCAGGCCGTCGATTTCACTGATGTGCGAGGCGTCGGTCGTGAGCAGTTCGGGCGCGATGCCCGGGCGTGGCTTCGCGCCGTCGCGGACCGCGACGGCGACGACCTCCAGGGGGACCGTCGCCGCGTCGACCAGGGCAACGTGGCGCGAGGGGTCGCTTAACAGTTCAATGAGGGCACTGCCGACAAATCCCGCGCCGATGACTCCGACACGCACGACCGGCTTGTTCATTCAGCAAGGCTAACCGCAATCAGGCACAGGTCGATTTCAGGTTTCGAGTCGAGCGAGGTCGTCGAAGGTCTCTCGGCGAAGCACCTCGCGGGCCTTGCCGTTGGCGACGAAGACCACCGCGGGTCGCGGCGCACGGTTGTAGTTCGACGCCATTGAGTAGCCGTAGGCACCGGTGACCGGGGTCGCGATCACGCTGTCGACACTGGTCTCGCTCGGCAGCCAGGCCTCGTCGATCAGGACGTCACCACTCTCGCAGTGCTTGCCCACGAGCCGCACTCGCTGTGGCCGTTCGGCCAGGGGTCGCGCCACGTCGAAGGCCTCGTAGCCCGAGCCGTAGAGCACCGGACGGGGATTGTCACTCATACCGCCGTCGACGGCCATGTAGGTGCGCTGCGCTACGGGCTTCACCGCTCCGACCAGGTAGAGCGTGACCGCCGCTTGGGCCACGATGGCTCGACCCGGTTCGGCGAGGAGTCGCACCTTGGCGTCGAGTCCTGCGTCACGGGCCGCCGCACGCAGCGCGTGCCCCCACTGCGTGATCGAAATCGACGTCTCTCCAGCCACGTACGCGACGCCGAGTCCGCCACCGACGCACAGTTCGTCAAAGTCGTCATCGCGAGTGAAGTCAGCGAGGATTCGCATCGTCTCTTCGTAGCCATCCGCGTCGAAGATCTGCGATCCGATGTGCGTGTGCACGCCGTGCAACGTGACCCCGGTCACCTCGCGCAACGTCGAGATCGCCCGACGGGCATCGCCTGACGAGACGGAGAAGCCGAACTTGGTGTCCTCTTGCCCGGTGCGAACGAACTCGTGGGTGTGTGCTTCGACGCCGGGAGTTACGCGTACCAGGCAGTCGAGGGTCTGGTCCGGTCCGGCAAGGGCTCGTAGACGCTCGATCTCGTCGAAGTTGTCGACGACGACGCGATGGACCCCCACAGCGATGGCTCGCTCCAGTTCGTCGTGGGACTTGTTGTTGCCGTGGAGGATGACGCGACTGGCCGGCACGCCCGATCGCAGCACGATATCGAGTTCACCGCCGGTCGCGACGTCGATGCACAGGCCCTCTTCGAAGGCCAGTCGAGCCATCGCTCCACACAGGAACGACTTGGACGCGAACGCGACGCCGTCGTCAAAGACGCTGGCCGCTTCGCGACAGCGCGAGCGCAGCGTCGCTTCGTCGTAGACGAAAAGCGGTGTCCCGTACGTCGCCGCGAGATCGCGCAACGACACCCCACCGACCGAGACATCGTCAACTTTCAATGTCGCGGTGTCGGGCAGCAATGTCGAGAGAATTGGCTCGGCACTCATACACGCACAATAGATGGTCGGTCGCTTCGCTCTATTAAGAAGCCTTCAAAGTAGTCAGGTAGGCTGACCACGCCGCCCTCGTAGCTCAGGGGATAGAGCATTGGCCTCCGAAGCCATGTGCGCAGGTTCGATTCCTGCCGGGGGCACCAGGACTTTTACTACATCAGTATTTTCGATTGCGTATTCTGCCCCGCGCCTGCCCCGTCGTTTGCCAATAACCCGCCACTGACCGCCACTGTTTCTGCGTGCACACACACCCGCCGCGCACAAAGTAATCCCGTTGGGAAAATCTCCCACGGAAAGGAAACAGCAGTGGCCCCCCGCAAGAAGACCGAATGGCTCTCAGTAGCCGACTTGTGTGGAGAGTGTGGCGTCACTCGTTCAACCATCGAAAAGTGGAAGCGCAAGAACCAACTACCCCTTTATCGGAAGCTCCCCAACGGGCGCCTCCTCTTCGACAGTGAGGACGTGGCCGAGTGGCTCGACTCTCTCTTGGTATCGGCGTGATTAAGCCCGGCCCCCAAATCCGAATTATGAACATCCAGTATCGGCGTGGACGCTCGCGTCCCGCGCGCGCTTGACCGCGCAGCATCAATTCAATTCCCGAGTGACTGCAACCGATCTCCTTGGCGATGTCGCGAAGACTCATTCCTCTTGCTCGAAGGCGATGAGCCAACGCTCGTTGGTCCATGGTCAGGTGTGCGGTCATGGAACGCCCTTTTGGTTGGTCAACTCAACTTTGTTGATTCACCAAATATTGCGCCCACCCCTTGAAGCCGCCGATTACCATTCGGCGTTTAATGGATATTACGGTTTCTGGGGCAGGATTTGAACCTACGACCTTCGGGCTATTAGTTCCTTGGGAGTCCGTTCGATTGATATTGGCGAGTCCGGCGAACGTTCCCGATCTGGACAAATATGTTCAAGTCATGTCAAGGATTCCACCACGTTTGGCCCTTTCCGTGACCGGCCCGTGACCACGCTATTCAAAGCCAGCCGTCGAGCGAGATAGGGCGCTGTGGCGCTGCCATCGGTCTTTGCGACGACGGCGGGAGGACCAGTGGTAACCACCCTACCGCCCATATCCCCGCCGCCCGGACCGAGGTCGATTATCCAGTCGGCGGTGGCGATCACGTCCAGGTCGTGCTCGACCAGAACAACTGTGTTGCCAGCGGCAACGAGTCGGTGTAGCTGTCGTAACAGCAGCGCAATGTCCTCGGGGTGCAGTCCCGCCGTCGGCTCATCCAGCAGATAGAGAGCGTGACCGCGGTGGGCTCGCTGCAGTTCGGTCGCCAACTTGATGCGCTGGGCTTCACCGCCGCTGAGTTCCGTCGCGGGTTGACCCAATCGCAGGTACCCGAGTCCCACGTCTCGCAGCATCCCCAAACTCCGTAAGACGGCCGGGACGTCGGCGAAGAAATTCGCTGCGTCCTCAACGGTCATGGCCAACACGTCCGCGATGTTCTTCGCGCGGTAAGTCACTTCAAGTGTTTCCGAGTTGTACCGCGCGCCCTGACACGTCGGACACGGACTGTACGTTCCAGGCAGAAACAGAAGTTCGACTTCGACGAACCCTACGCCTTGGCAGGTATCGCACCTCCCCTCAGGGACGTTGAACGAGAAACGTCCGGTCGTGAATCCGCGTGCTTTCGCATCGTCAGTCGAGGCGAACAGTTTGCGCACCCCGTCGAAAAGCCCCGTGTAGGTCGCGAGGTTGGACCTCGGCGTGCGGCCGATGGGCTGCTGGTCGACTTTCACAAGCCGCTCGAACGACTCGAGTCCGGACACGTCCGCTACGTCGACCACGAGCTGCGCTTCGCCGGCACCTTCGAATTCCGCTCCGAGGTGGCCACGCACGACTTCGGCAAGCACTTGCGTGACAAGCGTGGACTTCCCCGATCCGGACACTCCGGTGACCACCGTCAGCACGCACAGCGGTATCTCGACCGACACGTCGTGCAGATTGTGGCGAGAGACGCCACGCAGATGGAGCCATCCCTTCGGCGCCCGGGGGGCGTGGTCGAGCCGTTGGACGCGCCCGAACAGATGACGGCTCGTCGGTGAATCCTTCACCTTCTCGAGTCCAGGGACGGGGCCGGAGTAGAGCACACGACCGCCGCCCTCGCCCGCGCCGGGACCGATGTCAACCACCCAGTCCGCTTGTCGTACGACGTCCATGTCGTGCTCCACCACAAAGAGCGAGTTGCCCGATGCTTTCAGACGTTCGAGGACGTCCAGCAGTGGTTCTGCGTCAGCCGGGTGCAGTCCCGCTGAGGGTTCATCCAACACGTACACGACGCCAAACAGCCCCGAGCGAAGCTCCGTCGCAATACGCAATCGCTGCGTCTCGCCCGGTGACAGCGTTGTCGAACGGCGTCCGAGGCTCAGGTAGCCAAGTCCGAGATCCAGTAGCACCTGGATCCGGACGACCAGGTCGGCGCAGACGCGCACCGCGACCTCAGTTGCTTCGCCAGATTGGGACGTGGGAGTGGCGGCTCTCGCGTCGGACAGCTCCGCCGTTGGGCGAAGCATCGCGACGACTTCGGTGAGCGACATCGCGTTCGTGTCGGCAATGGAGCGGCCAGCGAATGTCACCGCGAGCGCCTCTAACTGCAAACCCGTGCCGTGGCACTCGGGACACGGAACGCTGCGGACGAAACGCATCGCCCGATCGCGCATCTGCTGGCTCTTGGAGTCAGCGAGAACGTGCATGACGTGCTTGCGCGCACTCCAGAACGTTCCGTTGTAGCCATAGTCGGTACGGCCTGGCTCCGGCTGGACCAAGATGGACGGCTGCTCGTCCGTGTACAGCAACCAATCCCGGTCCTTTTTCTTGAGTTTGTGCCACGGCGTGTTGATGTCGATCTCGAGACCACTCACGATGCTTCGAAGGTTGGCCCCCTGCCACGCCCCGGGCCAGGCCGCGATCGCTCCGTCACGAATGCTCAGCGAGGCATCCGGAACGAGGAGGTCCTCGGTGACGTCGTGCACCACACCAAGCCCGTGGCACTTCGAGCAGGCGCCGGCCGCAGTGTTGGGAGAGAACGATTCGGCCCCCAAAAGTGGAGCCCCTAGGGGATAGGTCCCTGCTCGCGAGTAGAGCATCCGCAACAAGTTGGACAGGGTGGTAATGGTGCCAACTGTTGAACGCGAGCTGGGCGCGCCGTGACGCTGCTGCAGTGCCACGGCCGGTGGCAATCCGGTGATCTCGCGTACGTGTGGCGCACCGACCTGATGCAGCAATCGTCGAGCGTACGGCGCTACTGATTCAAAGTATCGACGCTGCGCTTCTGCGTATAGCGTGCCGAAGGCTAGCGAGGACTTCCCGGACCCGGAGACTCCGGTGAAGACGACCATCGCGTCGCGCGGAATGTCGACATCCACATCTTTCAGATTGTGCTCGCTGGCGCCACGAACATGTACGAAGTGGTCCGACACGTCGACGTTCACTCACCTGAAATTGTGAGGGGAGTCTCGCCGTACATAGACGAACCTTATATCTCGAGCAGTATTGCCCCCCACGTCAGCCGTGACCACATTGTCGGCGCCGTCCCCACTCGATCTGGTACTTCGGGGAGATCTTGAATCCGCCGGCATTCTTAGCGAGCGCGTCAGTCGGTTAAGCGATAGATCCTTCGCATTTCAGGAACTTGTCCAACTGAGTCGCAAACTCGGCGACATTGCGTCGCAACCATTCCACGAGCATCGCGGCGTGCTCCATTTCGTCGTTCATACTGCGAACAAGCACTCCCTTGAGCTGAGCGTCGTCGCAGTCGTCGGCTCGCTGGCGATACGTGTCGATTGCCTGCAGTTCCTCCATCAGCGAGACAATCGCCTGGTGCGTAGTGACCGTCTCGTCCGCGAGACGCTCTCGCGGCTCATGTAGGTCTTCGTTGGACATGGCGACCCTCCTGGGACTGTGAAGGCGAAGTTGCCTCTTCCAAAATCGTAACAAAGCAAGGAGGGAGCGTCAAAAGTGGCAGCCCGTTACCAACGCACTACCGTTTCGACCGACTGTGAGCGGAAAGGGGAAATGGCATGTGACTTGCACGGACGTCTATGCGCCACTCCAACAGAGTGGGTTGTTGATCCCCGGATAGAACCCGCCTGTGGCTTCTCTCCGGTTGAACTCGATCCCCACAGTCCACCGATAACACCTGTTGTTGGTGAACTAATATCGAAGTACATCGAGCTCTTGTGCAGGCGCTGCATAGGAATTAAACGAAAGAGGAATTGGAAGGACTCCAATTCCTAAACCACTAACTCCGCGAGTCTTTGTTAGTGCTGCACCTTGCAACTCTTAGCGAAGTTCGCCGGCGATTGTCGACCTAGCGCGCTGTGAGTTCTGTTGTGATTGTATTCGTGTTGCCAGTCGCCGAGCAACACTTTCGCCTCGAACAACGTGTCGAACTGCTGACCGTTCAAGAACTCGTCACAAAGACGTGCGTTGCACTATTCGGGTCCACTTCATTCTGCCAGGGTTAACCAGTCAATGAACAACGATCAGGCACCGTTGAAGCGACACCAATCGTTGAGGGCGTGCGCAGCGAACTCGGGACCGTTGTGCGTGCGCAGGTGACCGGACGTGCCGCGCTCGGCGGAGAGTTGCTCGAGAGAGACTAACCTGCGAAGAGTAGGAACAAGTCTGCGCCTGTCGCGCAGGCCTCAACAATCGAAAGGCAAAGCCATGACGCTTCTCTCACTCATCAACTCGCTGCTGGACTCGACGACGACTCCCCTCGTCGCCTCAGCGCACTGCGACCTGCCCTGCGGCGTCTACGACCCCGCCCAGGCCAAGATCGAAGCCCAGTCGGTCAAAGGCTGCATGGAGAAGTACAACGCGTCGAGCGACCCCGACTTCAAAGTGCGCGCCACCATCATCAAAGAGGAGCGTTGCGAGCTGGTCAAGCACCACCTCTGGGTGCTGTGGACCGACTACTTCAAGGTCGAGCACCTGAAGGCGTTCCCGAACCTCCACGACCTCTTCTGGATGGCCACCAAGTCGGCCGGCGAGGCGAAGAAGACGAACGACGTGACGGTCGCCGACCGCCTGATTGACGAGATCGACGCCATCGCTGAGGTATTCTGGGGAACGAAGAAGTAACCGACCTTGATGTCGGAGAAACCCGGTGGCTAAGCCACCGGGTTCGTCTTTTAGAAGGGCCGTAGGCT
>Ga0207927_1000310_pt1 | contig 20382 bp, 19 predicted proteins | sample NGESurdeep072012_2_FD_184456 | JGI IMG/M metagenome (GOLD analysis project Ga0207927, IMG submission 184456) | Arctic peat soil microbial communities from Barrow, Alaska - NGEE Surface sample 210-2 deep-072012 (SPAdes) | ecosystem: Environmental > Terrestrial > Soil > Wetlands > Peat ... | reverse complement strand
TGCCACACTGGGTCCGCCACTACAACGAGCGACGCACCCACAGCGCCCTCGGCAACCGCCCACCCATCGCACGCGTTCGGGAGGTCACCGGGCACAACAGCTAGCAGCCTAAGCTCTCCGCCGGCGCGGAGCGCGCCCGACGCGTGATTAGTGGTTCTTCTCGTGGATGATGAGTACGCCGTCGGCGGGATACACGATCGACTCGTGCTGCTCGTCCCAGTGCACCTTGTAGTGCTCATGCCCAGACTCGCCGAGGATCTCAACGATCTGCCCCCGACGGGCGGGCTCACCGTGGATGCCCCGAGTCTCAAGCCAGTCACCGACGCGCGCCGCAGCTGGTGGGGTCATGTGAGCGATTGAACCATCCCGCATGCCGGAGGGCATCCGCAACCGACCGCCGGGCACCTGCGGCGATCTACCGACCCCGCGCGGGGGCGAGATTCGCGGCGGCCTTGACGATCGGCACGGCGGTCGTTTGGGCGCTTGCCACCTTCTCCTAGCGCGGGGTAGCGCAGGGTTCGAATGCGTGGCCCGGCTGGGACTCCCCCACAACCCTCAAGCACGAATACGCGCTGGCGGCCTAAACGATGACGGCGGTCCTGCTCCGGTTGCTCAGCGCTCGACGCAGTCCGGGCAGAAGTGCCCAACAGGCGACGCTCCCGCGTCGGTCATCCAACCTGGTGTGTGCGGGTCTGCGCTGTTGTTGCACGTGCGGCACTCCCACGGGTCGGGGTTCAGCAGCTTCTCCGGCGTCGTCTCGGGGCAGGTTTCGTAGCCGACGAGCCACCCGTCCGCGACACGGACTGCGTTCGGGTGGACTCCGATGACCCGCCCCGTCACAGCAGAGCCAGGTCTCGAGGAAGATGGACCAGCCAGACGGCTCCTGCCCGATGTGCGGCTGTTTGCCGAGTGCAACCGCTGGGTCGACCTTGCTGGTGATCGCGACGTCTACGACCGCGCTGGGCACGTCCAGATCAGCGCCACGGTGAGCGAGGCCGTAGCCGAAAGCTTCAGCCCCTCTGGCCTTCGCACAGAGGGACATGGCGGGGGCAGGATTCGAACCTGCGAAGGCAGAGCCAACGCGTTTACAGCGCGTCCCCTTTGACCGCTCGGGAACCCCGCCAGGGGTGGTCAGTTTAGGGACTGGGCGGAGCTGTGGGCGTGTTGGTCGCCCACAACGCGAGGGCCCCTCCCCAGGAGACCCCGCGTCGCGGGCGGACCGGGCTCGGCGCGTCCGCCGGGCCTTTCGCTCAGGACGCCTCGCGCAGCTGCTGGGCTTCGGGCAGGGTCTGCAGCTTTTTCAATGTCCGGTTCTCGATCTGGCGTACCCGCTCGCGGGTGATGTTGAAGGCGCGCCCGACCTCCTCGAGCGTGCGCGAGCGCCCGCCGACGATGCCGTAGCGCATCTCGATCACCTCGCGCTCGCGCCGTGGCAGGCATGCGAGGACGCGCATGACGTTCTCACGGCGCATGGCCTCGGAGGCGATCTCGAAGGGCGACTCGGCGGAGACGTCCTCGACGAAGTCGGCGAGGGCCGAGTCGTCCTCCTCGCCCACCGGCTTCTCCAGGGAGATCGGTTGCTGGGTGATGCGCATGATGTCGCGCACCTCGCGCACCGTGCACTCGAGCTCGTCGGCCAGCTCTGTCGGGTTGGGCTCGCGCCCGAGCTGCTGGATCAGGCGGCGTTCGGCATGGATGAGCTTGTTGAGGCGCTCGACCATGTGCACCGGGATCCTGATCGTGCGGCCCTTGTCGGCCAGCGAGCGGGTGACGGCCTGGCGGATCCACCAGGTGGCATACGTGGAGAACTTGTATCCACGGCGGTAGTCGAACTTCTCGACCGCCCTGATCAGCCCGAGGGAGCCCTCCTGGATGAGGTCGAGCAGCGTGAGCCCCCGCCCGACATAGCCCTTGGCGATGGACACCACCAACCGCAGGTTGGCCTCGACCATGTGCTGCTTGGCCGAGACGTCACCGCGCTCGATGCGCTTGGCCAGCGAGACCTCCTCCTCGGCACTGAGCAGCGGCACCCGCCCGATCGAGCGCAGGTACAGCCGCAGCGAGTCGAGGCTCGGCTCGACCGTGAGGTCGATCTCGGGCCGCTTGAGCTCCTCCAGGCGTGCATGCAGGCCCTGGATCTGCTCGTCGCGCTCACCCGCCTCGTCCTCCTCGCCGCCCAGCGGCACCTCGCCGGCCTCGCTGGTGATGCGCTCGCGAGCGCCGCTCGGCGCGCGACCGTCGGCAACGGCTCCATGTGCGTGCAGCTCGGAGGCCGCCTCGCTGGAACCGATCACGTCGATCCCGTGCTCCTCCAGGAAGCTGAACAGATCCTGGGTCTGCTGGGGGGAGAGCTCTGCCTCCTCCAGCGCGCTGTCCAGTGCCTCGGCCGCCAGGAACCCCTTGTCCTGACCCTCGGCTATGACCCCCTGCAACTCCTCGATCTCCACCACGGCCGTAGCCGGGGCGATCAACAGACCATCAAGCTTCTCGCTCAATTGGACTCCCAAGGACTTACTACTCCCCTCGAAGCGGCAATCCGCTCCGACCTCCCCTCACCTACGCTAGGCCTCCTGTGCGTTGCGTTTGCATTGGTCGCTTCGTTGCGTCTCGCCGTAGCTCTCGAATCCCGATCCCACGAATCCCCAGGGTGGACTCGATGAGCTAAGTGCGGAGTGATACCAGAAAGGAGCAACGAGGAACGCGGTACCCCCTCGAAGGCGCTCGGGCGGCTGTGCGAGCGCTACCCTTGCCGCGGTGCAGGCCACACGGGCGACCCCCTCGCTGTCTCCGACCCTGGGCACGGGCGATGACGTTCAGGCCCGCGTCCCCGCGATCGCCGTGGGCCTCTCCCGCGTGGGCGTGGTGGGGGTGGAGAAGGTGGTGCGCATCCGCGAGGAGCTGTTCTTCGCCCGCTTCGACTGCTTCGTGGATCTCGGACGCGACCAGAAGGGCGCGCACATGTCGCGCTTCGACGAGGTCGTCAACGAGGCGATCGGCGAGGTGGTGCTGAGCGAGGCGCCGTTTCGGGCGGAGACGCTCGCCCAGCACATCGCCGAGCTCGTCCGTGCACGCCAGGGGGCGGAGCGGGCCGAGGTCACGATCGCCGCGCGCTACCCCGAGCACAAGCCCGCCCCGGTGTCCGGCGTGCAGACGCAGGAGATCTACACGCTGCACGGGCGCGCGGTGGCCTTCGAGCACGGCACGAGGCGCACGGTGGGGGTCTCGGCCACGGGCATCACAGCCTGCCCGTGCGCACAGGAGCTGATCGCGGCGCGCGCGCGCGAGCGCCTCGGCGAGCAGGACTTCTCGGCCGCGCAGATCGACGCGATCCTCGCGAGCGTGCCCGTGGCCACCCACAACCAGCGCGGCCTCGCCACGCTGCAGATCGGCTGCACCGAGGACTGCTCCACCGAGATCGACGCCACGGCGCTGCTGGAGATCGCGGAGGCGAGCATGTCCTCTGAGATCTACGAGCTGATGAAGCGCTCGGACGAGGTGGAGGTGGTGGAAAAGGCCCACCGCCGCCCCCGCTTCGTCGAGGACTGCGTGCGCGAGATGATCGCCGGGGTGGTTGCCCGCTTTGGCGAGCTCGACGGCGCGAGCTTCGTCTCGGCGCGCCAGGAGAACCTGGAGACGATCCACCAGCACAACGTCGTGGCCGAGCGCCACGGCACCCTGGCCGAGGTGCGCGGAGAGATCGCCTCGGGCACGCCGGCCGCGCACCAGACGAGCCTCGGGGAGTGGCTCGACGCGGGCGTTCGCGCCGCTGGCTGAGCGCCGTGGCTGAGGGCCGGAGCCCGGAGCCGGAGCCGGGGCCCGGGCCCGGAGCCGAGGCCCGGAGCCGGGGCCGAGGGGTTCAGGCTGGGGGCTGGGTGGCGCGCGCCCGCGAGCGCTCGCTCTGGGCCATCCGCCGGCGGATCCCGAAGAAGTAGTCCAGGCCCGAGAGCACGGTGACGAGGACGGTCACGTACAGCAGCACAGACACCCACAGCGGTGTCCCGTGGACCGAGATCACAGCCAGGATGGCCGCGATCTGCAGGCAGGTCTTGACCTTGCCGAACATGCTTGCAGCCATCACCACGCCGGCCTGCGTGGCCGCCAGGCGCAGCATCGTGACGGCCAGCTCGCGCGTGATGATCACCATCGCCACCCACGCGGCCAGCCGGTGCAGCGACACCAGCGAGACGAGCGCGGCCACGATCAGCAGCTTGTCGGCCAGCGGGTCCATCAGCTTGCCGAAGGTCGTGATCGAGCCGCGGGCACGGGCCAGGTAGCCGTCCATGAAGTCGGTCAGCGAGGCCAGGGCGAAGACCACAGCAGCGAGCACGTCGCCCTCGGAGGTGTTTCCCAGTAGAGCGACCACCAGCACGGGCACCAGCATGATGCGCAGGACGGTGAGGAGATTCGGAAGGTTGAGCGGGAACACAGCTCGACATTATGGCTGCACGGCGCGCTCCGCGGCATCGCGTGGCTGGAGCGCGCATCGCCACTCGCGCGGCCGAGCGCGCATGCTTGGGCGGGCGGCGGGCATTGCTATACCGGGCTTGCAAGGACCTCGAGGAAAGGAACCCCACGATGAAGACGCGCACGCTCGGTCCGGACGGCCCCGAGGTCTCGGCGATCGGCCTCGGCTGCATGGGGATGTCGGCCTTCTACGGCGCCACAGACGAGCAGGAGTCCACGCGCACGATCCACCGCGCCCTGGATCTCGGGTGCAACTTCCTCGACACCTCGGACATGTACGGGCCGCACACAAACGAGCGCCTGGTGGGCGCCGCGATCGCCGGCCGTCGCGAGGAGGTGTTCCTGGCGACGAAGTTCGGGATCAGGCTCGAGCCGGGAGAGGACGGCGGCCCGCCGAGGCGCTCGATCGACGGCAGCCCGGACTACGTGCGCAGCGCTTGCGAGGGCTCGCTGCAGCGCCTGGGCGTCGAGCACATCGACCTCTACTACCAGCACCGCGTGGATCCGGGCACGCCGATCGAGGACACGGTGGGCGCGATGGCCGAGCTCGTCGAGCAGGGCAAGGTCCGCCACCTCGGCCTCTCGGAGGCGAGCGCCGAGACGATCCGCCGCGCCCACGCGGTCCACCCGATCACGGCGGTTCAGACCGAGTACTCGCTGTGGACGCGCGACGTCGAGGAGGAGATCCTGCCGACGCTGCAGGAGCTGGGGATCGCCCTGGTGGCCTACTCGCCGCTCGGGCGCGGCTTCCTCTCGGGGCGCTTCTCCTCACCCGAGGATCTCGATGACGGCGACTTTCGCAAGCACGGCCCCCGCTTCACAGGGGAGAACCTCCAGCACAACCTCGAGCTGGCCGAGCGTGTCAGGGAGCTCGCGAGCGAGAAGGGCATCACCCCGGGCCAGCTTGCGCTCGCGTGGGTGCTCCACCGCGGCGAGCACATCGTCCCGATCCCGGGCACCAAGCGCGTGTCCTACCTCGAGGAGAACCTCGCCGCCGCCGAGGTGAAGCTGAGCGACGAGGAGGTCGAGCGGATCGCCGAGGCGATCCCCAGCGCCGCCGGCGCCCGCTACGACGAGGCGGGCATGCGCGGAGTCAACATCTGATCAGTAGCCGACGGAGTAGAAGCTGATGTGGCGGCAGCCGTGGAGCTTGTAGTGGGGGAGGGCGTGGTGGCTGGTGTAGACGACGATGCCCGGGCTTTCGCAGTGGATCACGCCTGAGCCGGAGTGGGCGTGCACGACGGTCTGGGGGCTCGTGCCCGTCCAGACGTAGTTGTAGGTGTCGTTGGAGTAGATGTAGTTCTTGCCGTTGCCCGCGTGGATGATGGCCGTCTGGGTGGACTCGCCGCTGGGGTGGTAGTCGCCCCAGATCACATCGCCGGCCGAGCCGCCGTAGATGGTGTCGTTCCCGTAGCCGCCCAGCAGGTAGTTGTGAACGCCCGGCTTGCCCGTGAGCGTGTTGGCGCGCCCGGCGGGGCCGTGGTCCATCACCAGGTGCTGGTTGGGCGGCCAGCCGGCGTGGCTGGTCATCGCCAGGGCGGACGCGGCGATGCCCAGCGTTGCGAGCAGGGTGGCGGCGGCGCCTGAGGCGCGGGTGGCGGTGTGGCTCAGCGTGGTCCTTGCGTTCATCGGTGCTCCAGACATGGTTGTACGGCGTTGTCTGAAGGAGGCTCCAGACAACCTTTGCATCGTCGCCTCCATGGCTACCCCGAGCCTCGCGGCGTGAACTCGCACATGCGGCCAGGGGCATGTTGGCGAGGCCGAGCGCTAGGGTGGGGCCATGCCGCTGATCCCGATGGTTATAGAGCGCACCGCGCGAGGCGAGCGCGAGTTCGACATCTACTCGAGGCTGCTCAACGAGCGGATCATCTTCCTGGGCACGCCGATCGACGATCAGGTGGCCAACCTGGTGGTGGCCCAGCTCCTGCACCTCGAGAGCGACGACCCCGACAAGGACATCTCGATCTACATCAACTCGCCCGGCGGCTCGATCTACTCGGGCCTGGCGATCTACGACACGATGAACTTCATCAAACCGGACGTGGCAACCATGTGCGTGGGCGTGGCCATGTCCATGGGCTCGCTGCTGCTGGCCGCCGGCGCGAAAGGCAAGCGCGCGGCGCTGCCCAACTCGCGGATCCTCATCCACCAGCCCTCGGCGGGCTTCGAGGGTCAGTCGACGGACATCGAGATCCACGCCCGCGAGATCATCAAAATGCGCGCTCAGATCGACGAGATCTACGCCAAGCACACAGGCAAACCGACCGAGGAGGTGCGTCGGGACATGGAGCGCGACCGCTTCTTCACGGCCGATCAGGCGCTCGAGTACGGCATCATCGATCGGGTGCTGGAGAGCCACTGATCGCACCCACGGGGGCGTGCCGGTAGGGATGTCAGCCCTGAGCCGGATAGAGCGCACGGCCGTCGTCGTGATCACGGCGCTCACGGCGCTCGCCGGGGTGGCCGACTACGGCACCTGGGCCGCCGTGCCGCGCTTCCTGCTCGCCACGCTCGCCCTGGCCGGCCTGGCCTGGGTGGTCTCCTTCGCAACCGAGCAGCTGGGCGAGCGCTTCGGCCCGGGCGTGACCGGGATGATGCAGTCCACGCTCGGCAACCTCCCCGAGCTGTTCGTGGTGATCTTCGCCCTGCAGAAGGGTGAGCTCGTGGTCGCCCAGACCGCGATCGTGGGCTCGGTGCTCGCCAACGCCCTGCTCGTGCTTGGCCTGGTGATCGTGGTGGGCGCCCGCCGCTCGCCCGACGCCCTGATGCACTTCTCGAAGCGCCTGCCGCGCGACACGGCGACGCTGCTGCAGGTGACCGTGTTCATCATCGTGCTGCTCGGTCTCTCGCTCGCCTCCCACGATCCCGCCAGCCATCACGTCAAGGCCATCTCAGCTGTCGGGGCCGTGTGCCTGCTGGTCGTCTACCTCGCCTGGGTCGTGCCCTACCTGCGCGCCGACCGTGTGCCGGGCGGGGAGTCAGCCGGCGAGGAGGCCGTCGTCGAGGTGTCCGAAATGGGCGACTCGCGCGCCCACGCGCGCGCGGGCGAGTCGTCCGTCGGAGAGGCTCACCCGGCGTCCCATCCGGGCCCGCGGCTCGGGCTCGGGCTGACCCTCGCCCTGCTCGTCACGGCCGGGGGCGCCTCCGCGTTCGTGTCGGACTGGTTCGTCAACGGGCTCGAGCCGGCGATCGTGCAGCTGCACATCTCCCAGGCGTTCGCCGGCCTGGTGATCGTGGCGATCGCGGGCAACGCCGTGGAGAACACGGCCGGCCTGGTGCTCGCCTGGAAGGGCCGCGCAGACCTGGCCATCTCGGTGGTCAAAAACTCGGTGGCCCAGATCGCGGCGTTCCTGTTCCCGCTGCTCGTGCTCCTCTCCTTCGCGCTATCCACCCAGCTCACGTTCGCGCTCGCTCCCGTCTACATCGGTGCGCTGGCGCTGACCGCGCTGTCGCTGTGGCAGGTGACCGGGGACGGCGAGGCCGCCGAGTTCGAGGGCTGGGCGCTCGTGGCCATCTACGTGATCCTGGGCACCCTCACGCTGTACGAGTGAGGTGACTGAAGGACGGGCGGCCGTGTGGACAGTTTCGTCGCCGCGGGCAGAGTCGTTGCAGCCAGTCGAGCCGCTTCCCTAAAATGGTGCCCGTGGAAGAGTTCGCTGACGTCACGCAGGTCGAGCTGGTGGGTGAGTACCGCTTGCGGCTGACCTTCGCGGACGGCACGGTGGGCGACGTGGACTTCGCAGGACGCGCGTGGCGCGGCGTCTTCGAGCCGCTTCGTGATCCGGCATATTTCGCCCGCGTGGAGGTCGATCCCGAAGGGGGAACGATCGGCTGGCCCAACGGCGCCGACATGGCCCCTGGGCCGCTATACGCCGAGGCCCGCCAGAATCTCGCTCACCCGGCAGTCACGAGGCACTAGCGGCCGCCGTTTCGCGCGCTGGGCTAACCCCGCACGATCCCCGAGATCAGCGCGCCGGCCACTCCGCCCGCGCCCGCCGCCGCGGCCGGGCTCTCCACGCCCTCCAGGGGCGCGATGAACAGCGTCTGGATGGCCAGGCGGCCGGGTCCCGTGAAGCGGTTCCAGGTCAGCTTGCCCCCGCCGCCGAAGATGCCTGTCTTCAGCCCCATCGTCACCGCTTCGAGCTTGACCGTGGGGTCCTTGAACAGCCATCCGCCGGCCTCCACGTCGAGCTGCTCGCCCTCCTGCAGCTGAACGAGGAACACGTTGCCGTGCCCATGCAGCCACACCAGCGCGTCGCCGTCCGTGGCGCGGAACTTGTCCATGAAGAAGCCCGAGCCGCCGAGCAGCATGTTCTGCACGCCCTTGATCCGTTCGAAGCTGTAGTCGAGGTTGTCCGTCGCAGCGATGAACTGGTGCTCACGCACGTCGAGCCCCTCGCCCTGGCGCAGATGCAGCGGCACGCACTGGCCGGGCGAGTCCCGTGAGAAGGCGATCCGACCCTGACCGGAGGTGCGGGTCACGAAGAACTCCAGGCCCGCGATCTTGCGCTTGATCGCGCCCGGCAGCTTCCTCAGCTCGATGTTCAGCTGGGTCTCCTTCCACAGCAGCACGTGGTGCTCGAACATCACCGCCTGCGATCCGATCTCGATCTGGAGCTCAGGCACCAGTTCTCCGCGTATGTGGTAGGTCACGCCCGCAAAGGTCTCGTCGTGGACGCTTGCTGGGATCGGCTCGGGCAGGTGCATATGGGCGTGTCTCCTTCTCTCGGTGGGCGGATCGGCGGCCCGAGCTTGTCGGTTTGACTCGCTCCGGTCAAGGTCTCCCCGGCACGCTCGCCCTGGCGGCGCAAGCGCGCTAGACTGCTTGGACCTCGCGCCTGGGCGGGGTTTTTCTTCGCCCAAGGCCGCTGTCCACAACGACGCAGGGATTTCTGATCATGGCCCGCGGAGACGTCCGAATCGCTATCACCCTCGCCTGCGAGGAGTGCAAGCATCGCAACTACCAGACCAACAAGAGCAAGCGCAACAACCCCGATCGGGTCACTCTGCGCAAGTACTGCCGCTGGTGTCGCAAGCACACCAGCCATCGGGAGACCCGTTAGCGCGGGAGCGCTGCTGTGGCTCGTGACCGCAAACGTGCAAAGCAGCGCCGCCAACGCGGTGCCAGAGCGGCTGTCCGCCCTGGCGGCTCCTCCGCGCCCGACGGCCCCGCGCCTGACGCCTCCGCTCGTGCGACCTCGGCCAGCCAGCCGATCCGCGAGGATCTCCCGGGCGCGCTCGACCACATCTCGGGTGAGGTCGACGAGTTCGACGCCGCGCTCGTGCGCGGAGCGGGCGGCGTGCCCGTCGAGGGCGAGCTCGAGCTCGGCGATGACGAGCTGCAGGAGCTCCAGGCGCCCAGCGGTCCCGGCGGTCCGCCGGCCCGTGGCGGCGCAGGCGGCGGCGATGAGAACGGCAGCGGCGGGGCGCGGCCCTCAGGCGCACCTCTGCGCGGCGGCAACCGCGCGATCGGCTTCCTGGGTGCAAGCTGGGCCGAGCTCCAGCGCGTACAGTGGCCGGACCGTCGCCAGGTCACCCAAGCCACGGCTGTGGTCATCGGCTTCGTGGCAATCGCCGGCGCCTACCTCGGCCTGGCCGACTACGTCGCCAAAGAAGTCGTCGAATTCATCCTGTAGCGCCGCGCCTGCAACCGTGATCGCTCACGTCCACCGGCCGGCCTTCCCATCCGTCACTGAATCTGTCGAGGAACTCTGAATGTTTCGTTGGTACGTAGTCAACACATACTCCGGGCACGAGAACAAGGTCAAGCACAACCTCGAGCACCGGCTGGTGTCTCTCGGTCAGCAGCGGGCCGTGCGCAGCGTGGTCGTGCCCACCGAAGCCGTCTCCGAGATGAAGGACAACCAGAAGGTCACAGTCGAGAAGCGCACCATGCCCGGCTACGTCCTCGTCAACATGGAGCTCAACGAGGACTCCTGGGGCGTGGTCAAGGGCACGCCCGGCGTCACCGGGTTCGTGGGCGCCTCCCAGGAGCCCGTGCCCCTCACCCAGAGCGAGGTCGACCGCCTGCTGCACAAGGAGGTCGCCACCGCCACCCGCACCCGTGCCCAGTTCACGATCGGCGAGTCCGTCAAGGTGGTCTCCGGACCGCTCTCCGACTTCTCCGGAGAGATCTCCGAGATCAACGAGGACGCCTCTCGCCTCAAGGTGCTGGTATCAATCTTTGGTCGCGAGACCCCCGTCGAGGTCGGCTTCGACCAGGTCAAGAAGCTCTGAGCGAGCCGATGACCTGCGCGATACTGCGTCCTCGATCGCTCATGTGCGAAGCACATTTCGCTCACTGCGTCCTTGTCTCGCTTGATCCTCGACTCGCTCAGACGCGCAGCCCCCAATAAGCTTTAGAACGACGAACTAGAACGAAGAAGACGAGAAATGGCTAAGAAGGTTCTGACGACAATCAAGCTGCAGGCGAACGCCGGGCAGGCGAGTCCGGCCCCGCCGGTCGGTCCCGCCCTGGGCCAGCACGGGATCAACATCATGGAGTTCTGCAAGGCCTTCAACGCGCAGACCCAGAGTGAAACCGGGACCGTCATCCCGGTTGTGATCACCGTCTATGAGGATCGTTCCTTCACGTTCGTCACCAAGACCCCGCCCGCCGCCGTCCTCATCCGCCAGGCGATCAAGATCAACAAGGGCTCGGGCGAGCCCAACCGCGTCAAGGTCGGCACCATCACCCAGAGCCAGCTGCGTGAGATAGCCGAGCGCAAGCTCGACGACCTCAACGCCCACGACGTCGACCAGGCGGCGAAGATCATCGCCGGTACAGCCCGCTCGATGGGCGTGGAGGTGGCCTCGTGAGCACCAAGCACGGACGCCGCTACCTCGAGACCATCGCCCGCGTGGACCGCGAGCGCGAATACGAGCCGGCCGAGGCCATCGCCCTGGTGCGCGGTCTCACCGCCGCCAAGTTCGACGAGTCGATCGAGGTCCACATCCGTACCGGCCTCAACGTGCGCCACGCCGACGAGCAGCTGCGCGGCACCATTGCGCTGCCCAACGGTCTCGGCAAAGACGTCAAGATCGCGGTCTTCGCACAGGGCGATAAGGTCCGCGAGGCCGAGGAGGCCGGCGCCGACCACGTCGGAGGCGACGACCTGGCCAAACGCATCGAGGAGGGCTTCGACGACTTCGACCTCACGATCGCAACGCCCGACATGATGTCCGTGGTCGGGCGCCTCGGGCGCATCCTCGGGCCGTCCGGCAAGATGCCCAACCCGAAAGTCGGCACCGTCACCATGGACGTCGCCAAAGCCGTCGAAGAGTCCAAGTCGGGCAAGGTCGAATACCGCACCGACCGCACAGCCATCGTGCATCTGGTGATCGGCAAGGCCAGCTTCGACGACCGCAAGCTGCTCGAGAACTACGCGGCCGTGATCGAAGAGATCGTCCGCGCCAAGCCCTCGGCCGCCAAAGGCCGTTACCTGCGCTCCGTAACCATCGCCTCGACCATGGGTCCCGGCGTGAAGGTCGACTCGAGCCGTACCCGCGAAATCCTTGGGGAGGCGCCCGCGGCTGCCGTCGCCGCCTAGCGTCACCCACCAGGCCACCAGAGACCCCCGGCGGCAGCGCCCCGAGCGCTGCAGAAGACCGGGATAGGAGCCCCACAATGAACCGAGACCAGAAGGCCGTGGCGATCGAGGAGATCGCCACCCACATCCAGGAGTCCGAGGCGGTATTCGCCGTGGACTACCGTGGCATCACCGTCGCCCAGGTGGCCGAGCTGCGCACCAAGCTGCGCGAAGGCGACGCCACCTTCAAGGTCGTCAAGAACTCCCTCACCGAGCGCGCCGCCGACCAGGCCGGAGCCACCGCGCTGAAGGACTTCCTCGCCGGCCCCACGGCCCTGACCTTCGTCCGCGGCGACATCGCCGTGGCCGCCAAGGCCATCGCCGACTACGCCCGCACCACCCAGCTGCTGCCCTTCAAGGGCGGGCTGATGGGCGCCCACCCGCTCGACGTCGAGCAGATCCGCTCCCTCTCTCGCCTGCCCTCGCGCGAAGTCCTCTACGGACAGCTCGTCGGCATGGTCGCATCCCCGGTCTCAGGGCTCGTGCGCACGCTCGGTGCGCTCGTCGGCGGCCTTGCCGTGGCGCTCGGCCAGGTCAACGAGAAGAAGCAGTCCGGCGAGATTCCCGCAGGCGAACCCCCGGCTGCCCCCGCGGCCGAGGCGCCTGCCGCCGAGGAGCAGCCAGCCGCAGAGGCTGAGGCCCCCGCGGCCGAGGTCGAGGCCCCGGCGGCCGAGGTCGAGGCCCCGGCGGCCGAGGCTGAGGCCCCGGCGGCCGAGGAGGCTCCTGTCGAGGAGCCGGCGGCCGAGGCGAGCACTGAGAGCAAAGCTGAGCCGGAGCCCTCCCTTCGGGAGGACAGGCAGGACGAGCCGGCGCAAGAAGACGACAACAAGGCGGACGTCTCGGCTGAGGCCCAGACCGAGGACGCCGAGACGAATCCCACCAAGGAGGACTGACGTATGGCTACCAGCACACAGGATTGGATCGAGGAGCTCAAGGGCATCTCCGTGCTCGAGCTCGCCGAGCGGATCAAGGCGCTCGAGGAGGAGTTCGGCGTCTCCGCGGCGGCGATGGCAGCCCCGGCTGCCGCGCCCGCGGGCGGCGGCGGCGACGCGGCCGAGGAGGAAGTGTCGAGCACGGTCGACGTGGTCCTCACCGGAGCAGGCGACAAGAAGATCCAGGTCATCAAGGTGGTGCGCGCCGCCACCGGCCTCGGCCTCAAAGAGGCCAAGGCGCTCGTGGACGAGGCCCCCAAGCCGGTCAAGGAGGGCATCGAGCGCGAGGAGGCCGACAAGCTCAAGCAGGAACTCGAGGAGGCAGGAGCTTCCGTCGAGGTCAAGTAGCGGGTAGCGCTCAGCAGGTCGTTTCGTACGCCCTCGGTCCCGCCCCCGAGCCAGTGCTCCTGGGCAGGACCGCGGGCGTATCGTTCTCGGGGGACATGCTCGAGAGCCGGACCATGCCCTCCTGCACGGTCATCCCAGAGCTCGTCTATGAGGACGTGGGGGAGGCCATTGACTGGCTGTGCGCCGCCTTCCGCTCCAGCGAGCGCTGCGGGAGTTCTCCAGTGCGGTCCTGGTCCGTGTGGATGATGCCGATTCCCACCACTCGCGCGCGCGTGAGTCAGGTGCTCGGATACTCCACGAGCCCACCGACCATCCCTACGGTGAGCGCCAGTGCTCCGCCATGGATCTGGCCGGGCACCGCTGGTGCTTCACCCAGTCCATCGCCGACCTCGCGCCCGAGCAGTGGGGCGGGACGAGCGCCGAGCTCTGAGCGCCAGCGCCTGTCAGCCCAGGCGGCTCCGTGGGCCTGGTGAGGATCTTTATCAATCCCTAACAAAATCCCGCGCTTTCCGGTAAAGTGCCCTCCGCTAGCCGATAGTCGCAGCCGCCCGAAGGGCCGAGGTCGCGCCACATACGCGAATTTCTCGAAGGGCGGGGTCCGTGAGCGCTGGTTGCCCTTCGGGGTGCGGATAGCCTGTGCTATCTTTCTTAGTCGCGCTTCGGCGCCCTCCTCTGCCCGTGTATCGCCCTCCGAAGGAGTCACTTCTTGGCTGCTGCAGACGCTCTCCGGACGCGCAGGACTTTCGCGCGCCTGAATAAGACAGTTGACGTCCCCAACCTCATCGACATCCAGCGCCGCTCGTTTGCGTGGCTGACCGACCCTCAGACGGGCGGCCTGCGCGAGACGATCGACGACATCTCGCCGATCGAGGACTACACCGGCAACCTCGCCGTCCAGTTCGGCGAGTTCACGTTCGACGAGCCGGTCGCCTCGCTCGACCAGTGCCGCGAGAAGGACCTGACGTATGCCCGTCCCCTGACGGTGACCGTCGCGTTCATCAACCGCGAGACCGGCGAGATCCGCGAGCAGTCGGTCTTCATGGGCGACTTCCCGTGGATGACCGAGCGTGGAACGTTCGTGATCAACGGCACCGAGCGCGTGGTCGTCACGCAGCTCGTGCGCTCGCCGGGCGCCTACCTGATGGAGCCGAAGGACCGCGAGAAGCAGGTCTTCATCGCCAACCTGATGCCCGCCCGTGGATCGTGGCTCGAGCTCGAGATCGACAAGAAGGGCAAGGTCTTCGTCCGCATCGACCGCAAGCGCAAGCTTCCGGTGACGGTGCTGCTGCGTGCGATGGGCTACGCCTCAGACGAGGAGATCCTGCGGCTGTTCGACAACTCGCTCTACATCCGCAACACGATCGAATCGGACACCGAGATCACGCGCACCGAAGAGGGCGCCCTGATCGAGCTCTTCAAGAAGCAGCGTCCCGGCGAGCCGCCGAGCGTGGACAACGCCAAAGCGCTGCTCAACCAGCTGTTCTTCGACCCCAAGCGCTATGACCTCACCCGCGTTGGGCGCTACAAGCTCAACTCGCGGCTGAAGCAGGGGACCGACCTCGACGTCCGCACCCTGACCAAGGACGACATCGTCGCCCTGATCAACGAGCTCGTGAGTCTGCCCAAGATCCTCGGCATCCCCGAGGAGGGCGACGTCGAGATCAAGGACTATGCGGCCGAGGCGATGAGCATGCCCCGTGAGCCCGTGGCCGAGCACCTCGACGAGTACGAGCACTTCGGCAACCGCCGCCTGCGCACCGTCGGCGAGCTCATCCAGGAGGCCTTCCGGATCGGCCTCTACCGCATGGAGCGTGTGGTGCGCGAGCGCCTCACGACCGAGGACGCCGACACGATCACGCCGCAGACGATCATCAACATCCGCCCCGTGGTGGCCGCGCTGAAGGAGTTCTTCGGCTCCTCCCAGCTCAGCCAGTTCATGGACCAGACCAACTCGCTCGCCGGGCTCACCCATCGTCGGCGCCTCTCAGCGCTCGGCGCCGGAGGACTGACGCGCGAGCGCGCTCCGATCGAGGTCCGCGACGTGCACCCGACCCACTACGGGCGCATGTGTCCGATCGAGACCCCCGAGGGTCCCAACATCGGCCTGATCGGCTCGCTGTCCTCGTTCGCCGAGGTCTCCGAGTACGGCTTCGTGACCACTCCCTACCGCGTGGTCAAGGACGGCGTGGTGACCGAGGAGGTCCGCCACCTCGATGCCACCCAGGAAGAGGAGCTGCTGATCGCCCAGGCGAACACGCCGGTGGACCCCAAGACGGGCAAGCTCAAGGGCACCGAGATCCTCTGCCGCACCCAGGCCGGTCAGTACGTGACCGTGGGGCCCAAGGACGTCGACCTGGTCGACGTCTCGCCCGAGCAGATCTGGTCGGTGGCCACCGCGATGATCCCGTTCCTCGAGCATGACGACGCCAACCGTGCGCTGATGGGCTCGAACATGCAGCGCCAGGCGGTCCCGCTGCTGAAGTCCGACGCCCCGCTGGTCGGCACCGGCATGGAGCGCCGCGCCGCCCTCGACACGGGTGACGTGCTGCTGACCAAGAACGCCGGCACGGTCGACTACGTCGACGCCAACCAGATCGTCGTGGTCGGCAGCGACGGCACCAAGGACGAGTACGAGCTGCAGAAGTACATGCGCTCCAACCAGGGCACGCTCATCCACCAGAAGCCGCTGGTCTCGACCGGCCAGAAGGTCAAGGTCGGCGACGTCCTCGCCGACGGCTCCTCGACGGACAGGGGCGAAATGGCCCTGGGCAAGAACCTGATGGTCGCCTTCATGTCCTGGGAGGGCTACAACTTCGAGGACGCGATCATCCTGTCCAAGCGCCTCGTGCAGGACGACGAGCTCACCTCGATCCACATCGAGGAGTACGAGATCGACGCCCGCACGACCAAGCTCGGCGAGGAGGAGATCACCCGCGACATCCCCAACCGCTCAGAGGAGTCTCTGCGCAACCTGGACGACCGCGGGATCGTGCGCATCGGCGCCGAGGTCGCCTCGGGCGACCTGCTCGTGGGCAAGGTCACGCCCAAGGGCGAGACCGAGCTGACGGCCGAGGAGAAGCTGATCCGCGCGATCTTCAAGGAGAAGGCCCGTGAGGTTCGCGACACCTCGCTGAAGGTCCCCCACGGCGAGGGCGGCGTCGTGATCGACGTCAAGACCTTCCGCCGCGACGACGGCGACGACCTGCCGCCCGGGGTCAACGACCTGGTGCGCGTGTTCGTGGCCAAGAAGCGCAAGATCTCCGAGGGCGACAAGCTCGCGGGACGCCACGGCAACAAGGGTGTCATCTCCAAGATCGTCGACCAGCAGGACATGCCGTTCCTCGAGGACGGCACGCCCGTCGACGTGATCCTCAACCCGCTGGGCGTGCCCTCGCGCATGAACGTGGGGCAGATCCTCGAGACCCACCTCGGGTGGGCCGCGGCGCAGGGCTGGTACGACGACGGCACCGAGGCCTACAAGGAAGCGGACGCGAACGGCGGCAAGCGCCGTGTGTACGTGTCCACGCCGGTGTTCGACGGCGCGACCGTGGCCGACGTGGACAACGCGCTGGTCAAGTGGCAGGACGCCCACGAGGGACGCATTCGCATGGACGTGGACAAGTCCCGTCGCGAGGGCGAGCAGGCCTCGGGGAAGATGACGCTGTTCAACGGTCGCACGGGCGAGCCGTTCGAGGAACAGGTGACCGTGGGATACATGTACATCCTCAAGCTCCTGCACCTCGTCGACGACAAGATCCACGCCCGCTCGACCGGTCCCTACTCGCTCGTCACCCAGCAGCCGCTGGGAGGCAAGGCCCAGTTCGGCGGGCAGCGCTTCGGCGAGATGGAGGTCTGGGCGCTGGAGGCGTTCGGCGCCGCATACACCCTGCAGGAGATGCTCACGATCAAGTCCGACGACACGGTCGGCCGCGTGAAGGCCTACGAGGCGATCGTCAAGGGCGAGAACATCGCCGAGCCCTCGATTCCGGAGTCCTTCAAGGTCCTGCTCAAGGAGATGCAGTCGCTGGCGCTCGACGTCAACGTGGTCTCCGAGGAGGGTCAGCGCGCTGAAATGCGCGACGAGGACGACGACCTGCTGCGCGCGGCCGAGGAGCTCGGCATCGACCTCTCAGGGGTCCGGGCGCTCGCCGGCGACGCCAGCGACGAGGAGCTGGAGGGCGAGGACAACACGGACGCGGCAGCCACCGACACAGCCGCCACCGGCGAGGCCGGGGGCAAGGAGGACACCGACGATGACGCAGTCGTCGACGACGATCTGATCGCCGTCGAGGGAGCGGAGGAGATCGACCTCGAGAGCCTGGCCAGCGAGGAGACCGCCGAGTAGATGCCAGAGCCGACGAGCAGCCCCCTGAGTAAATGTCAGATTCACCCGCGAGCGAAAGCCACTAGATGATCGATATCAATAATTTCGACGCAATCGAGATCAGCCTCGCCTCCTCGAAGCAGATCCGCAGTTGGAGCTCGGGCGAGGTGACCAAGCCCGAGACGATCAACTACCGGACGCTCAAGCCCGAGAAGGACGGCCTGTTCTGCGAGCGCATCTTCGGTCCGACCAAGGACTGGGAGTGCTACTGCGGCAAGTACAAGCGGGTCCGCTACAAGGGCATCGTGTGCGAGCGCTGCGGCGTGGAGGTCACGCGCTCGAAGGTTCGCCGTGAGCGCATGGGTCACGTCGACCTGGCCGCCCCCGTCAGCCACATCTGGTTCTTCAAGGGCGTGCCCAGCCGGATCGGCTACCTGCTGGACATGGCCCCCAAGGAACTGGAGAAGGTCCTCTACTTCGCCGCCTCGATCGTCACCTGGGTGGACGACGAGGCCCGCACCAAGGACCTCGACTCGCTCGAGAAGGAGGTCAACAAGGTTCTCGACGCCTACACGGCCGAGCGTGAGGAGCGTGTGCTCGAACTGCGCGAGTCGCTCAAGCGTCGCGAAAAGTACCTCCAGACCGGCAAACAGACGAACTTCAACGACGAAGACCACCTGTGGGCCGACTCGCTCGACATCAACCTCTCGAAATTGTCTGACGAGGAGCGCGACAAGCAGGTCAAGGAGCTGACCAAGACCTTCGAGGCCGACATCTCCGACACCGAGGCCTACATCGAGGACGCCGCCGAGCGCATGCGCAACGTGTGGGAGCTCTTCAAGACGATGGAGCCCAAGCAGATCGAGCACGACGAGACGACCTTCCGCGAGCTGAAGGAGCGCTTCGGATCCCCCTACGGATTCGGCGAGTACTTCCGCGGCGGCATGGGCGCGGAAGCCATCCGCGACCTGCTCCAGCAGGTCGACCTGGAGGCCGAACGGATCGAACTCGAGGACCAGGTCAAGACGGGCAAAGGCCAGAAGCAGGCACGTGCGGTCAAGCGCCTGAAGGTGGTATCCGCCTTCATCCAGTCCGGCAACAAACCGGAGATGATGGTCCTCGACGCCGTGCCCGTGATCCCGCCGGAGCTGCGCCCGATGGTGCAGCTCGACGGTGGGCGCTTCGCCACCTCGGATCTCAACGACCTCTACCGCCGGGTGATCAACCGCAACAACCGCCTCAAGCGGCTGCTCGACCTCGGTGCGCCCGAGATCATCGTCAACAACGAGAAGCGGATGCTGCAGGAGGCCGTCGACGCGCTGTTCGACAACGGCCGCCGCGGGCGTCCCGTCACCGGCCCGGGCAACCGGCCGCTGAAGAGCCTCTCGGACATGCTCAAGGGCAAGCAGGGGCGCTTCCGCCAGAACCTGCTCGGCAAGCGCGTGGACTACTCGGGACGTTCGGTGATCGTGGCCGGCCCCTACCTCAAGCTGCACCAGTGCGGGCTGCCCAAGATCATGGCGCTCGAGCTGTTCAAGCCGTTCATCATGGCTCGCCTCGTCGAGCGCAAGTCCGCGCAGAACATCAAGGCGGCCAAGAAGATGGTCGATTCGATGATCGGCGAGGTCTGGGACGTGCTCGAGGAGGTGATCCACGAGCACCCCGTGCTGCTCAACCGGGCGCCGACGCTCCACCGTCTGGGCATCCAGGCGTTCGAGCCGCTGCTCGTCGAGGGCAAGGCGATCCAGGTCCACCCACTGGTCTGCCACGCCTTCAACGCCGATTTCGATGGTGACCAGATGGCGGTCCACCTCCCGCTGTCGGCCGAGGCGCAGGCGGAGGCGCGCATCCTGATGCTCTCCTCCAACAACATCCTCAGCCCGGCACACGGGGCGCCGCTGGCGACCCCGACCCAGGACATGATCCTGGGCGCCTACTACCTGACCTACGGTCCGGAAGCCGAGGAGCTCTCGAAGATCGACCGCGCGACCCACGAGCCGCGGCCGCACGTGTTCCGCACCGCGCAGGAGGCAGAGCTCTCCTACGAGGGCAACGTGGTCAAGCTCCACGACGTGGCCGAGTTCCGCCCCTACGGACGCGAGGGCGGTCACGTGCTCACGACGATCGGGCGGATCATCTACAACGACCGCATCGAGCGGGCCCTCTCAGAGGCGCTGGGAGACGAGTTCGACGCCTCCAAGTACACGTTCGTGAACCAGTCGATGAAGAAGCGTGACACCACGCGTCTGATCGACATGCTCGTTCAGACCTACGGCGCCACCACGATCTCGCTGGTGCTGGACGCGTTCAAGGACCTCGGGTTCAAGTACGCCACCCAGGCGGGGATCACGATCTCCAAGAACGACGTGGTCGTGCCCCCGGAGAAGCAGTCCATCCTCGACAAGTACGACAAGGTGGTCGGCGACATCACGGGTCAGTACGACGACGGCCTGATCACCCAGGAGGAGCGTCACGAGGCGGTCGTGGAGCAGTGGAACGCGGCCACCGACGAGGTCGCCGAGGCGATGATCGCGAACCTCGACACCCTGAACCCCATCTTCATGATGGCCAACTCGGGTGCCCGTGGATCGTTCAAGCAGATCCGCCAGCTGGCGGGGATGCGCGGCCTGATGGCCAACCCGAAGGGTGAAATCATCGAGCGCCCGATCAAGGCCAACTTCATGGAGGGCCTGTCGGTGCTCGAGTACTTCATCTCCACCCACGG
>Ga0207927_1000309_pt1 | contig 20525 bp, 18 predicted proteins | sample NGESurdeep072012_2_FD_184456 | JGI IMG/M metagenome (GOLD analysis project Ga0207927, IMG submission 184456) | Arctic peat soil microbial communities from Barrow, Alaska - NGEE Surface sample 210-2 deep-072012 (SPAdes) | ecosystem: Environmental > Terrestrial > Soil > Wetlands > Peat ... | reverse complement strand
CCCACACGAAACAGCGAGGAGCCAAGAAATCACTCATGCGCGTCAGCATTGCAGGACCACGCCGCAGTGGGCGCAGCGCGGCCCAAATATTCCAGTCGACATCTGAGCGGCCTGCGGGCAAGTGCGTAACCACCGCTGGCTCGTGCGGCAGAAGTCTAGGTGGCGTCCTCGTCATAGGGCGTGGGCTTGTCCGGGTCATGGCGCTTAAAGGACGAGGGAGCCTTGAACCCGCCGGCCTGGTCACCCGTCGGGGGCGGTTGGCTCTCGACCGTCCCGTTGTCCATCAGAGCCTCGCGAACGATACGGCGAGGGTCGTACTGACGCGGGTCGTACTGCTTCCAGTCGACCTCATCGAACTCCGACCCCATCTGTTCGCGGAGCTGCTCCTTGGCCGTGTCTGCCATTCCCCTGACCTGTTTGACCAGCTTGGCGAGCTTAGCGGCATACTCCGGCATCCGCTCGGGCCCAATCACGAACACAGCGACGACCAAGAGAATGAGGAACTCTGAGCCGTTGATATCGAACATGTGTGGACCTCTCGGTTCCGAAGAGACGCTCGACCGGGCCGCTTGCTGGAGTGATATTGACAGTCCGCGAGGTGCGTCCGCGGCGCCCTATCAATTCAACCTCATCGCAAACCGACCCGGGGCGAATCGCAATCAAACCACGACGTGGATGGTCCAAAGTTCCCCGTGAGACTGTCCGTGGGCAAAACGACGATCCCCTGACCCGATCACGGCATCGGTGCCTGCGCCCGCCTACGCATCGATCTCGACGATCGGACAGCATCCGAGAAGAGCGGGCATCGAACTGGTGTCAACGGATCAACCGGGACAGCACGACCGATGACTTCGAGGCGTGATGCGGGGAGCATCCCTCCTGCTGGCCCTAGAATCTCATCTGCGCCACAACTCTTCCGCCTTACCCGCTTCGCGCCGAGGTTCCCGTGCGCCCTGTCTCGTAAGGAGTTCCCGTGTCGCACCTTAGCTATCTGCAGGCGGTCTTGATCGGTCTGCTGCAAGGCGTCTCCGAGCTGTTCCCGGTCTCCAGCCTTGGTCACAGCATCATCATCCCGGCCTTGATCGGCGGAGACTGGGCGCGAAACCTCAACATGACTGCCGACAAATCTCCCTACTTGTCGTTCGTGGTCGCCGTCCATGTCGCCACTGCGATTGCCCTGATCGTGTTCTACCGCCGGGATTGGGCCCGGATCATCTCGGGGCTTCTCAGCTCGATCCGGACCCGCAGCATCTCCACCTCCTCGCAGCGACTCGCCTGGTTGCTCATCGCCGCCACGATCCCGGTCGGTCTGGTCGGCCTGGTCTTCGAACACGCCATCCGAACCACGCTCGGGCGCCCTTGGGTGGCAGCGCTGTTCCTCACCCTTAACGGCGTGCTGCTCTACGCCGTGGAGAAGCTGCGCAACCGCAGCACCACAGGTTCGCACCGCAAAGGCGTGCAGGTCACCACGACAGCGGCCCGCGAGGACGTCGAAGGTGACGCCGCGGACTACGACCATCTCGGCGCGGCAAGTGTGCCGGCCACGATGACAGCCACGACAGCGGCCCACGGTGACCTCGAGGCTGACGCAGCCGCCGACGACCGCCTCGGCCGTCGCGGCTGGGGCGAGGCCATCGGGATCGGCGCAGCCCAGATCCTCGCTCTGCTGCCCGGATTCAGCCGCTCCGGGGCCACGATCGCCGCCGGGCTGGTTCGCGGCCTGGACCATGAGGACGCCGCCCGGTTCGCGTTCCTGCTGGCCACCCCGGTGATTCTCGCCGCCGGCCTGCTCAAGCTCCCCGAGCTCGCCGGCCCCGAGGGCAACGGCATCCTGGGTCAGGTCGCCGCCGGCAGCCTGGTCGCCGGGGTCGCGGCTTACCTTTCCCTACGGTTCCTGACCCGCTACTTCCACACCCACACGCTGACCCCCTTTGCCATCTACTGCACGCTGGCCGGACTCTTCAGCCTCGGATGGCTCACACTCACCTGAGCCGAATACCCCAACCCCCAACCGGGCGAACCCGCGTTGGTGATCAGAACAGATGTGTCGCCAGCAACGCAGTCCTGAGCGAATCTTTCGGATGAGTCTGCGTGGCTGCCTGCCCCTCAAGCTCGAGGCGCTATCGTCCTGGGATGAGCCACAGGTCGCCACAGTCCCCAGCGCCATGAGCACGTCAAGGACACATGCGAGCGTGCTCCTGATGGTGCTCATGCTCGTGGCAGTCACTGCGTCGTGTTCCTCCGGGCAGCTTTCCACGGCTGTCCGCAGAGGCCAGCCTTCTTCGGGATCGTCGGTCGTGGTGGCGGACCCGGCCGTTGGGAGAACCTCGCTCGGCTCGAGGGGAGTCGAGTCGACGGCGATCGCCGCAGAGAACAAACGGCCGGGAACCGCCTCATGGCGAGTCACCCATCAGGGACACGGCGTCATCGAGGGGTTCGCTACCAAGACCTATGCGGCGGTGGGAGACACCGTGGACCTGCACGTGTCAACCAATGTCCCGAGCTTCCAGGTCACCGCGTACCGCATGGGCTGGTATCAGGGGCTCGGCGCCCGCCAGATCTGGAACTCCGCTGTGCTGCCCGGCCATGTCCAGCCCGCATGCCCGGTTGCGCCGAGCACGAACATGGTCAGCTGCGCAAACTGGGCCCGCTCGCTCACGATGGTCGTGACCAAGGACTTCGTGCCTGGCGACTATGTTCTGAAGTTGGTCGGCCTTGGCAATGCGCAGAGCTATGTGCTGCTGACCATCTGGGACCCGAGCAGCACGGCGACCTATTTCGTCATGAACCGCTCACTTGTGTTGCAGGGCTGGAACACCTTTGGCGGGTATTCCTTCTACCAGGGGAAGGGTCCCTGCATCCTGAACTCGGGTCCATACCCGGCCTGTAATCGCGCACGCGTGGTCTCGTTCGACCGGCCCTCCGATGCCAACACTTTTACAGACTTCATCGACAATGAGTACCCACTCGTCCAGTTCATGGAAGAGCATGGGCTCGACCTCACCTACTGCACTGATGTGTGTGTCTCGCAGCACCCGTCGATACTCCTTGGCCACCGCGCTCTGATTGGCCTTGACCATGACGAGCTCTGGACCAACAGCGAGCGCATGGCTGCCCTGAACGCCCTCCACGCTGGGGTGAACATGGCCTTTCTCAGCGCGGCGACCCTGGTGCGCCACGCGCGCCTGCAGCCATCGCCGCTCGGGCAGGACCGAGAGGAAGTGGACTACCGGAACACCTCGGAAGACCCGTTGAATGGCAGTGGGCACCCGATGGAAGTCACCGGCAACACGTGGGGCTCACCGCCTGCGAGCTGGGATGCCAGCAGCTTCGTCGGCCAGATCTACAGTGGGTTCCTCGAGCCCGGCGAGCCGAGCGCACCGCTGGTCGTGTTTGATGCCTCGGCGTGGATCTTCAGGGGTACGTCGCTGGCAAACGGTCAGTCGGTTCCGGCGGTGATCAATTCCGACATCGATCATATTGATCCGTCAGGACCAGTACCCGCCAATCTTCAGGTACTCGCACACTCCCCGATCCCACTGTCGAAGGTCTATACAAACCAAGGCCGTTGGGGCGACGTCACCTACTCGGACATGACCTACTACACCGACCCGGGCAGCCAAGGCGGCGTGTTCGACAGTGGTGACAACGTCTGGGTCGGGATGCTCGCACCGTGCGCCCCGTCTACGAGAAGTTGCCCGAGCGCCATGGTCCGCAAGATGACCGGGAACCTGCTGTGGCTGTTCGGCCAGGGTCCCGCCGGCAGATTCGTGCCTGCCAAGGCCAACTGGCGTAGCGTCAGCGCACCCCGCTTATGAACCGGCTCAGCGCGCCGTTGTGCCGTAGATTCGCAGAGGTGGAACGAAACACCATGGTCGCCTGCTCGGCGCTGGCAGCACTTGTGCTCACAAGTGGCTGCGGGGGCGCCGTGGCGGCCAAGTCAACGGTCGCTCCAACTGTGCCACCTAGCCGGCCCCCGATCGCCCGCAGCTACCAATGGCCTCTTACTGGACGGGTCGCCCCCGGCGCGCCGACCCAGCCAGCCCTTTCGGTCAAGATCGACAACGCCCCCGCCGCCCGCCCACAGTCCGGGCTGGACAGCGCAGATCTGGTCTTCGAGTGCCTCGTGGAAGGTGGCATGAGTCGCTTCCTGGCCGTCTACCAGTACCACGGCGCAGCCGCCCTCGGACCGATCCGGTCGGCTCGCCCGGTGGACGGTGCGCTGCTGCGAGCGCTGCATGGCGGAATCTTCGCCTACTCCGGCGCAGCCGCCGGAGAGATTGCCCCGGCGCGCGCCTATTCGACCGCTGTTCTGCTCAGCAACGATGCCGATCCGAGTCCCTTCGAACGGGTGACGTTCCGCTACGCCCCCGAGAACGTCTACTCCTCCACCGACAGGCTTCGCGCGGCGGCCTCCCGACGATCGGCCCACCCCGGGCTGCCCGGCCCGCTGTTTACCTATGGGCCTATCGAGCCCGGGTCCCGCGCTGCACGTCGGCTTTCCGTGGTGGTCGGCGGTGCCGCCGCGGCCTCGTGGGCCTACGACGGTGCCACCTACCTGCGCTCCGAGAACGGGAGCCCGCATCTGCTCGCCAACGGACATCAGGTCCAGGCGACAAACATCGTGGTGCTCCGCGTTCAGGAGACGCACACGGGAATGATCGACGCTGCAGGCAACGAAGACCCGTTCGTGCTCGCCTATGGCAGCGGAGCCGCCCAGGTCTTCCGCAACGGCGTGGTGGAAGACGGGCGCTGGAGCCGCCCGTCAATAACAAGCCCCTACCAGTTCATCTCCGCCCGGGGCGGCGCGCTCACCCTGGCCCCCGGACCCACCTGGATCGAGCTCATCCCCCCAGCCGGCTCCGTCGCCCCTGCCTAATCTCGATCCTTCCTAGCCCAGGACCTCGCCCGGGGCTCCCACGCCCGCGCTCGGCGGAGTCGTTCTGCGGAACGCCGTTCACCGACCGGCCACTTCCGGTGGCAGGGCAGTAACATCGAGCGGGGTAGTCAAATCGAGCCCTGTGCCGATCCAACCTTTGGGCGGTTGCTGAAACGTCACAGGGCAGCCGCTAGCCAGCATAGGAGGGCCTTCCTTGCCTCTGACTTCCCTTGCAGTTCCTGGTCTTCTGCATCGGCCTGGCGATCGCCATTCCCATAGCGCTTCTGCTCCTGTGGCGTCGAGCACCCAAGAGCTCTCGCTGGGCTATTCCGGTGTTCCTCGTCGGTGTCCTGCTCGCCCAGGCAACAGCCGTCAGCGCGGTCGCCGTCAGTGTCAACCGGGACTACGGCTTCTACCCCACCTGGGCGTCCCTGTGGGGCACCCCGACGGCACCGCCCGTGGTCGTGGCGGGAGCGCGTCTGGGGCTGGGCGCCGTGGTGGGCACGCGCCGACGGCTGTTGCCGCTGACCTCCGGGTCGGCCTCCGACATCGGACGCTACGAGAGAACCATCCTCAAGGGCGCACAGTCAGGCATCTCCTCGACCGTGATCACCTGGCTGCCGCCGCAGTACCACGACCGCCGCTACGCCAAGACCCGATTCCCTGTCGTGATGGTGCTCGGCGGCGCTGACGTCCGCATCTCGACCGTGGTCGACCGGCTCAACTTCGCCACCACCGCAAGCCAGGAGATCCGCACCGGCAGAGTGGCACCCTTTGTCGCAGTGTTCCCCGAGATCAACGTTGCACTGCCCGTGGAGACCGAGTGCACCAACTACCCAGGAGGCCCACAGTCGCACACCTGGCTCAACCAGGATGTTCGGAACTAGGCCACCTCCACGCTGCGCATCACCAAGGACGGCCGACGCTGGAGCGTGATGGGCTGGTCCACCGGCGGCTACTGCGCCGCGTTGCTCCATCTGCGCGAACCCACCCGGTTCGGCGCGGCTGCTTCGATCGAGGGCTACTACACCCCCGAGCCCGGCGGGGGCACCGGTAACCTGGCGCAGCTCCTCACGCAGTACCCGACCCTCGCCCACGAGAGCTCACCCACGTGGCTGATCGAGCACCGCCCACCGGCGCGGGTGCACCTGCTGGCTCATCGCCGGGCAAGGACTGCGACGAAGTCTCTCGATGATGGCTGGAGGTAGCGGTAGGGGTTGGGGTGCTCGTTGTTGGTGAGCATCTGTGGCACAGCTACGCCGTTGCTTGGGTGGGTGTAGGTGATGAAGTTGGTCCATGACTGGTTGATGTCCAGCTCCATGGCCCGTACGGTGCCGGCGCCATGGACGATGTTGGCCAGGGTCTTGACCGACATCGAGGCGCCGACCACGAACACCAGCGAGCCGTCCCTGCGGATTCCCACCGCTGAGCGCCACACGTAGGTGGCGTTGCCGACGGTGGCCCCCCAGGTCGACGTGGTGGTGCTGTTCACGTCGGGGGTGATCGCGCCGTTGTCAACCAGCAGGCCGAGGTTCTGGCGAACGGCTGCTACGGTGGGGCCAGGGTTGGCTCCGCTCCACTGGACCACATCGAGGTGGCCGTCCTTGTACAGGACCATTGACGCCGCGCCGCTGCGCAGCGGCACGGTGCTCTTGCCGTCCTGCCAGTAGCCACCGTTGGCATCATTCATGGTGAAACCCGAGTTGAAGGTTGCCAGCAGGTTGTTCCGCTGCGAGTCCGGTACTGAAGTGGGCTGGGACCAGCCCGAACCGCCGGGCACACGGAAGCCGGGATGCAGAACCATCTTGACCAGCTTCTGGTTGAGCCACGCCACGCCGACCAGATAGCTGGTGTGCGTCGCGTCCGGACGCAAGAACGCGGCCCGAATCGCAGGCTCGCCATGGAGGCTGAGAAGAGGCTGCCATGAGCCCTCGCCCGGCAGGGAAGGCTGGGCCTGTGAAGGGATCGGCGCGGGAGGCGCCAGGTAGCTCGATGACCTGGCTGGCTGGCTCGAAGCCGGCCGACCCGAGGCAACGCGTGGGATACCGCCCGCCAGACGGCCACCCACTTTCGGTGGGTTCATCTGGTACTGGAGCTGCTCCAGACCGCTGACCACCCAACCCAGCCCGTTGAACCGGGCCCACTCAGCCAGCCGCGCGGACGTACTGTCGGTGCCCGGAGCCGTCAGGGCACCACCGATCGACCAAGTAAGCCACAACAGCAGGACCACCATCAGCACGCCTACGCGACGCACCCAGAAGCGACGTCGACCCGGCCGAGATGCTTGGTGCTTGGGAGGTCGCCGACGTCTTTTAGGGTCTTCGAGTCTCAGGTCCGCTTCGGCAGTCAAGTCAGCGTTCCTCCTCGTCCAGCACCGATCAACCCGGAACGGGCGTTCCAACAAGAATGCCTCAGGCGGGTGAAAAGTTCCCTCATTGCACCGAACGCGAACGAACCGTGCTGCCGCAGCACGTGCCCCCCACGAGGCCGGCTCCCTCATCTGGGAATTGGCCGACCCAACACCGTCGTCCTGACCCACACCCGGGGCCAGATTTCATGCAGACGGTGGGGCTAAATCACTTGACTACATCCAGTTGTCATGTCGGACTGCGCCGGCGGCCAGGTGTTCCGCAGGGAAGGTCTACCCGGCCCCGGCGTCCGACGCCGATAATCACCTGGATCGAACGGACCCATCACTGGCCGGCGCTCGGCCGCTTCACGCCACTTGAGTATGAGAGCATCGACCGAGTCACAATCGCGGCCTGATCTGTGCAGCCCACCGAGTCACCTGAGCTCCGTGCGGGCCATGAGTTTGGTCTTGACGATGGCCTGCGCCTCAGAGCGACCGGGGAAACGCAGAGGCGCTTTCCCCCGGTTTGCCCGTTGATCTGGCCGCACAGGGAAGGCGTGGAGCGCGATGAGTGGAACCGAGCGGCCGCTGGGCAAGTCGGGGGTGAGTGTGCCTGCGCTCGGGGTTGGCACCAACCGGTGGAATACCGGCGAGCCGGGCCAGGCAAGACTGAACGAGACGCTGGCGGCGGCGGTCGATGTGGGGATGGGCTTTTTCGACACTGCGGAGGTCTACGGCTTCGGCCGGTCGGAGCTGGCCGTGGGCGTGGCGGCCCTGCAGGACGGCCGGCCGGTCGTGCTGGCCAGCAAGTTCGCGCCACTGCCCGCCCGGCTTACCGCCGCCCAGTTCGACTCCGCGCTGGACAGGACACTGAAACGGCTCGGCCGGGAATCGCTCGACCTCTACTATCTGCACTTCCCCTACTCCCCGCGCGGAGTGGACACCTGGATGAAGGCTATGGCAAAGGCGATCGAGGCCGGGAAGATCCGGGCCGCGGGGATCAGCAACTGCAACGTGGCGCAAATGCGGAAGGCGGCCGACGTGCTGGCCCGCTACGGGATTCCGCTCGCGGCCAACCAAGTCCAGTACAGCCTGATGCATCGCGCGCCCGAGACCAACGGTGTCCTCGACGCCTGCCGCCAGATGGACGTGGCCCTGATCGCCTACCGGCCCTTGGCCGGCGGTGCCGTCGGCGCTGGCTCCCGCAAGAACAAGGGCCCGGCTGCCCTTGCGGACGCCCTGCAAGAAGTGGCGGCCGCCCAGGACGCGACGACTCTTCAGGTAGCACTCGCCTGGTTGCTAAAGCGAGACGACCACGTGATCGCCATCCCCGGGGCCACCAAACCCGATCACGTCCGGCAGAACTCACGCGCCCTCACACTGGAACTCAGCCACGAGGAGTTCGCCGCGATCGATCGGGCATCGACGCCGACGCCAGCCAGATAACAACCCCACATTCCTGGCAGGGAGAGCTCGCGAACCACTTCGCCGGTGTGCCCATCGGGCCGTGCGGCATGCCTGGCCGGATGGCGTCGCCGGGGCCGGATCTCATCGACACCAACGAGCAGATCGTGCTCGCACTACCGCGGTCCGGCCGCTTCTGCTTGCCCAATCGGTGACCGGTCACCGATCCCTGCACGGTGACGACCCACGGTGAAACAAGGGTCACGACTTGCGCCGTGGGCCGTTCCGCTGTCGGGACTCACTCTCGTAGCCGATGTGAGTGCGTTCGCTTGCGAGCCGAAGACTGGACGCGCCTGCCTGGAGAGGTGTCGGTGGCCGGTCCATTAATCGTTGTCCGGCCCGGAGTCCCGCTGCTGGGGAGTCGCTCCTAAACTGCCCACTGCTCCGCTCAGCGTGTCGGATGCTTCGCGACGCATCTGCGCGAGATTACTCATCGCCCCGATGGCTCGCCGCCCGGCATTTGGGTGGCCTCCACGGCAGAAGGTGGGCCGTTTGACGACGTTCACGCCCTGCTTGTTTGACGCTTGCGACCGGGTCCTTGGACATCCACGGTGCACAATGACGCCATGGCCGAACACGAAGAAGACGCGATGGCCGAACAGACAGAACCTGTAGCGCAGCACGCGGATTCCGCGGTGCGCCCGTTCGTCGCAGCACTGCGTCGCAGCGAGCTGGCCGTATTAACGATCGACCAGGTCGCCGAGCACCCCAACGGCCTGGTGCTGACGCTGCCCAGGTCGAAGACGAACCAGACCGGAGAACGGGTCGAGCTCGTCGTGCTGCCGCGCGCCGGCAACCCCGCCCGCTGCCCCTGATGGTCGGGGCGTCGGCGACCAAGCCTGCCCAGTCGGCCCGTCGATCCAGGCCAACGGCCCAGGCAACCTACTGCACGAGATTCGGGTCGTCGAATGCTGCAGAGATCCCAGTCCACCTATTGAGAAATTCAGCATCTAACGGATGTTCCTCTGTGCGGATGAACGTGACCCTGGATAAACCGTATTCTCCCTGATGAGAAGGGTATTCGCGTGGTGACGGACCCGCGGCCGTGACCACTCTTAACGGTGGGCCGAGTTGACCGAAGCCACTGTACGTGTCTAGAGTCACAAATTCGGTGCCGCGATGAAGTGGCCCCCATCGATCTGGAGGATCGAATGACGGACCTCGTTACCCTCACAACCGTCAGTCCGGGAGCCGTGAATCACAGACTGCCGGTCAAAACATTGCTCGCGGCCAGCGCCGGCAATGCCGTGGAGTGGTACGACTGGACGGTTTACGCCACGTTCTCTATTTACTTCGCGACGCAGATTTTTTCCAAGGCAGACGCGAAGTTAGCACTACTGAGCACCTTTGCCGCCTATGCTCTCGCATTTTTCTTCCGGCCGCTGGGCGGCTACATTCTTGGTCGGTTCGCCGACCTTCACGGCCGTAAGGCAGCTATGATGCTGACCATTTCTCTGATGGCCGGCGGCTCACTGGTTATCGCGATTCTTCCGACCTTTTCACAGGTCGGCTGGCTGGCGCCCATCCTGTTACTGCTCGCACGCATCGGACAGGGCATGTCACTGGGAGGTGAAGTGGCGAATGCCTCGGCCTACTTGGCCGAGATCGCCCCGCCGGAACGCCGAGGACGCTACTCGTCGTTCTTCTACATCTCCACCGGATCTGCCGTGCTGATCGCTTCGCTACTGGGCGCCCTCATGGCAAACACCCTGACACATGACCAGCTGGCCAGTTGGGGCTGGAGAATCGCATTCATCACGGGCGGTCTGCTCGGTCTGGTCGGTGTCTGGCTGCGGCGGGATATGGCCGAGACCGAACAGTTCGAAGAGAACAGGGTGAAGGCTAGGGCCATTAAGAATCCGTTCTGGGTGATCCTTCGCCACCACCCAAAGGCCGTCATGCAGATTGTCGGTATCACGCTGCTCAACACGCTGTGCTACTACACCTTTTTTTCCGCCCTGACCCCGTTCGCTGTCACGTTCCGCGGCGCCGACGATGGCGAAGTATTCATTGCTCTCTCCATTGCCACGGCACTGTTTGTGGCACTGCAGTACCCATTTGGTGCACTTTCCGACAGGATCGGTCGGAAGCCCCAACTGTTGTTATGGGCGGCCGCAATCGCCATCCTGATTGTGCCGCTGTCGAAGCTGATTGGCCCAGGAATTGGCCGGATGCTGATTGTGTTCTGTGTGGGACTTGGCCTGTACAGCATGATGAGTTCGCTGGCGCCGGCCATCATGAGCGAGTTGTTCCCGACTGAGCTCCGCGGCCTGGGTATCGGCACCTGGTACAACATCACCGTCGCGACGTTCGGCGGCACCGCGCCATTCGTCATCACCGCACTCAGCAATGCTGGACACCCGGACGCTTTCTTCTGGTATGTCGCGATCGGCGCGGCGATAGGCTTTGTCGCAATTCTTTCGTTGAAGGAAAGCAAGGGATCGGTACTGAAATGAGCGCGGCCGTAGATTTTCTGACCGATCTGATTCACTTGAACACGGTCGCCGCAGACGAAGGCGCAGCTGCCCGTCACTGTGCGTCACTGTTGGATCAGGCTGGGCTGCGGACCCAGCTGATCGATTTTGAACCAGGCCGGGAACAACTGTTGGCAACCAGCAGAAATGATGCTGGGGACGCGCCGCTGACCCTGACCGGGCACCTAGACACGGTGCCTGTCGACGTTGAGGACTGGGCGGTCGACCCGTGGTCTGCGGAAAGGGATGGCGACCGGATGATCGGCCGCGGCACCAGCGACATGAAGTCGGGTGTTGCCGCCGCGTTGATCGCGGTTACCGAGCATGCCGCGCGGTCGCATCGATGCCGTGGCGTGCAGGTCGTTCTCACCTCAGGCGAGGAGACCGGGTGTGACGGGGCCATGAAGTTTCCGCGGGTTGCGTTGCGCACGGGTGGTCCGCTGATTGTGTGCGAGCCGACGTCGAACGCGCTGGTGCCTGCGCATAAAGGCGCCTTGTGGCTGAAGCTGACCGCCAGCGGTGTTGCCGCGCACGGCAGTTCGCCGGAGCTCGGCGATAACGCCGCGGTGCGGATGGCGCGCGCCGCCGTCGCGCTGCACGACTACGATTCGTGGCCCTCCCAGGAGGGCTTCGGCGCAGTCACGGCGAATGTTGGGCTGCTGCGCGGCGGCGTGCAGCCGAATGTGGTGCCGGCCGCGGCCGAACTATTGCTGGACATCCGGACTGTGCCAGCTGCCGATCCCACCGAGCTGCGATCTCTGGTTGGTCGGCTCGCCGGAGAGAAGGTCTCGGTCGCCGACTATCGGGTGCTGGCCCCGGTCAACACTTCGGTCGATGATCCGTTCGTCGCACTGGTCTCGGCGTCCCTGTCGGCCGTGGGTCTCGACGGCAAGGTAGCGCCGCCGGCCCGGTTCTTCACCGACGCCTCGGCGCTGATGCCATTGTTGGCCAAGGAATCGGGCGGGTCGGCGTTCAGCTCAGTACCCACCGTCGTCCTGGGGCCAGGTGAGCCGGACCAATGCCACGTTGCCAACGAGTGGTGCTCCATACAGCGCGTGGATGAGGCCACCGCGGTGTACGGCGCAATCCTGGATCGCTGGTGCGCCGGTCCACATTGAAAGTGCAGTCGGCTCAAGGTCAGTCAGTGCTCATCAGCAACCAACACCACGACAGGCTGACCGCAGACCTACGCGATGCCGGGGCCAACCTGGACGCCGCCCAAGCCACCCACCGGGCCATCCCCGCCCGGCTACCACTGGGCCAGGTCAACCCCGGACAGCAGGTCCTGGACATCCAGACGAAGCTGATCACCCACGCCATCCGCATCGCCGCGTTCAACACCGCCACCACCCAGGCCCGAGCCATCCGCGTCCACACCGGGTACGCCCGCGCCAACCACGAAGCACACACCCTCATCCGCCAAGCCCTCACCGGCAGCGGAGATCGACCCCCACGACGGCGTGCTGACCGTCAGGTTAGACCCCCTGCCGACCCGGCGGGCTACTACCGCTATCGCGCAGCTGTGTGAACACCTCACCGCCACCCGAACTCGTTACCCCGGCACCGACCTCATCCTGCGCTACGAGGTCAAAACCCGCTCCTAACGACACACGAAATATCACTCCATGTCCAGAGCCCTGGTCATGGGCTTCATCTGTCGCGCAGGGCGGGTGGGAGGACGCGTTCCACCCACCTGGCTGCCTGTTCGTAGGCGTAGGCGAGTTGGAGAACGGCGAGGTCGGCGTGGCCTGGTCCAATGATCTGGATCCCCATTGGAAGTCCCCGGTCGTCGAAACCGACTGGCATGCCCGCAACTGGATGACCGGTCATCGTCCACGGCGCGACTGTCTCCATCCACCGGTGATAGGTATCCATCCTCCGGCCTGCGATGGCCTTCGGCCAGTGAGTCGCTTTGTCGAACGGGAACACCTGCGCACTTGGCGCAAGAATGTAGTCATAGGTCTCGAACATCTTCGTGACGGCCGCGTGCCAGTCGTTGCGAGCCTCGGCAGCTTTGGTGAGGTCGACAGCTGTGAGATCGATCCCTTGCTCGATCTCCCAGAGCAGCTCGGGCTTCATCTGCTTGCGTGTTCGGGGGTCGTGGTACAGGTCAATGTCACCTAGTTGTCCCCACCAACGCCATTTCAGGAACAACTGCCAGATGTCCTCGGGCTTGTAGTCAGGCAGGGCGCGCTCCACGTGGCAACCGATCCTCCGAAATGCGTCGAATGATGACTCGCATAGATCTAGCACTCCGCGTTCGGTGGCCAAGTACCCGTCCCAGTCGCCCACCCATGCGATACGGGTTCCGCGGAAGTTGCGTTTTAGGCTCCGGGTGAAGACTTCGGGGTCCTCATCGATGCCAAGCGGGGCACTTACGTCTGGGCCTGCCATCGTGGACAGTAGTTGAGCGACATCGGCCACCGAGCGGCCCATCGGACCGACGACAGAGCCCTGAGCGATGAACCCGTCACCCGGCACACGGCCCCACGAGGGGCGAAACCCCACCACGTTGTTGAACGCCGGCGGGTTTCGTAGCGAGCCCATGTAGTCACTGCCGTCGGCGACCGGGACCATACGCAGTGCAAGGGCGGCCGCTGCGCCGCCACTGCTACCGCCGGAGGTGCGCGATGTGTCGTACGGCGTCGCCGTAGTGCCCCAGACAGGGTTGTAGGTTTGGGATCCGAGTCCGAACTCGGGTGTGTTGGTTTTGCCAATGATTATTGCGCCGGCTGCCTTGATACGCTTGACGAACAGATCGTCCGAGTCGGCGATCCTGTCGGCGAATATTGGTGACCCCGATGTGAACGGTAGTCCCTTTGCCGCTGCGAGGTCCTTGACCGCGTGCGGGAACCCGTGCATCCAGCCAAGGTATTGCCCGCTAGCCAACTGCCGGTCTCGAACGCGGGCCTCGGCCACTAACTCATCTCGGTCGCGCAGAGCAACGATGGCGTTGACGCTCCGATTGTGAAGTTCGATGTGGTCAAGATAGGTATTCATGACCTCGATGCACGAAACTTCGCGTCGCGTGATGAGGCGAGAAAGTTCCAGCGCGCCATACATCACCAGGTCGGCGAGGTCGTGAGGACGATTCTCGCGACCACTGAATCCCACATGCGCAGGTTCCGCTGCGGCCGCACCCGGTGGTCCGAGGACTGGGTCACTCATCACCGTGCCGCCTGCTGCTGCTGGTGGCGCTGCGGTCCAGTCCCGAAGTGGCCTGCGGGACAGTCCGGAGGGTACCTGTGTGGACTCGTATTCTTCTGAGTTGACGGGGTCGACGGCGTTTGGCATTTCTGATCCTCTCTACGGTTCCGTACCTCTCGCGACGACAGCATGGGATTTGAACCGCACCGGGTTCAGTGGAGGGCGAGTTCGGAACTGCCCCGGCTTTGGTGTTGGCTCTTGGGGTTGGTGGTTCTCAGGCCGAGGGGGCAACCTGTTGAATTGTCTCAAACTCGATCGGGGTGAGCCTGCCGAGGGCGCGTTGACGACGTTTGCGGTGATGGGCGCGTTCCATCCAGGTGACGATCGCCAAGCGCAGTTCCTCCCGGGAAGCCCAGCGCTGACGGTCAAGGACGTTCTGCCGCCCCTCCAGCCAGCAGCGGCCTGCCCAGCCGATGGGGAGACCCCGCCGCCCTCGTAACACTGCTCGAAGTGCGGGCTGGAGCTGACCACCACCTCCACCGTTTGGTTAATCAACCAGGCATTATTCAGGGCACGAGATTGCATCGTTCAGGACATCTGCATGCGCCTCGGGCTACGAGCAGCGCTGCTGCGTGTGCGAACGGTCGGATCCGAGGATTCCCGAACGACGAGCTGTGTGGGCAGCCGGTGGTGTCGCGGTGAGGCGATTGCCTCGCCCCGGAGGCGGGCGATGAGCATCTGGGCCGCCTCAGAGCCCATCTGGGCCAAGGGACTGCGAACCGTGCTAAGGGGTACGGGCAAGTCCCTCGCAATGGTGATGTCGTTGAAACCAACGATGGCCACATCTATCCCCACTGTGCATCCGAGATCCCTTAGCGCGCCCTCGCTCCGATCGCAGTGGTGTCGTTGACTGCGAAAAACGCCGTTGGCGGCGCGTCCTTACGCATGAGCCTGAGGGCGGCTCCTCGTCCACCTTCGGCATCGAAGGTGGAGTGCACCAAGAGGTTACGTGGCGTCGGGATTCCACGTTCTGCAAGCGCTTCTATGCATCCCCTGGATCGTTCCCGCCCCGTGCTGGCGTAGGGCTGGCCAGCGATGATGCCGACGCGACGGTGACCGAGGTCCGCCAGGTGTGTGCCGGCGAGTCGCCCGCCGGTGTAGTCATCACACGTGACGGAGTCGAAGTTCCCATGCGTTCGGCTCACCAGTACATCGCCACCAAGCTGCGCAACGGGGAATCAGTTCGGTCGATAAGGGACAGCGGTCGTTGTGCCAGATGGCGAACGAGGTACCAGATGCTCGCCACGATGAGCAGCGGGGCTCTCGGACAACCCGATGTGGTGATCTCGATGCTCAAGCTCACTTCCCTGGCACAGCCCGGGTCGGGCTGGCCGACAAGTCCGCGGCCTCCCTACCCAGCCCATCTCTCCGGTGGCCAGCAGCAGCGGGTCGCCATCGCGCGCGCGATGGCGATGGAACCGCGGCTCATGCTCTTCGACGAGCCCACCTCGGCGCTGCACCCCGAGCTCGTGGGCGAGGTGCTCGACGTCATCAAAGGGCTCGCCGCCGACGGCATGACGATGATCGTGGTCACTCACGAGATCGGCTTCGCCCGCGAGGTCTGCGACCGGGTCGTATTCATGGACGGCGGCGTCATCGTCGAACAGGGGACTGCCGCAGACGTTCTCACCAACCCGCAACACGCCCGTACCAAAACATTTTCTGGTTTCTGGTTTCTGGTTTCTCTCGAAGGTGCTCTGAACTGATGGCTGCCGACACGCCCCGCGGGCCCGTCGACGCGACCGTCATACCCCGCTATGGCGGCCCCGCCACTTTCGCTCGCCTGCCACGCCTCGACGAGGTCGAGCGCGCCGACGTCGCCGTCGTGGGCGTGCCGTTCGACTCCGGGGTCAGCTACCGCCCCGGTGCCCGCTTCGGGCCGGCCCACATTCGCGCGTCGTCCAAGCTCTTGCGAACCTACAATCCCGTGCAAGACGTCGAGCCCTTTGCCGTGCAGCAGGTCGTCGACGCCGGCGACATCGCCTGCAACCCGTTCGACATCAGCGAGGCGGTGCGTCAGATCGAACGAGGGGCGCGCTCGATTGCCCACTCCGGCGCCAGGCTGCTGACCATCGGTGGCGACCACACCATCGCGCTGCCGCTGTTGCGGGTCATGCACGAGATGCACGGGCCCGTCGCGGCCGTCCACTTCGACGCCCACCTCGACACGTGGGACACCTACTTCGGGGCGCCCGTGACGCACGGCACCCCATTTCGGCGTGCCAGCGAGGAGGGACTGATCGATAAGACGGGGAGCATCCACGTGGGCATCCGCGGCCCTCTGTATACCCGCGAGGACCTCACCGACGATCAGGTGCTCGGCTTCCAGGTCATCGCCTGCCACGACATGGACGACATGGGCTGGCGCGGAGCCGCCGAACGGATCAAGGCCCGCGTCGGCGACCGGCCCACCTACGTGTCCCTGGACATCGACGTGCTCGACCCGGCGTTCGCACCGGGCACCGGGACCCCGGAGGCCGGCGGGCTGACCAGCCGGGAACTCCTGAGCCTCCTGCGCGGGTTCGCCGACCTGAACCTCGTCGGCGCCGACATCGTGGAGGTGGCACCGGCGTACGACCACGCCGAGGTGACCGGTATCGCAGCCTCCCACGCGGCCTACGAGCTGATCAGCGCCATGGCCCCGCGGAAGAACTCCCCAGGTGGCTGAGCAGATCACCGGCGGCGCTGCCGTCATCGACGCCCTTGTGGCACAAGGGGTGCAAGATGTCTTTGGTATCCCCGGAACGCACAACCTCGAGCTGTACCGCTACTTGCCGCAATCCGGGATCCGGCACGTAGTCACCCGCCACGAGCAGGGCGCGGGCTACGCCGCTGACGGGTATGCCCGGATCAGTGGCCGACCCGGTGTGCTTATCACGACCTCCGGTCCAGGTATCACCAACGCGATTACTGCCCTGGCCACTTCCTACGCTGACTCGGTGCCCACGGTGGCGATCTCACCGGGCGTGCCCCGCGGCAAGGTCGGTGCCGACTTCGGCTGGCTGCACGAGGTGAAGAACCAACAGGGCGCCCTAGACGCCGTATGCGGTCGCAGCGTGCGGGTCGAGAGCGCCGACGAGATCCCCGAGGTCGTCGCCGCCATCTTCGAACAACTCGCAACAACCCGCCCGCGCCCGATCCACCTCGAGGTGCCCGTCGACGTCCTCGAGGGTGAGTGGATACGGCGACTGTGCCCGTCCAAGCCGTTCGCAAGCCCAGCTCGTCCAGACCCGGCCGTCGCCCAGGTCGTCGCGGCCGTGATCGCTGCAGCCCAGCGTCCGCTGGTCTTGGCCGGGGGTGGTGCACGTGGCGCCGGCGTGCAGATACGCGCACTCGCTGAGCTCGCCATACCCGTTCTGACGACCGTCAACGGCAAGGGGATCCTGGACGAGTCGCATCCGGCGTCTCTGGGTGCCGGAGCCCGTCTGGCCGCCGCCCACCAGGCAGCCAACGACGCCGACGTCCTGGTCATCGTCGGCAGCGAAGTCGCTGACTCCGACCTGTGGGGCGGCGTGATCGCCCCGGGACGTCCCGGAGAGCGCACCGTCGTTCGCATCGACCTCGACCCTGCCCAGATGCACAAGAACGTCCGCGCCGACGTGCCGATCATCGGTGATGCGGCCCTGGTGCTCAGCGAGGTGCTGGAAGTGTTGAAGGGCAAGGGAATCGGCCACTGGTCGCGCGACCGAGCGGCCGGCTATCGCAAGGCCATGGCTGCCGAGTGCGCCGCCGACGCCGGACCGTGGGCCGACGTCCAAGGGTCCCTGACCGCGGCCCTGCCAACCGATACGGTCGTCGCGGGGGACAGCTCACAGGTGACCTACTTCGGCACGGTGCACTACTGGCCTTTCACTGCGGCCAACAGGCTGCTGTACCCGACTGGCTACGCCACCCTTGGGTACGGCTTGCCCGCGGCCATCGGCGCCAAGGTGGCGGACCCTTCCCGCCCAGTCATCGCTTTGATCGGTGACGGAGCTGCAATGTTCAGCATCCAGGAGCTCATTACCGCCACCGAGCTGCGCCTGGCCCTGCCGGTCATCATCGTGGACAACGGCGAGATCCGTATGCAGATGCTGGACCGGGGCATCACCCCGCAGGCGGTGGATCTGTACCGCCCCGATGTCCCCGCCCTCGCCCGGGCCATCGGCGCCCACGGTGTCGAGGCCTCGAGCATCGGGCAGCTCGGAGCCCTTGCGGCACAAGCACTTCGCGCCGAGCGACCTACCGTCATCTACCACCGGGTGTGACGGTGACGTCGATCCTGCCCGAGGTCGTCCGCGAGCTCGTCGACGCTCTGGGCACGGACGTCGTGGCTACCGACTCGGACGTTGTCGACTCCCACGCAGCCGACCAGGCCAGGTTCTGCCCGGTCGGGACACCATCGGCCCTGGTGCGGCCACGGTCAACCGCCGAGGTGTCCGTTGCACTGCAGGTCGCAGCCAGGCACGGTGTGCCGGTCGTGCCCCAGGGTGCGCGAACCGGGCTCTCCGGTGGGGCCAACGCCGTCGACGGGTGTGTCCTGCTCAGCCTGGTGCGGATGGACCAGATCCTGCGGATCGACGTCGGTGAGCAGATCGCCGTGGTGCAGCCCGGCGTGGTCAACGCGGAGCTGGCCAGGGCAGTCGCCGGCCACGGGCTGTTCTTCCCGCCCGACCCGGCGTCCCGGGAGAGTTCGACCATCGGCGGCAACGTCGCCACCAACGCCGGCGGCCTGTGCTGCGTGAAGTACGGCGTGACCGGTGACTTCGTGCACGCCCTGGAGGTCGTGCTGGCCGACGGATCGGTGTTGCGCACCGGGCGGGCGACCGCCAAGGGCGTGGCAGGGTACGACCTCACCCACCTGTTCGTCGGGTCGGAGGGAACGCTGGGTGTGATCACCGAGGTGACCCTCGCCCTACGCCCGCAGGCGGCCGCTCCCCACACGGCTGCCGCGTGCTTCGACAACGTCGCGGCCGCCTGCGAGGCGGTCAACGACTACATGACAGCAGGGGCCCGCCCCTCGATGCTGGAGCTAATGGACGGACCCACACTGGACGTCGTGTCGCGCCTCCGTGACCTCGGCCTGCCCCACGGGACGCGGGCCCTGCTGCTCGTCCAGTCGGACGACGACCGTCGGGCCACCACCGACCTGGAGGAGTTCGCCCGGGTCTGCGCCCGGCGTGGAGCCATCGAGGTGCTCGTGGCAGACGACCCTGCAGAGGGCGAACTGCTCGTCGAGGCCCGGAGGCTGGTCCGTCCGGCGCACGAAGCGCTCGGCGCTGAGATGGTCGACGACGTCTGCGTCCCCCGTGGGCGGCTGGCCGACCTGCTACGCGGCATCGAACAGATCGGCCAAGATCACAACGTCCTGGTGACCTGCGCAGGTCACGCGGGCGACGGCAACATGCACCCATCGGTAGTCTTCGACGCCACCGACGTCGCGATGGTCGCCCGGGCCCAGGCCGCCTTCGGCGGTCATGCAACTGGGCTTGGACCTCGGTGGCACCATCACCGGCGAGCACGGCGTGGGGTTACTCAAAACGGCCTGGCTGGAGACCGAACTCGGCGCGGTCGGCCTTCGCGTGCACCGCGCCGTCAAGGACGCGCTCGACCCCGCCCACCTGCTCAACCCCGGCAAGGTGCTCTCCGCACCGTCGTCATGAGGGTGGTTGGCGTCGATGAGGGGCACCAGGGCGCCGACGGACTCAGCGGCGCCGGGGGTGGGCGCGGGTTCGACGTGCACGTGGTCAACGTTTAGCTGCCAGGCACCTGGCGACCTCAGGATGTATGCGAGATCAGACCACTGTCCCGAGCATCTGTTTGGATGGAGACCCGGCGGTCGCACCCGGCCCGGCAGCCGTATCGATGGAGCCTAACCGCCGCCATCGTCGGCGGGCATGGCGCGGACGGCGGCATGGTCTTTCGTTCCTGGGTCTCCGGGACCGTATCGCCCGCGGTAGCCCGAGGCGTTGCACAAGAAGTCGGTGGTCGTGCCTTCGGGGCTGATTGTCACCAGTGGGTCCAGGCCCGCTTCGATCAGGCTCCGGGCGTAAGGCGGCCCATAGGGTGGCCCCTATGGAACTGCGCCTGTTCATTGAGCCTCAGCAGGGGGCGTCGTATGCCGACCAGCTCGCCATCGCGCGGAAGGCGGAGGAGTGCGGCTTCCCAGCGT
>Ga0207927_1000308_pt1 | contig 20594 bp, 19 predicted proteins | sample NGESurdeep072012_2_FD_184456 | JGI IMG/M metagenome (GOLD analysis project Ga0207927, IMG submission 184456) | Arctic peat soil microbial communities from Barrow, Alaska - NGEE Surface sample 210-2 deep-072012 (SPAdes) | ecosystem: Environmental > Terrestrial > Soil > Wetlands > Peat ... | reverse complement strand
CGCCGTCGTCCATACGTTTCGAGGTGCTCGTTGTCGGGTTGCGAGGCACGTCGCTCGCGTCTCGTACGTCGCGTCGAGCAACACGCAGGCCGGTTCGGTGATCTCGAGCGGACGCGGATTCTACGCTCCGCGCGCGGTCTACTCCGCCTTCGTCACCGTCATCAATGCCGCGGGCCACCGTTCGACCAACTGCTTCACACTGGGTACGAGCTAGGTCCGGGGTATCACTGCACCGATTCGTCGCTCAGCCCTGATGGCGACGAGCACGCCGACGAGCACGCATGAACATGCGCAGCACGATCAACCCGGCGAAGATCGCGACGTTGGCACTGATCGCGGGTACCCAGCGAACACGATCGTCCTTCACGACGTAGGCGCCCATGGGCATCACGACGCCCCCGAATCCCCCGCCCGATCCACCCGGCAACTCTTCGGACGAAGCTGACGCATCGTGATCGTGGTCGTGCGCGCTCTCGTCACTCGACGCTGTCGAGGCGGGCCCTGTCCCCTCACCTCCCCCGCCGCCGCCGGCGACGAACGCGACCGGGATGATCATCGTCCCGTCCTTCTCGTACGCGGCGCCGAACGACCGGCTGACCGAAAGGTTCTGTCCGACTCGGCTCAAGAGTTCCTGAATGTCCATCTTCTGCCTTCCCTTCATAATGACGCGACTCTCACTCGTGTGCGCGCCCGCGCGAGACCGCGCCAATCGCCGGTGCCACGCAGAGCCACAGCCCGATGGTCGCGATCATCGACGTGACGTAGCCGAACGGCAGTATGCCGACGTCACGGTGCACGATCCCGGCAAAGATCATCAGCACCCAGGAGCTGACGAAGAACAGCGGTCCGGCGGTCACCAACTTCAAGAAATTACCCATCGACCACCTCCTACTTGTCATCGTACTGACAGTCAGCCCTTGCTCGTCAGGGCGTTGTCGCGGTGGCGTTGCCGCCACCGCACTGACCAGCGCCCTCGCAGACGATTGACCGTACGGCTCCGCGTCGAGGTACCGACAGTTCGCCACCAGAGGCTAGAACTGATGAATGTACTGCGCGAACTGTGGCACCCAACTCCACACGAGCACGTGTTCGGTCTGCGGAACCGTAGCGTCGGTCAGTGGAGGGCGGCGCGACACCGTGACGAACCACGCGCTCGCCGAGTGGGGCCTGCGCGTGGGCGCGACGATCGTCGACGGCTTCACGTTGGTGATCCCGGAACTGCTGATCTGGTGGGCGATCGGCAGCTACACGTCGTCACTCTTCACGGTGTCGGCGCTCGCGCTCCAGGGCTTCTACCTCGTGTACCTGTTGAGCAGAGCCCGCGGACAAACGCTCGGTAACCGTGCGGCCAAGACCCGCGTCGTCAGCGCGTCGACGGGCCAGGGCATCACGATGTCGACCGCGTTCATGCGATGGTTCATCACCGCACTGTTCAGCTTCAGTCTGGTCTTCGGCGTCGGCGTCCTCCTGGTGCCGCTCGACTACCTGTGGCCACTGTGGGACCCTCGTCGCCAGACGCTGCACGACAAGTTCGCGGGCACCATCGTTGTGCTGGTCTAAGCGTTCACCGCCGCATGGGGCATGCAGAGGTCGTCGTACTCGGCGATCACGATCGGACCGGCGTCGTCACCACAGGCCGGGCACGACGGATCGCGGCGGACCTTGAAGGTTCGAAAGCTCTGATCGAGCGCGTCGTAGGTCAGCAGGCGTCCGACGAGCGGATCCCCCAGCTCGAGCAGCAACTTGATCGCCTCGACCGCCTGGATAGAACCGACGATGCCCGGCAATACGCCGAGCACGCCCGCTTCGGCGCAGCTCGGCGCCAACTCCGCGGGCGGCGGCTCGGGGATCATGCAGCGATAGCACGGTCCGACGTAAGGATTGAAGACAGTGATCTGTCCTTCGAAGCGGAAGATCGAACCGTGCACGACGGGAATGCGTTTCACCAGCGCCGCGTCATTGACCAGGTAGCGCGTCGGGAAGTTGTCCGTGCCGTCGACGATGACGTCGTAGCCGTCGATGATGTCGAGGATGTTGTCCGCGCCCAGTCGCGTGTCGTAGGTCTTTACCTTGAGGTCGGGGTTAATCGCCTCGAGGGTGATGCGCGCGCTGTCGACCTTGCGCATCCCGACGCGTTCGAGGTTGTGCAGGATCTGTCGCTGGAGGTTGGACGCGTCAACGACGTCCATGTCGATGATGCCGATCGTGCCGACACCGGCGGCGGCGAGGTACAGCGCCGCGGGCGATCCGAGCCCGCCCGCGCCGAGCAGGAGGACTTTGGCATCGAGCAGCTTCATCTGGCCGGCCTCGCCCACCTCGGGTAGCAGCAGGTGGCGGTGGTAGCGCACGCGCTGGTCGGCCGTCATGGTGCGCGGCGTCGTCCAGACGAGTCCCTCATCCTTCCACTTGTTGAAGCCGCCGATCACCGACACGACGTCGGTGTAGCCGAGCTCCTGGAGGGTCTTGGCGGCGAAGGCCGACCGGACACCGCCGGCGCAGTAGACCGCGATCGGCACGCTCTTGTCAGGCAGGCGGCCCTCGACGGAGAACTCCAGGTTGCCCCGCGGCACGTGGATCGCGCCGGGCAGGGCACCCTGATCGAACTCGTCCGGTTCGCGCACGTCGAGCAGATAGAAGTGGTCGAGCCGCTCGGCGACCTCGTGCGGGTCGATCTCACGGATCTCGGCCTTGGCGGCGTTCAGCAGTTCTCGCGGTGTCGACAACGTGGCTCCTTCAAGTTGGCTAAATCTTACCTGCTGGGTCAACATTCAGGTTCACTCGACCTGCTAGACCCGTCGCAGTGGAACTACGCGAGCTCTTAGCCCAACGTCGAATGGTCCGTTCCTTCGATGGTACGCCCGTCGATCAGGAATGGCTCGACGAACTTTGCGCCCAGGCGCTGTGGGCGCCGACGGCGGGCAACAGCGCCGGCGTGCGGATGCACACGATCGGGCCCGAACTCGTCGGTGCCTACTTCGACGTCGCGACCGACGCCGCCTGGCGAGCGAGCGCCCGACGGGCTCCCGGTCTCGCACGGGCTGGAGGGGCGGTGCTCGTCACCTGTCGCGTGGCTGACTACCTCGAGCGCTACGGCGAACCCGACAAGGCGTCGTCGGGACTCGCCGAGCGGGACGCGTGGCCCGTCCCCTACTGGCACACCGACGCCGCAATGGCGACCATGGCGCTGTTGTTGCTGCTCGAAGAGAGCGGCTGGCGGGCCACGCTGTGGGGCAACTTTCGCCACGACGCCGCGGTGCTCGCGTGGGCCGACGCGAGCGACGAAGATCTCTTCGCCACGGTACTGATCGGACGTGACGACGGCGCGGACGTGGCCTCGACGTCGCTCGAGCGCGGCGTCATGTCGCGTACGAACCGGGTGCGTCGCGTCAAACGCTAGCTCCGGGCGTCAGCGGCGACCGCCGACAGGAACGCCACGATCGTTCTCGCGCCGAACGCCGTCGCACCCTTGGACACGTAACCGTGCCCGGCTTCGGAACGTGCCGGTCCCGCGATGTCGAGGTGCACCCACGGACGACCGTCGGTGAAACGCTGGAGCAACAGCGCCGCCGAGATGGCACCGGCCTTCCCGGTCTTTCCGATGTTCTTCATGTCCGCGACGTCGGACTCGAGGTGGGACTCGTAACCGGCGTACAGCGGCAGACGCCACATCGGCTCTCCGCTGTCGGCACTGGCGGCGGAGAAGTACCTCGCCAGTTCGTCGGTCGAGGAGAAGAGCGCGCCGACTTCGTCGCCGAGCGCGACGCCCTGCGCCCCCGTGAGCGTCGCCACGTCGACGATGGCGTCGGGATTGGCGTCGACCGCCAGACTCAGTGCGTCGGCGAGGATGAGACGCCCCTCGGCGTCGGTGTTCAAGACCTCGATCGTCATGCCGTTGCGGATCGTCAACACGTCACCGGGTTTGAGCGCCTTCTCTCCGGGCAGGTTCTCGGTCATCGGCGCGATGGCGGTGACGCGCACGTCCAGGGCCAGCCGGCACGCGATGGACACGGCCGCCAGCACGACCGCGGCGCCGGTCATGTCGGTCTTCATCTTCATCATCGCTTCGCCGGGCTTGAGCGACAGTCCGCCCGAGTCGAACGTGACGCCCTTTCCCACGAGCGCGATGTGCGGCAGTTCCGCGCCGGGCTTGGGGTCGTAGGTCGCGTAGACGAGGCGCGTCGGTTGCGCCGAGCCCTGTCCGACGCCGAGCAGTCCCCCGAGGCGCTCCTCCCTGATCTTGGACTCGTTCCACGCCTCGACCTCGATGTTCGTGTCCACGTCGAGTCGATCGAAGGCCGCCTTGGCGAGTTCGCGCGGCGGCATCGACGCGGCGGGCGCGTTGATGAGGTGCTTGGCCCAGTTGACGCCCTCGGCCACGATGGCACCGCGTTCAACACCGTCACTCACCTCGTTGTGGGTCTCGACCGTGGGCAGGGGCGAGCCCAGCGGCACGACGTAGAACATCGACGCGGCGCCCTGGTCCTTGTAGTTGTACGAAGCAAGCAGCGCCCCCTCGACGAGGGCCTGGGTCACCTCACCGGGCCGGTCGAGTCCGTCGGTAGGCAGGAAGAACGCCACGCTCGCGTCGCCCGCGCACTTCGCGGCGGCAGCACCCGCGAGGCGGTAATGGTTGAGGTCGTTGAGGGTCGAACCGACGGTGACGAGAGCGACGTTGAGCCCGTCGAAGGATCGTAGGACCGTCGCGCTGCCCGGCTCCTCACGAAGACCCTGCTGCGCGCACCACGCCCCGGAGAACGACCGCGGCAGCGTGTGCCCGGCGAGGGTCTTGGGCACGGTGTCGGCGACGAAGGCCTCACCCGCGTCGAAGATCACCGGTACGCAGACCGTGGGCTGGGTCGCGCCCTCTACGGGCGTCGTGACACGGGCGATACGCGACATGATGTCCTCTCTGACTAGTGGCGACTGGTGCGGTGGTGCGATCCCTCGGCCCATCGTGCCATGGTCCACACGAGATCGCTGAGGCGATTCAGGTACGCCACGACGAAGGAGTGCTCGATGTCGTAGCCAACGGCGAGGCGCTCCGCACGGCGCACCACCGTTCGCGCGACGTCGAGCGCGGCCGCCTGCTGGTTTTCGCCCGGCACGACGAATTCGGCGGGCATCACCGTTTCGGCCGACAACGCGTCGATCTCATCCTCGAGCCGGGTGATCATCTCCTCGGTGACGAGCGACTTTCCCGCGGCAAGCTTGTGGCGGTTGGTGGGCAGCGTCGCGACTTCGGCCATCAGGACCCAGAGGTCACGTTCCAACGTGATGAGCAGTTCATTGAGTCGACTTCCCGGTTCACTGAGCGAGCGCGCCCAACCGAGCGACGCCTGCGCCTCGTCGACCGTACCGTTCACCTCGATCGGTTGTGAGTTCTTCTCGACGCGTCCACCGAAGTACAGCCCCGTCGTGCCGTCGTCGCCGTTGCGCGTGTAGATCTTCACGCTGTCAGCGTAGTGAGTGTCGACAGCGCGGATAGCATGACTATCCAATGGAGTCTCTCGTGCGCCCGCCGTTCGCCCGTCCCAACGCGAGCGACCCGTACCTCGCGGCGCTCGCCCAACGGGTCCTCATCTACGACGGGGCCACGGGCACCAACCTGCAATTGCAGAACCTCAACGCCGACGACTTCGGCGGCGCGGCCCTCGAGGGCTGCAACGAGATGCTGAGCGTGAGCCGCCCGCGGTCCGTCGAGACACTCCACCGCTCCTTCCTCGACGTGGGCGTCGACGTCATCGAGACCAACTCCTTCGGCACGTTCTCGGTGGTGTTGGCGGAATACGGTATCGCCGAACGGACCCACGAACTGGCGCTCGCCTCGGCGACGATCGCGCGGCGCGTCGCCGACGACTACGCGAGTCCCGGGTCGCCGAGGTTCGTCGCCGGTTCCATGGGACCCGGCACGAAGTTCCCGACCCTCGGACAGATCAGCTACGACGACCTCTCGGCGAGCTACGAAGAGTTGGCCTACGCGCTCTTAGAGGGCGGCGTCGACCTCCTGATCGTCGAGACGATGTTCGACCTCCTCTCGGGCAAGGCCGCGATCGCGGCCTGTCACCGCGCCATGGTTCGACACGGGCGCGTCGTGCCGATCCAGGCCCAGGTGACGATCGAACTGACGGGGCGCATGCTGCCCGGCACCGAGATCGGCGCGGCGATCACCGCGTTGAGCCCGCTCGGCATCGACGTGATCGGTCTCAACTGTGCGACCGGACCCGTCGAGATGTACGAACCACTGCGCCAGCTGAGTGAGTACTGCGACCTGCCCGTCTCGTGTCTGCCCAACGCCGGGCTGCCCAGTGTCGTCGACGGCAAGATGCACTACGACCTCACGCCCGACGCGCTCGCCGAGCACATGACCCGCTTCGTGTCCGAGTACGGCCTGCAGGTCGTGGGTGGATGTTGCGGCACGACACCCGAACACCTCGCGCGCGTCGTCGAGTCAGTCCGGCCCTTGAAGGCCGCCGCCCGCACGCCGAACGTCGAAGCGGGCGTGGCGTCGATCTACTCGGCCACGCCCTACCAGCAGGACCGTTCGGTTCTCCTGGTCGGCGAGCGCACGAACGCCAACGGTTCGAAGAAGTTCCGCGAGGCGATGCTCGAGGGCGACTGGGACACCTGCGTGGGCATCGGACGCGACCAGATCAAGGAGGGTGCCCACATCCTCGACGTCTGCGTCGACTACACCGGCGCCGACGGCGTGAGCGACATGAACGAGATGATGAGTCGTCTCGCCACGCAGTCCTCGGTGCCGGTCATGGTCGACACGACCGAGACCAAGGTCGCGCGCCAGGCGCTGACGTGGCTCGGCGGCAAGGCGATCCTCAACTCGGTGAACCTCGAAGAGGGCGACGGGCCCGGGACCCGACTCGACGGCTTCCTCACGCTCGCGGCCGAGTTCGGCGCCGCGGTCGTGGCGACCTGTATCGACGAGGAGGGCCAGGCGCGTACCGCGGAGTGGAAGGTCCGCGCCGCGCGCAACATCACCGAGCTCGCCGTCGAGCGCTACGGCCTCGACGCCACGGACATCTTCATCGACGCACTCGCGCTACCGCTCTCGACCGGGATGATCGAGTCGCGACGCGACGGCATCGAGACGATCGAGGCGATTCGACGCATCAAGGCCGAACTGCCCGGCGTGCGGACCATCCTCGGGCTCTCCAACATCTCATTCGGCCTCAACCCCGCGGCGCGCCAGGTCCTCAACAGCGTCTACCTGCACGAGTGCGCCCAGGCCGGCCTTGACGCCGCGATCGTGCACGCCTCGAAGATCCTCCCGCTCAACCGGGTCGACGAGGAGGCCCGACGGGTCTGTCTCGATCTCATCTACGACCGGAGGTCCGAGGACTACGACCCGCTGAAGGTGCTCCTCGGTCTCTTCGAGGGGGCCACCACGACCACGCTCTCCTCCGAGTCACTGGCCGATCTCCCTCTCAATGAACGCCTGCGCCGGCGCATCATCGACGGCGTGCGCGTCGAACTCGAAGCGGACCTCAACGAGGCGATGGCGTCGGGCACCACGCCGCTCGAGATCGTGAACGACATCCTCCTTGACGGCATGCGTGAGGTGGGCGACCTCTTCGCGAGCGGCGAGATGCAACTGCCCTTCGTCTTGCAGAGTGCCGAGACGATGAAGTCGGCCGTCTCCTACCTCGAGCCCTTCATGGAGAAGAGCGACCAGGGCGGACGGGGTCGGGTGGTGCTCGCGACGGTGAAGGGCGACGTCCACGACATCGGCAAGAACCTCGTCGACATCATCCTGACCAACAACGGCTACGAGGTCATCAACCTCGGCATCAAGGTCGGCATCAACGAGATGATCAGCGCCGTGCACGACCACCAGGCCGACGCGCTGGGCATGAGCGGCCTGCTCGTCAAATCCACGCTCATCATGCGCGAGAACCTCGAACTGATGAACGAGCTCGGCGTGTCGAAGGTCCCGGTCCTGCTCGGCGGCGCCGCGCTCACGAGGACCTACGTCGAGCGCGACCTGCGCACCGTCTACGACGGACGCGTTTTTTACGGCAAGGACGCCTTCGAGGGGCTGCGCGTGCTCGACCGGTTGGGCGAACTGCGCCGCAGCGGCGTGGACGAGCCGAACTACGGGCGCGAGATCTCCGAGAAGAACGTGCAGCGTCGCTTTCGAGGCGAGAGCACCGAGGTCCCCGAAGGACTGCCGTCACGAAGTCCCGAGGTCGATCAGGATAATCCCCTCTTCAGCCCGCCCTTCCTCGGCAGCCGTGTCGCCAAGGGCATGTCGATCGACGAGATCAGCGAGTACCTCAACCTGACGGCACTCTTTCGCAACCAGTGGGGCTACCGACCCGAGGACGGCGAGGACGACGCCGCCTTCAAGGAACGCGTCAGCGCGACCCTGCGCGAACAGCTCGGCATCGCCAAGCGCGACGACCTACTCATCCCCCAGGTGGTGTGGGGTCACTTCCCCGTCGCCGCCGACGGAAACGATCTCATCGTCTACGCCGACGACGAACGTCGCACCGAGGTGACGCGCTTCACGTTCCCGCGCCAGCACCAGATGCCCTTCCTCTGCATCGCGGACTTCTTTCGGTCGGTCGACTGCCCCGACCACGACTACGCGAGCTTCATGCTGGTCACGATGGGTTCGCGCGTCTCGCAACGCTGCCAGGAGCTCTTCAGCGAGAATCGCTATAACGACTACTTGATGCTGCACGGACTTGGCGTCGAAATGGCCGAGGCGTTGGCCGAACTCTGGCACCGGCGTATCCGCGAGGAACTGAGCTTCGCCGAAGAGGACGGACCGACACTTACCGGCCTCTTTCGCCAGCAGTACCGGGGTGGACGCTACTCGTGGGGCTACCCGGCCTGTCCGGACCTGATGGACAACGCCAAGGTCGCCGACCTGCTCGGCGCCGATCGTATCGGGGTCGAGGTCTCCGAAGGATTCCAGTTGCACCCTGAACAGACGACCGACGCCATCATCTGCCACCACCCGATGGGCAAGTACTTCGTCGCGTAGGACGACGCGCCACCGATTAGGCGAGCGACTTGGCGCAACTGATTATCGCGGCGGCGAGGGACTTCGACGCCTTGACCCAGTACTTCTGATTCTTCGCGACGTAAAGGCCGAGCGCCTTCAAGTTCTTCTGGCTGGACTCGTACTTGAGGACCGTGACGATCTCGTTCAGCACCTTCTTGGTCGCGTGGTTGGGCGCCTCGGACGCCAGCTTCTTGTAGAACGGCAGGTAGGACTTGGCCCACTTGCGATAGTTCGCGTAGTTGGTCCCCGTCGGGGTGGTCGGGTGGTACGTGTAGATCGTCGTGCAGAACGCGCTGGGACTCGCCGAACGGACTGTCGCGGCGCCGCTCGCGGGCACCGCCGCACTCAGCGAGACCACCATCGCCGCAGCCGCGAATGATCCGACAAGGGCCGATCGCGACGTTGCCACCATTCGTCTGGTTCGAGTAATCAACGTGGGTCTCCTAGGTCTAGGGAGCCTTCACCGCCCGGTTGCGGCAACGGTTTGCTATCGACGTCTCATCGGCAACGAACACCTGTTGTCTACCAGATGAACGCCATGTCGTCCAGCATCTGCGCACAACAATCACAAAACTTGTCGGGGCGACAAGGCCTCGGGGCGACGGCGGGGATAGTGGCCCCCCACACCACGTAGAAGTAGGGCCCGTCGCTAGGACGACCGTCCAGGTATGGACCGAAGCGGGGTCCGGGCGACGAAGGCCCCGGTCTCTTTGGACACCTTCATTACGCCGTTCCCGGCGTCAAGACGGTCCGCGATTTTCACGCGCAGAATCCGTAGTTCCTCTGGCGTTGCGTTTTCGCCCGGCGAGCTTGACGTCAGGTACGCAACGATGTCCTCGGCGTCAGTGCACTCCAGCGTGTCCGCAAAGTTGCGCCACTCGACGTCACCGAAGCTGGCGCGCAAGATCTCCCCACCGCAGTTCGCGTTGAAGGTCCTCGTCACGTCGGCGACGGCGTCTCCGAAGACCTCTGCGGATAGTTCGCGAAGTTCACGTAGATTGCCCGCTCCGTTGGTCGCCGCCAGAAGACAGCCGTGCGCTCCCAGCACTCGGGCGATCTGCGCCACGGCGAGAGAGGGCTCGGGCACGTGGTACAGCATGTGGTTGGCGACCACGACGTCGAACGTCTCGTCTGGGAACGGCAGTTCCTGAGCATCGCCTTCACTGGCTTCGACGGACGCGAATCGCGACAGGCCACGTGCGCGTTGCGCAGCTGATCGCACCATGGCGGGCGAGAGATCGCTCAACGTGAGCCGGAGACCCGCTGGCAGATCACGCGAAGCCTGCTCCCACATCCAACCCGGACCGCAACCCACGTCCAGGACGTTCCCGTTCGACGACCACGTGATCTGGGCGACGAGCCAGGGGAACCACGCCGTCGCGGCGGTGCCGTACTTGGCGTGCAAGTTCGCTCGAGCCGTGAGCTTGTCGGGAGTGCGGTACTGCACCTCGCGCAGGTACTCCTGATCGCTCCATGTGTTTCGCACGGCCACGTCTCCCCGTCAAAACTTGACGCTACCGTCGTTCTTGACGTTGCTGGCGTTGCCACGCGCACGACGCGAATCCGACCACTCGTCGCGTGCGAACTGTCTCCCCCGCGATCACACGACTACGACCAGGCGCCGACCTCGTAGGACTGATCAGCGTCGAGAGGGGGACGCGACCGGTGTCGCGTCGCTCAACGCCTCTTTGGCGTGGTAACTCGACCTCGTGAGCGGTGACGACTGCACGTGCGCGAGCCCGAGGCGACGACCGCGCTCGGCGAGGTCCACGAACTCCGCCGGCTCCCACCATCGAGCGACCGGCAGGTGCTGCTCGGTCGGACGCAAGTACTGACCGATAGTGGCGATCGACACACCGACGGCCGCCATGTCGGCGAGGGTCTCTTCCACTTCGTCGGCGGTCTCGCCCAGGCCCACCATCAGACCCGACTTCGTCGTGAGACCCGCCGCCGCGCTTCTCGCGAGCACCGTCAATGACCGCAGGTATCCCGCACTCGGACGAACCGCCCGCTGGAGTCGCGCGACGGTCTCGACATTGTGATTCATGACGTCGGGCGCCGCGTCGATGATCAACTGCAACGACGTCGGGTCGCCCTTCAGGTCACTGGTCAGTACTTCGACGTTGGTCGTAGGGGCGCGGTCCCTGATAGCGCGCACCGTCTGGGCGATCGCGCCCGCGCCGCCGTCGGCAAGATCGTCGCGCGCGACGCAGGTAATGACCGCGTGGTGCAGACCCAATCTGACGACGGCCTCGGCGACCCGATCGGGTTCACTCGGGTCGAGCGGCATTGGCTTACGGGTGTCGATGAGGCAGAAGCCACAGGCGCGCGTGCAACGCTCCCCGTTGACCATGAACGTCGCCGTACCCGAAGCCCAGCATTCGAAGATGTTGGGACAGCCCGCCTCTTCACAGACCGTGACGAGTCGAAGGTCCTCGGTGAGCGTGCGCAGGGACTGGAACTCGTTGCCCATGTGCGCCTCGATGCGCAGCCACTCGGGCTTTCGCGAATGCAAGGGGATACCCGCGTCGGGATCGACGCCGGCCTTTCGCAGTCGGCGCAGCAGGGGTCGTTCTGAGCTCGTGGACGCCGCGCTTCGATTGACGCGCGCCACCCTGGCGTTGCCGCCCAGGCGCGCCTCAAGCTCAACGCCGAGCTGTTCCTCAACTTCGAGCGACGAGACGCTCAGTCCGAGCGACTGCAGAGAGGCGACGGGCTTGTCGGGAATGCCGCACGGCACGATCGCGGCGAATCCCGTGAGGTCGATGTCGACGTTCAGAGCGACGCCGTGGAGGGTCCGGCGCAGACCGGCGTCGTTGCGTTCAGTGCGCACACCCACCGCGGCGATCTTCGAGGGTCGACCCTCGACGTCCGCCCACACACCGGGATACCCCGCGAGCCGGTCCACGACGCCGAGTCGACCTTCGGGGTCGAAACGTCGCACCGTGGCGATAACGGCGTCCTCGAGGCGGGTGACGTGCGCCTTGCCCGCGGAGGGATCGTCGGGCACGGTGACGACGGCCCACGCGACGACCTGGCCGGGTGCGTGATACGTCACGTCACCCCCGCGGTCGGCGTCGATCACGACGGCGTCGAGTGACTCGGGTGGCACGAGGAAGTGCTCGTCGAGGGTTCGAATCCCCTTCGTATAGGTCGGCGGATGCTCGAACAACAGGACGTAATCGTCGTGCGACGCCAACAGCGCTCGCTGGAAGTCATTCGCCTCGGCGAAGCTGATGCGACCAAGGTGGCGTCGGCGCAGCATCTAGTGCTCGCTCTCCAGGTCCAGACCCGCCAGCAACTCACCAACACGCTCGAGGTATGCCGTCGCGGCGAAGGGCTCGCAGACCCGGTGATCGAAGGTGAGACCGAGGACCAGGCGACGACCGACTTCGATCGACGTCGTGCCGTTGGCGTTCACGACGACGGGGACCTGGCGCACGGCGCCGATCGAGAGGACCGCCACTTCTGGCTGGATGATGATCGGTTCGCTCCAGAGCGCGTGCTCGCTCGCCGGGCCCATGATCGTGAACGTGCCGCCCATCAGGTCATCAGTGGTCAGGCGGTGCGAGAGGACGCGCTCGCCGAGTTCACTCACCCGTCGTGCGAGCGCGCGCAACGTCAGTCCCGCGGCCGCGTGCACCACCGGGACCAACATGCCGTCGTCGACGACCACGCGCATGAACCCGAGGTTGACCGTGCGGTGGACCACCAGTTCTTCGCCGGCGAACGTGGCATTGAGGTACTCGAATTCACCGAGCGCTCGAACCGCCGCGAGACTCACGACCATCTCATCGGTTATCGCCACGCCGTCACGCGTCGAACGGCCGAGGGCATCGAGCTCTTCGAAGATGGCGCCGTCGATCTCGATCGCAACGAAGCCGTGCGGCGTGCTCTGGAACGAGGACGTCATGTGTTGGCCCATGCGACGACGGCCATTGGAGAGCGCCACCACGACCTCGTCGGTCGGACCGTTGGCAACGGCGCGCTCGGCGTCGCGACGGGTGATCGAACCGCCCGGACCCGATCCACGAATCGTCGACGGCTCGACGCCACCGTCGGCGAGGATCCGCCGCACGACGGGAGAGACCACGACGCCGTTGACGGCGACCTCTTCGACGGCCAGCGTCACCGGTGCCGTATGAACCGGCGTGGACGGGGTCGCCTCACTGGTGTCAACACTCTTGCTCGCAGCGGAAGGTGACGACGCGGGTGCGCCTACGGCGTTCTCGTCGATGACCGCCACCCGCGAGCCGGTCTGAACGGTGTCGCCCTCTTCAGCGAGGATTTCCGTGAGCACGCCCGCGGCGGGCGAGGGCATCTCGGAGTCCACCTTGTCGGTCGAGACCTCGAAGAGCGGTTCGTCGCGCGCGACGGTGTCGCCCACCTTTTTGAACCACTGGGTGATGATGCCTTCGGTGACCGACTCACCCAGCGACGGAAGCGTGACGTCAGCCAACGTGCAGTCCCCGCCCGGCGAGCGCGAGCAGCGTCTCACCGAACGTTTCGGACAACGACGGATGCGGCTGGATCAGCGCGGCCGCCTCCTCGGCGGTCGCCTCCCAGTTGACCGCGAAGTAACCGGCACCGAGCTGCTCGGTGACCCAGGGGCCCGCCATGTGCACGCCGAGGATCTGCCCGGCGGTCCCGTCGGGTCGCTTCTCAGCGATGATCTTCACGACACCGTCGGTGTCACCGATGATCTGCGCGCGACTGTTGCCACCGAAGGGGTCCTTCTTCACGACGACGTCGTAGCCCTTCTCCTTGGCGGCCGCTTCGGTCAGTCCGCAGAACGCGACCTCGGGGTTCGAATAGATCGCCCACGGCACGCGGTCGTAATCGACGGGCACCACGGGCTCACCGAGAATCGTCTTGATCGCCACTATGGCTTCGGCGAAACCCACGTGGGCCAATTGGGGGGTGTTCGCGACCACGTCGCCGACCGCGAAGACGTTCGGGTTGGCGGTGCGCTGATTACCGTCAGCGACCACGAAGCCGCGGTCGTTGATCTCGACGTTGGTTCCCTCGCCGAGCAGTGTCTCGGTTCGCGGGCGACGGCCGACGGAGAGAACGACCATCTCGACCTTCACGTCCTCGCCACCATCGATGAGGATCGTCGTGGAACCCTTCTTGGGCGTGTGCCCGGTCACGGTGACGCCGGCGCGTACGTCAATACCGCGCTTCTTGAACGCGCGCTGCATCACGGTGACGACGTCGGCGTCACAACCGGTCAGGATCGTGGGCAGGGTCTCGAGGATGGTGACCTTCGTGCCCATGTCGGCGAGCATCGACGCGAACTCACAGCCGATCGCGCCGCCACCGATCACCGCGGCGCTCGCGGGCAGTACCGAAAGGTCGAGGAACTCGTCGGACGTGACGACGATCGTGCCGTCGACGTCGAAACCGGGCAACGTGCGTGGGACCGAACCGGCGGCGAGGATGACGTTCTTGCCCTTCGCGACGACGCCGGCGTCGGCACCTTCGAGGACCTCGACGGTCTGGTTGGCGTCGAGGCGAGCGGTTCCCTCGAAGACCGTGATCTTTCGTCCCTTGATGAGACCCGAGAGGCCCTTGTAGAGTCGCTCGACGATCTCGTTCTTGCGCGCCTGACTGACCGCGAAGTCAACGGCCACGCTCTTGGCGGTGATGCCGAAGTCGGCCGAGTGCTCGATGGTGCGTCGCACGTGCGCAGTCTCGAGGAACTCCTTGGCGGGCACGCAGCCACGGTGCAGGCAGGTGCCGCCCACCTTGTCGCGCTCCACGAGCGCGACGCTGAGACCCGCGGCGGCGCCGTAGAGGGCCGCGGCGTAACCACCGGGTCCTCCGCCGATTACGACAACATCGAACTGCTGGACCTCATTAGCCACGGGCTATCCCTTCCATCACTACGCGAGAGAAAACATAGAAATCCTAATGTTTCCTCGCCACACCCGTCGCGGGCCCGTTAGGAGTGCTGGCCGTGTTGCAGGTCCGCGGCCTCGGTCGCGAGGGTGTCGACGAAGTCGTTCATCACGTCACCCGAATGGCCCTTGACCCACGAAAACGTGATCTCGCGCGGACTGTCGAGCGCCAACGCAAAGAGCTCTTCCCACAGGTCACGGTTGGCGACCGGTTGACCCTGGGTGTTCTTCCACTTGCGCCGAAGCCAGCCCACGTACCACTTGTCCTGGAAGCACTTGACCACGTAGGTCGAGTCGCTCACGATCTCGACGGGTCCCTCGGGGTTCTCGCGCAACGCTTCAATGACCGCGAGGACTTCCATCCGCTGATTCGTCGTGTGCGTGTCGCTGCCGCTCGCGTACTCCTCGTACCCGCAGGCCCACGCCCAACCGCCCGGTCCCGGGTTACCGCGGCACGCGCCGTCAGTATGAATTCTTTTCATATCCGACGGGTAATCCAGGCGTCCGGATCGGTGGAGAACCTCGTCACCGCGGGCGGCAGGTCACCGCGCAGCACTTGTCCGAGGGTCACGTGTTCGAGTACTTCGCGCAACGTCCCGCGAATCGCGACCCACACGTCTTGGAGGTGCGTCGCCTCGCCGCCGTAGTGCAGCGTCTCGGGGCGCATGCCTCGCACGCCGGCCAAGGGACCACTCACCACGCGCAGAATGTCGGCCATCATGATCGTGTCAGGGTCGCGGGCGAGTCGGAACCCTCCCTCGGGACCCCGCTGGCTCGTGACCATGCCACCGCGACGAAGGTCCGAGAGGATGGCGCCGAGGAACTTCGCGGGCAGTTCCTGTTCCTGGGCGAGGTGTTCGGCACTCACCGAGTGGTCACTCGCCGCCAGTGTCAACAGGGCGCGAATCGCGTAGTCGGCCTTGGCCGGAATCTGCATACCCCCATTCTGCCCTAGAAAAGGTTGGGATTCCTGATTCGGCGCCAACTCCTAAGGTTAGGCCCGTGCAGGAACTCTTCAGCCGTCGCCTGTACCTGTGCGTCGGGCTGCGCGACGACATGGCGACCTTCCTCCCGGCGGTGCTGCGCGGTGGCGTCGACGTCGTGCAACTGCGCGAAAAAGACCTCCCCGACGTAGAGCGCGTCGCCGCGGCTCGGGTGATGATCCCCATCTGTCACGACTTCGGCGTGCCCTTCGTCATGAACGATTCGCCCGAGCTCGCGCTCGAGGTCGGGGCCGACGGTGTCCACGTGGGCCAAGAGGACGTCTCGGTCACCGCCTGTCGAGCGTTGCTCGGCGACGAGGCGATCGTCGGTCTCTCGACGCATTCGCTCGAGGAGTTCAACGCGGCGATGGTCCAACCGGCCACCTACTTCAGTGCCGGGCCGATCGTGGCGACGCCCACGAAGCTGGGGCGCGAGCCGACGGGCCGGGACTACGCCATCACGTGCCAGCAGCGAAGTGATCGACCGGTCTTCGTCACCGGTGGCGTCAACACGTCCAACATCGCGTCACTCGTCGAAAGCGGACTTCGACACTTCGTCGTGGTGCGCGCGCTCACGAACGCGAGCGAGCCCGAAGTCGCTGCGCGAGCACTGCGCCGGGCGCTCGATCGCGCGATCTCAACGGTGTCGGTCGAGCCAACCTAGAAGCGTCGCGACCATTCGCGGATCGGCGCGCAGTTGGTGACCCGCGCCCTGGATGATGCGCAGCTCCGCGCGACCGTCGGCCGCGGCGAGGAGGTCGCGCGCGTCTGACACGGGGACTTCGAGGTCGTCCGCTCCGTGACCGATGAGCAGTCGACGCGGAGGAACCTGAGTGATCGCCGCGATCGGATCGATCGCCAACACGTCGCGGCGTAGTTCTTCAGCGGGAAGCAACTGCGCGTCGTCGCCGACGACACCCGCGATCTGTACCGAATGGTGGAACTCCTCGGCCGGTCCGCACCAGGGGTCGAGGTGCGCGGGCGTGGCGAACGTGGCGACACCTCGTACCCGCTCGTCGTCGGCCGCGGTCGCGAGCGCCAGCGCGCCGCCGAAGCCGAATCCCGCGAGCGAGATCTGCTGCTGGCTCGTCTCTACGCGTTCGAGTATCCGCGCCAAGTCCGCTCGCCACTGGGTCGCCGAGAACGTCCCGGTGCTGCCGCCGACGCCCGAGAGCGTGCCGCTCGCGACGAGCCAGCCCGATTCATTCGCCAGGTGCTCGGCGAGTTCGGGCAGGAGTCCGGCGGCCTGGCGACCCATGCCGAGCGCGCGCGGGAGTCCGTGCACGAGTACGAGCACGTGACCGGCGACGGGCCGAGCGTTCGACGTCGCGATGCGCAGGTCCAGCAACGAGTTGCCGCTCTGGAGTTGCTCGTGGTCGAGCACGTTGCGCTAAATGCCCAAGCGCTGGGCCAACAGTTCTCGGTGGTACGCCGGGTCGCCGAGGAACAGTTCGGAACTCTTCGCCCGCTTGAAGTAGAGGTGCGCGTGATGCTCCCAGGTGAACCCGATGCCGCCGTGGATCTGGATGTTCTCCGCCGCGCAGTGGAAGTACGCCTCGGAACAGAACGACTTGGCGAGACTCGCCGCCGTCGGCAGTTCGTCGCTGCGCTCCTGGGCGGCCCAGGCTGCGTAGTACGCGGCCGACTTCGCCGACTCGACGTCGAGCAGCATGTCGGCGCACTTGTGCTTGATCGCCTGGAACGAGCCGATCGGTCGACCGAACTGGACGCGCGTCTTGGCATACTCGACCGAGTTGTTGAGCACGCGTTGCGCGCCCCCGACCTGCTCGGCGGCGAGCGCGGCCGCGGCGACCTGCAAGGTCTCCTCGAGGCCCGCCAGCGCGCCCCCGTCGACGCCCACGAGCGCACCGGGTGCGTCGTCGAGCACGACGCGGCTCTGCTTGCGGGTCTGGTCCATCGTCGGCAACGCCTCACGAGTGACGCCCGTGGCGTCACCCTGCACAGCGAACAGCGACAGTCCCGCGTCGGTCATCGCGGGCACGAAGATGATCGACGACGTGTTGCCGTCGGTGACGTAGTTACGCACGCCATTGATGACCCAGCCGTCACCCGACGGCGTCGCGACCGTCGAGGTCGCCGCGATGTCCCAGTCGCCCGTGTCGTCGGTCAAGGCGACCGTCGCGATGGTCTCGCCCGAGGCGATGTCCGGCAGGTACTTGGCCTTGTCGGCGTCGGTGCCGACGAACAGCACGGCGTTGGCGGCGAGGGCGACGCTGGAGAAGTACGGCGCGCAGAAGAGCGCCGCGCCCATCTCTTCAAAGACCACGTAGAGTTCGACCGGCCCGTAACCCTGGCCGCCGTACTCTTCGGGGATGCCGAGGCCCTGCAGGGCGAGCTCGTTCGCCATCAGTTTCCAGACGTCGGGGTCGTAGCCCTCTTCGGTCGCCATCAGACGGCGAACCTCGGTCTCGGGCGACTTCTCTTCCAAGAAGCGCTTGACCATCTTGCGGAGCTCTTCTTGCTCCTCACTGAAGCCAAAGTTCATCGCGATCCCTCGATCCCCTACCGGCCAGTATTTCCTGCGCCATATCGAGATTACAGCGTGTGTCCTAACTGGACCCACCGGCTTACCTTGACCAACTGAGCCAAGTGGCTCAGTGATGCTTGTTCACCGTCCGACTGCCCAGATGATGATCCATCGGAGTCCTCGGTTCCGACCCAAGACCCTCATCACGGTGTCGTGATGTTTGTGCGGGTGACGATCGGCTCTTCCCGCGTACTTGGCGGTGCTGACCCTTAAGGGATCAGACTGTGGTGAGAAACAGAGCCCGCGAGGACGTTGGTGTCGTACTCGTAGGCGACTCGCCGGGTTGCCAACGGGCCAGGTTGATGGCCGCGTTGAGGTCTCGGTCGATGACCAGGTCACAGACGTCGCAGGAAAAGGTCCGCTGCGACAGGTCGAGCTCGCGCTTAATCTCGCCACAACCCGAGCAAGTCTTGGACGACGGGAAGAACCGGTCGACCATACGCACTTCTACGCCGTGCCACTTAGCCTTATAAAGAATCTGGCGGGAGAGTTCGCCCATCGAGGCGTCCGAAATGGACAAGGCGAGACGTCGGTTCCTCACCATCCCGGCGACGTTGAGATCCTCGAGTGCCAGTACCTGGGCTCTCGTCACCAGAGTCTTCGATGCCTCATGGACCAGATGCCGTCGGGTATTGGCGACCCTTCGATGAGTTTTCGCGAGTCGAGCCCGTGCTCGCTGGCGGCCCTTGGACCCCGGTGTGGTTCTGGCCAGGGCCTTGTTGGCCGCCTTGAGCGTGGCTTGCGCTTCTCTTAATGTTTTCACCCCCTCGAAGAACTCGAAGGGTGATCCGTTCGCGTCCGCGGATACGGCAAGGGAAGTAATCCCCCGGTCGACCCCCACGGGAACGGCGTGACGGGTGCTGCGACCGCGTTCGACTTGGTGTAGTTCGGCCGCGACGCCCGTGAGCGACACGGTCCATCGTCCCGCGCGCTGGGTCAATGTGGCGGAGTAGACGTGGAAGCGACCGGCGTCGATCATTCGACGCACTTTGCGGGTTGGCCCGAAGAGCTTGACCGGTCCGAACTTGGGCAGTCGAATATGACGGGAGTCGCTGAATCGGATTGACTGGCTTGTGAGAGATTGACCGGACGTTGCGCGATTGCGCAGACGAAAGCCCGGCGTCACCTTCCCCTTGGACTGAAAGCGGGGGAAGCCAACCGGCGAACCACTTCGCTTTCCACTTCTTGACGCGGAGAAATTCTCGAGCGCGCGGGCTGCGTCCACACTGGCGCACTCGAAGACGTCACCGGGCAACTCGTGTCGCCACGACAGATCTCTACTGCCGTCATTGTTGATCGGTGAGTCGCCAGCCAAACCACTTTTCCAGGCGTTGAATTCGTTTATAAAGGAGAACCCCGACCACGAGAGCGAGGGAGTGAGTAGTTCGTAAGAGGCATCGGGGTCCGAGGATGTCTCACGCTCAGTTGACCGGGCTTCGAGATTGGCCTTCACTCGAGCTAAGTGGTGATTCACCGTGAAGCGGCGAGCGCCAGCGCACTTAGCAAGAAGCAACCGCTGCTCGACGTTGGGATCAAGGGCGAACTGGAACGTGACCGCGCGCGCGAGCACCTGACCGCTGTGCGAGATCGGCGCGGCAGTTGTTGGCGTGGCCATGAATCATGATTCTTATTCAGGACTGTCACATGCCACTCGACGGCGTCCCCAGGTAACTGAGTCGTCCCGGGCCGGTCAGTGCCTCGGCAAGTGCGGTGCGCGGCGGAACGCTCCTTCAACCATGACGGGCACGACGTCGCTGACGCCGTAGGCGGAGGCGTACAGAACGTCGTCACGACAACCTCGCTCAATCAACTCTCGCCCTGACGCGCAGGTGAGTATCGCGTTCGCGATTGTGTCCTTGGCGTCCTGCCAGGAGGCGACGGCGGACCTGGCTTCCGGCGACAAGTCCCCACCTAGATTCGACAGCACGGCGCCGGCACCTAAGAGATCTTCGAGCGAGGGTCGCAAGGTTCCGTCCGGCCAATGCTCCCCACTCGCCAGTACCGTCACGGGCAAGGAGGTGACCGCGAGATACTCGGCCACCGCGGGTGCATTGCGCAGACAGGCTGCAATGACGACGGATCCCGCCCGGGCGGCCAGTACCGAACAGGTTGAGCCATTGGGCGACGGCAGGACCACG
>Ga0207927_1000305_pt1 | contig 20748 bp, 13 predicted proteins | sample NGESurdeep072012_2_FD_184456 | JGI IMG/M metagenome (GOLD analysis project Ga0207927, IMG submission 184456) | Arctic peat soil microbial communities from Barrow, Alaska - NGEE Surface sample 210-2 deep-072012 (SPAdes) | ecosystem: Environmental > Terrestrial > Soil > Wetlands > Peat ... | reverse complement strand
GCGCGAGAAGGTGGAAAAGGCATTGGCCGCTGTGAGGTGCGTCGTAAGGTACAGGTAGCGAAACCAGGCCAGTCCGGCGACGACGGGCAACCACGACACGCAGAAGATGATCCGCCACCGCCGGATGAGGGCGAGGTCGCGGGGGTGGCGATCGCCCGAGACCACGGGGAGCCGGTAGTTTCCTATGCAGCCCAAGAAGCCGGAAATAAAGATCGCGAAGACGCCGAAATAGACGCCCAGCACCCAGCTCGGCATCAGCACCTGGCTGCCCAAGGTGACGGCGAAAAACAGCGTCACCGCCAGCAAGCCCAGCAGCAGCCCACCGATGAAGATCAGGGTGGGGTGTTGCACATGCGGAATGGGCGCGAAGTAAGCGCGCACCCTCGGCGGCCGGAACGTCGACCCATACCAGCAGCAGTAGAAATGCCATAAGCCCAGCACAGCGCAGAACAGCAGCAGGGCCGACATTTCTCCGGGGAGCACCGCGCCCCGGCTGGCGCCGACCGGGCCGGAATTGGCCGACGCGCCGGCCTCGGGGAATTCGGGCTGCAGGAGCGACAACTCGCCGGGGCCATAGCCAACACGATTGCCATCCTTGGAGGTCTCGACTTCGGTGGCCTCGTTGAGAACCGCGATGGGCCAGAACTGGCGATGCCCGACGACGGTGACCCAGGTTGCCGGACGATGGTCCGCCTCCGCCGCGTGCTCCTTCGTCTCCGACGATTTCGGCGCGCCGTAATCGCTGATGGGGACAGCGCGACGGGCGTCTGGAAGTTGCTCGAACAGCTCTCTACCCGCGATGTAAACGCCTTCGGAAAGGTCTTCGGCGAAGACCCGGTAGCTGCGCTGGCGGCTGCCATGGATGGGGGGAATGGTGTCCGGGGTCCAGCTCAACAGAGGATAGGGGGACAACAGCATCACGCCCCGCAGCGATGCGCCCTGGGAGCCGCGACGGAACAGCAGGTCGGCGCCGTCGATCACCACTCGCCCGCTGGGATAGGAGCGACGGAGGAATTCGCTGAGGAACAACTGGTCGAGTGAACTGGTGCTGCGCACGATGACAAACTCGATTTGCTTCGAGTCAAGGAGGTTGGTAATGCCGAAGAGCGCAGATTCCTGCGCCAGGGGCGTGAGCTGTCCGCCGTAGGTGCGGACGGTGTCGTGCTCGTTGCTGACGGGCTCGCTCAGGTCGCCGCGCAGCGAAGTCGCCGGCGCCCCGCCCTGTTGCTTTCCGGCAGCGAAAATCGACTGCTGTGCGTAAGCGGAGCGCAAAGACGCTATGTCGCGCGGGTAGTAGAGGTTGATGGGCGACGCGGGGGCCGTATCCGACTTCCCGCCATCGCAACTCAGCGGGTCGGGGGCCTTCTCGGAGGGCTTGGATACATTGCCGTAGGCAGTTTCATCCTCGGAGAGAATCGCCACCTTCTTCAGATCGTATCCCTCATGGTGCAGATAGCAGAGGAAGCGGTCGGTCATCAGGCCGTCGCCTTCGAAGAACGTACGGAACTGCAACTCGGCAGGGGGCTTCATCTTCAACCCACCTTGTACCTTGGCGAGGTAAAGCTGGAACCAGCGGACTGCGGTCTCGGAATTGGCGGTGCCGCTATAGATCCGCATGCCGTTTTCGTAGGGCTTGAGTGACTCGGGGGTGAGTTGTCGCGCCAGCGAGGGCAGCGTGCCGGAAAAAGTCGGTCCCAGTATCAGCAGGGGCTGCCTGACATGCTCGGGCCTGATCTTTTGCATCCACTGCAGGGCGTGTTCGAACTGTTGATCGCTGAGGCCGCCGGTGGGCTGTTCGGCCACGACGAACACCACCAGATCGCGATCGTAGTGGCTTCCGAACTCGTCTTGATTTTCGCCTTCACTGAGAGAGGGGCAGCCGGGGTCGATCGATCCGCTGCCGGGCGGAATGTCGCAATTCTTCCAGATCGCACTGACCCTCTCGCCATCGAGACCGCGGCGGAAGACCATGATTCCCGGCTGCTGTTGCAATTCCGCCTCGAGCTTGGACGCCTGCTCTTCATCCGACAGCAGCTCGTAGGAACGCTCCGAGTGGTTCCACGGAAACCACGAACCGTCGTAGATGTAGTTCACGTCTTGGGCGGCCTGCTGGATCGACTCAATGGCACGGTCAAACACCAGCGGGAGATGGGTCTGCACTGGATTGGGGACGATCGCAATCGCGAAACTCAGGTTGGGGTTGGCGGAGGTTGAGCTGACAGTCCCGTCCTTGGTGCTCTCCTGGAAACAGGACTTGGGCATCGGAATCTTGTCGTCGGCGGAGTAGAAGCGGCGCAGGCGCTTGGCGATCTGCTCGCACGAGGCAATCGGCTTCAACACCGTGCCCGCCTGTTGATTGGTCCCCGCGCCCCTCGCGGGAATTCGGGTCGCGGACTTCTGGGCTTCCTGCCCGGCGGAACTCTCGGCCGCCTTGCGGGGTATATAAGAGATGCCCAGAATGGTCGCCAGCAGAAGCGCAAGAGTCGCCGCGATGCCACCGCGTTCTTTCATACCACAACCTCACCTGGTCAGAACCGGAGTGTCTATATACTCTTGCCGTTGTCGACGGACTCGCAACTGCGTGAAGTCCACTGAAGTGGTACTCCACCCCTCCAACGACTGGGATAAATGCGCTATTCCGTGCACGAATGTTAGTGCAGAACCACAGCAGGCACAATGGAGAAATACGAAGCCATAAAAAGGCCCGGATAGCTCCGGGCTGGGGGTTCTCGGGCAATGCGCGGCGCTACTCGGGATCGAAGTAGTTGGCTGCCACCGGATTCTCGAACAGCGAATAGTCGCGCGTGACCACGGTGATGCCGCTGTCGGTGACGTGATACTTCTGGCGATCGGCCTCGGTATCGTAGCCGATGACCGTTCCTTCCGGTACGTGTACGTCGCGGTCGAGGATGGCCTTGCGAATTTTGCAATGGCGTCCCACGTCCACGTGCGAGAACAGAATGCTGTTATCGATCTCGGAAAAGGAGTTCACGCGCACATCCGGCGACAGAACGCAGTTGCGCACCGAGCCGCCCGAGAGCACGCATCCCATGGAGACGATGGAGTCGTGAGCCTCGCCGGTTCGGCCAGGGTCGTTGAACACGAATTTCGCCGGAGGATACTGTCGCATGTGGGTGCGGAGCGGCCAGTGCTTGTCGTACACGTTGAATACCGGAGCCACTGAGACCAGGTCCATGTTGGCCTCGTAGTAGGCGTCGAGGGTTCCTACGTCGCGCCAGTAGAGCGCCTGCTTCTTGTTTTCGTCGATGAAGTTGAACGAGTAGACCTTCGAACCGTCGACCATCTTCGGCAAAATGTCGTGGCCGAAGTCATGGCGGGAAGATGGGTCCTCCGCATCCTTCAGCAACGCTGGGATCAGCACGTCCGCATTGAAGATGTAGATGCCCATCGAGGCCGAGACCATACGTTGGTCGTAGGGCGATCGCAAGTCGGTTTGTTCGGGCTTCTCCTGGAAACCGGTGACGCGGCCGGTGCGATCAATCTCGACCACGCCGAAATGCCGCACTTCTTCGGGATCGACCAGAATGGTCGCCAGCGTGACATCGGCGCCCGAGTCCTTGTGCTGCCGCAGCATCAGCTCGTAATTCATCTTGTAGATGTGGTCGCCCGACAGGATGAGCACGTACTTGGGTTGCTCGGAGCCGATGGAATAAATGTTCTGGTACACCGCGTCGGCAGTACCCACGTACCAGTTGTCGCTGACGCGCTTCATGGGTGGCAGGACCTCGATGAACTCGCCCAGTTCGCGGCCCACCACGTTGCCCCAGCCTTCGCGGACATGGCGGTTCAACGACAGCGCTTTGTACTGCGTCAGGATGTACACGCGTCGCAGGTCCGAGTTAATGCAGTTGGACAGCGTAATGTCGATGATGCGGTAGATGCCGCCGAAGGTGACGGCTGGTTTGGCACGATCGCGGGTCAGGGGGTAGAGACGTTCTCCCGCGCCACCCGCCAGTAATACTCCCAGGGTATCTCTCATGTTGGCGGTTTCCTTAGTGCTACTTTCCCCAACCGGGGCGAAACTTTGTTCTACGAAAGACCGGTTACGCTGAGCGCAAACCAGTCTGCTTTAGAAACTCGAAATCTTAGCACACCGCCTGCTAACCATCTTCTTCCTGGCAATCGGTATGGGACTTCAGCCTTTATCGTTGACGGCGATGCGAAGTGCCCGCAGGAACCTCCGGTCCTGCGAGGTGATGTCCAACTCGCCCGACGAGGTGAATTCTCCCGGCCGCGAATGGGTGCCGGAATCGCTGCTTTGGTTGAAGCCGATGGTCGCCTCCAGCACTAGGAAGACGTCGTATCCTCCCGCCTTGATGCGCGCCATCACGTCTGAAATCTGGTCGGATTCCGCCACCGACTGGTTGATGGCTTCTCCCAGTTCCTTCATCAGCTTTTTCAGTTCGTCGTCCACAATGCCACCTGAAACTTCAGTTTACCGCGACGAGTCGGCGCCGATTTCTGGCTGCTAGAATACGCTTTTAGCGTAAATGATGGCACAAAGCGAGAACAAACCCGCGATCCCGCAGAGTTTTGGCCGGCAGGGCCGTGCCGCGCTGCGGGTGGCCGGACGCAAGACGGGTGAAAACCGCTGGGTGCGCGCCTTCTATCGTGCCGGAAGCGTCACCGTCTCCAGTGTTGGACACGTATTCCATGCCCTTTGGCTGGAGGTAACCGGCTTCCTGTTCTTGATTCTAGCGGTCATTGGCGGGGGAGCCACGGTTCGCGAATACCGTCGCTACGCTGCAGGAACCACGTCCCGAGGCAAGGTAGTCCTCGCTGCCGCTTTCGCGTTGGTGTTCCTCTATTTCGGAGTGAATTCGTTCTGGCGCACGCGGCGCAAGACTAAGCGCGGTTAGCCGCCGCCGACCCCACTCTGTGACCTAGCTCACTGCGGTGTGGTCGACCGGAAAGCAATAATCAAGTGATCGCGATTTAAGCATCTAACTTTTATCGAGGGCCTAATCGTATGGCCGATACCAAGACCAAAGCCGTCTCCGGCAAACTGGCAGAGAACCAGGAAACTTCCTCTCACGTCAGCGTCCATCCGCTGTACACCCCCGCCGATCTCGAAGGCTGGGACTACGATCGCGAACTGGGCTTTCCCGGGCAGTTCCCGTACACCCGAGGCGTACAGGCTTCGATGTATCGCGGCCGACTGTGGACCATGCGGCAGTACGCCGGCATGGGCGACGCCGACGAGTCGAACCGTCGCTACAAATATCTGTTGAGTCAGGGAACCACGGGGTTGAGCATCGCATTCGATTTGCCGACGCAGATCGGGCTCGACTCCGACAATCCGCTGGCCATGGGCGAAGTCGGCAAAGTGGGCGTCGCCATCGACTCCATCGAAGATATGATGCGGCTGTTCGACGGCATCGACTTGGAGAAGATCTCCACTTCGATGACCATCAACGCCAGCGCCTCGATCCTGCTGGCGCTTTATATCGGAGTGGCGCGGCGCACTGGGCGCAACGTGCTCAAGCTGTCGGGCACCATCCAGAACGATGTGTTGAAGGAATACATCGCGCGCGGCACCTACATTTACCCGCCACATCAGGCGATGCGCATCATCACCGACATTTTTTCCTATGCCAACCAGCATGTGCCCGAGTGGAACACGATTTCCATCTCCGGCTACCACATGCGCGAGGCGGGATGCACGGCGACGCAGGAGGTCGCGTTCACCCTGTCCAACGGCATGACCTATGTGCAAGCGGCGATCGACGCCGGGCTCGACGTGGACAAGTTTGCGCCGCGCCTGTCGTTCTTCTTCAACGCGCATAGCAATTTTCTGGAGGAGGTTGCGAAGTTCCGCGCCGCCCGCCGCATGTGGGCGCGCATCATGCGCGATCACTTCCACGCCAAGAATCCCAAGTCGCAGATGCTGCGCTTCCACGCCCAGACCGCGGGCTCTACGCTGACGGCGCAGCAGCCGGAGAACAACATTGTCCGCACCGCATTGCAGGGACTGGCGGCGGTGCTGGGCGGGACCCAGTCGCTGCACACCAACTCCTTCGACGAGGCACTGGCGTTGCCCACTGAGCAGTCGGCGCGCATCGCGCTGCGCACCCAGCAGATCATCGCTTTCGAATCGGGAGCGCCGCAGACTGTCGATCCGCTGGCCGGCTCGTACTATATCGAGTCGCTCACCGACCAGATTGAAACCGGGGCGCGGACCTATCTCGACAAGATCGACGCCATGGGCGGCACGCTGAAGGCCATCGAGCGCGGCTACATCCAGGCGGAAATCCAGAATGCCGCCTACGAATACCAGCAGGCGGTGGACCGGAAAGAAGCGATCGTCGTCGGCGTGAATGCCTTCGGGATCGATGAGGAAAAGCCAATTCCTCTCCAGCACATTGACGAGTCACTGGAGCGCAAGCAGGTAGAGCGGCTGAAAGCTCTGCGCGTAAAACGCGACCAGGCGAAGTGGAAGGCCTCCATCCAGCATGTGGAAGACTGCGCCCGAGGCAGCAATAACCTGATGCCTGCAATCATCGAGGCCGTGGATGCGAATGCGACGGTCGGCGAAATCTCCGACGCCATGCGGCGAGTGTATGGGGAGTACAAGGAGACGGTGGTTATCTGACGGTGTGGGATAGGCCTTGGGCGACCCACATTGGCCAAAAGGCAGCAATCGTGGGCCGGCGACGAAGGGAAGAGTGTTCCCTCGGGTGCTAAAGCCGGGGTTTTATGCGGCGCGGAACGGCACGGCTGAGATCGTGCCCTCTCAAAGGCCCGTTTTTGAAACACGCTGTGTGCACACAGTCATGTGCGCCAGGTCACTGACACTAAAGTGCTGGTGGTTTATCCTAATGATCAAGGTGTGACTAAGTTTCCACACAAGCTTCCAGTTACACCCTAGAACCTTTCTTCCAAGCCGCGCGCCGGACATCGGACTCACGCAGTTGGCGCAAGGAGGGAGGGGATGTCTCCACACTCTGACGAAAGCCCGAGAAGCCATCTGCACCCCTCCCTAGCTTCACCCGTCCAACGAACAATAACGTCCGGGGCCCCCGGGGTCCGTCATGCGGCCACCGTCGACGAAGAAAGGAACTGGTTGTAGACCAACGCAAGGAGGACACATATGAAAAAGATTCTTCTCCTCGTGCTGCTCGTTATCCTGGCGCTCATGCTGTCAGGCTGCTGCAAACCACTGAAAGTTGGGGCCCTTCCAGTCAATTGGATGGCACCGCAGCACACTGACACCTGGTGCTGGGCAGCCAGCACAGAAATGGTGAGTGACTACTACGCACATCGGGTGAATCAATGCGATTCATCGAAGTTTGTTCATAACAATCCAGCGGATTGCAGTAAGGGTTGCCCTGGGTACTGCTCCTGCTGGGGTGTATGCGGCGCGACAATCGGACAAATCGAGAACAATTGGACGCATTGGAACTTCAAGTACCTGCACACGAGTGCTGCGCTGTCATGGGCAGAACTGGAACAAACCTTGTCCCTCCAGCCCAAGTGCGACAGAAGCCCAGTGCAAGTGATCTGGTGGTGGACGGGTTTCGGCGGCCACGTAGTGACTGCATATGGGTATGCCGATACCCCGATGGGCAAGTTAGTCTACTACTACAACCCATGGCCGCCAGACTGCACAACTCCCAACAGCGCGTGCAATTCATCGCCGACAACGGGCGGCGACGATGCAGTTGCCACTTACGAGTGGATGGTGTCCACGCCCGACAAGCAGTGGGGCGACTCATTCTCGAAGTTCTCGTACGCAGGGAAGTAGCATGGGGAGGTATGCAATGTATATCTTAAAGGCATCGATTGCGACAGGTTTGCTACTCACAATCGCCTTCGGACCGACGTGGTGCGCAGCGCAGGTGGAGGGTCAAGCATTGGTCCAGGCCCGCAGCTTCGCAGATAGCTCGTTGAAGAGCTACGTCTCACAAGTGATCAAGGCGAACAATGCGACACGGTTCGGCTTCAAGGACGTTGCAGAAGCACAAGCAGCCGCGATCGGGGACCCAATCCCAGTCCTCTTCATCGGGCTTAGAACGCTTAAGTCCTATCGAGCAGGCGCAGGTGCAGCGTCGGTGTTGACCGACGCCAAAACGCTATGGTTCCCGATTCTGGCAAACGGCACGGTTGTTTCAAAGCTCGAAATAACCGAGGTCCAGGGCAAATGGCTTGCCGGAGAGTTCGGACGAGCAACTCTGGCCCGAAAGGTTGCTGCGGTCGATCGCGAGCTTCCGGCTGCCTTGAAGACGGCAGGCGCGGGTGCTCCAGCGCGTACGTCGCTGGTTCGAATTCCTGCGCTCTCAGTTGAGCTCTTATATACGACTGGCACGACAGGCGATTACTTTGTTCCAGTGCAACGCGGGGACTTGCCCGCCGACGTGGAGATAGGCAAGGCCTACCCGGCCGATGCTCTCTTGGTTCAATTGGCTGCGGCGGCACAAAAGGTCGACGAAAATAAGGTTCGTTGAATCGAGCGATTGGGCGGACATCGACTACGAGCGCTCGGAGTTGCTCCCGTTGCGAATAGGGGCGCCACGGTCTGGAAGAAGTAAGGCCCCTGCATTCACTGAGTCGGCCGGGCTGGGTGACGGTAATTGCCTGCTGCCAGGAAACTGAACGTGGCGAGGGGTAAAATATGCCCGTCCCGGAGGAACGGTAGCTTAGTCGCCCACACACGTTGTTGCCTTCACACTGCTGCAGGTAGGGGTTCTTCTTTCTTGCTGACCTGCCGCTTCGGTTGGTAAACGCACCAAGGTTCCTCGGCGAACAGGTCGCCGGTCATGGCGAAGGAGTGGGCGCGGGAGGGCGGGTTTCGGCCTTTCGCTTTGACTTACCTCACTCCCCTTTGAATGTGGGTGCCCCACCCTTATCGTCCGCCCGGGCGGACGATAGGCTTCCTCACCCGAACACAAATCGTTCATCTTAGGGGATCTCAGATTTCTTCAAGAGCGTCAGAAACTCCTGCTCGAAGCTCCATTTCTTGTGATGCTCGGCCTGTCCGCCGATGTAATCAATCACCTTTTGGCGTTGAGACTGGCTGACGCTGAATGCGCTGTAACCCTCCTGCAATGCGAAGCGCGACCTCAACTCGTTGAGCCATTTCGAAGTATTCCCCTTGATTTCCTGGATGGCTTTGGCGAGTGCCAATGTCGGAGGCAATGAGATCAGCAGGTGGAGATGGTTGGCGGTCCCGCCAGCGGCCAGTAACAGGACATTCTTCTGGCGCGCGATCCCGCCCACGTACTGCCATAGTCTCTCTGGGTCTGGGATGAGGTTGGCCCTTTCCATGGTGCTGAAAACGCAATGCACGAGGTTGCACGTGTGGGTATGCGACATGCAGCAACAATAAGCGATGGCGTCGCGGCCAGGCTGTGATTGTCGGCACGCTGGCTGTGCGCTTCTGCCGTCCTTACGGGACTCTCGATTCCAACGGAATGCCCACCCAGCGCTGAAGCGCTGGGCTAAGCTCTTTCGTCCCGCAGAGTGGGACTGGACGCGTGCAATTGTGGGTTCACAGATGCTCCATCGTCTCCACCGGGGCTCCGTTGGCGTCTGGCCTTTCCCAAATCGGCAAGCATCCGGTTACCTTCGTAATATGGCAGCACGGTTTTTCCTTGCCCGTCCCCTCTCGCCTCGCCATGATGGTTTCGGCGTCAGTCTCCCAGCCTTGGGAGGGCGCGTGATGTCCTTTTTGTCCCAGCCATGGGACTAAGGCATCCGCTCTTTGACAAATCGAAAGCTAACCCCAAAGGGTTGAATACTTTACGGGCGAATTGCCGCTAAGCCGTTGATTCTAAATGGTTGCACTTCGCTAGGATCCGTCTAACTCCCCTGTTTTGAATATTTTACCTTAATGTCCTTTGCGTTCAATGATTTTGCGCAATGTGCTTTCTTCTAGCCTTTTAGTTTCAATATTTTGCGCTATAAGGGGGAGGGGGAGGGGGCCGGCTGGTGCCCCACATTTGGGTGCGGTTGGCAATTATGCCTACCGGTCACCGACCTGACCCAGCTTCGCCTATCGCCACTTCCCGCACATAAGGAGCGGGCGGCTGGGGCGAGGTCAGAAATGCCGCGACGTCAGGTTCCAGCTTGTTCCAGCATTCATAGATGGCGAGATGGCCAGAGTCGGCGCAAATCAGCAGGGAAGAGTTCGGCAGTTGCCGTTTCATCTGCTCGCCCACCGACATGGGAATCAGGTTTTCTTCCTTGCCCCAGATAACCAGCACAGGAGATTTGATCCCTTCCAGCTTGCCGTCGAGCACGTCCTGATAAGTAAGGAACGAGTCGAAGATGCGGCGGGTGATCCAGGCATTCTCGGCGACCTGGTGCAGGAAGTCGCGCTCGACCGGATACGGCACATAATAGTGCCGTGGCGTCAGCATCGCCATGAATGCGGCGAACTCTTCCGGCGTCGCTGGGAGAAAATTCTTGACGGTGATGCTGGTTTGAAACTTCAGCCCGGCAGAGTCGGCAACCACCAGCCGGTTGACCACTTCCGGATGCTCAGTGGCCAGCTTCAATGATACCCAGCCGCCCATGGACACTCCGACCAGGTCAGCCGACTTGATGTTCTGGGTGACGAGAAACTGCCGCAGCATCTCCGACTGCTGCTCGATGGAATAGGCGATGTCGGGCTTCTCGGTGTCGCCGTGGCCCAGCAGGTCGATAGCGTACACGTGGAACTGCCCGCGCAAATCGAGCATCGCCTGAACCCAGTTCAGCGACTCCGCACCCAGCCCGTGGACGAATACCAGCGGCGGGCCCTCGCCTCCCTCGTAGTAATGCACGCGATACGGGCCAACCTGAGCGTAGTGGCCGTGAATGCCACCGCACCACAAGGCGAAACGTCCGGCCGCGCGTATAACGGACAAAGGCCGCAGCGAAGCGTAGGTGACGAACGCGAGGACCAGCAGCAAAACGACGAGGCCGAACTTCTTCCAGCGCCCGCTGCGGGACCGCGTGGTTTCAGCATGCCGGGTCGCGTCGACAGCAGTAGGCATCAGCAACTCTCATCCTGCGAGAACTTGTGGTCATCATGAATCGTCACAGAATTGTTAATTGCCATGCACGTGATGTCAATTCCTTGTGAGACCGCGTCGTGATTGCGGAATTCAAAATCGATCGCGGTATGCAACTTACTTCGAGCATAATCCGTACGTAATCTTATGAGCCTCGAAGCAGCCCGTCCCCGTTTGCCCGCGATCACGGCGCTGCGTTTCTTTGCCGCGTTTCATGTGGCGTTGTTTCACATCAACGAAATGGGAGCGCTTGGCGGTCCGCGATGGTTCAAGTCGTTCGCGGCGATCGGCTATGTCGGCGTGAGTTTTTTCTTTGTGCTGTCGGGATTCATTTTGGTTTACACCTACGCCGGCCGCGAAATTAACCTACGCAACTTTTGGCAGACGCGGTTTGCCCGCATTTATCCCGCATACCTCTTCTCGTTGCTACTTTCATTTCCGTTTTTCTACTACGGCGCGCTGAAAATGCACGTTCCGTTCTTTGCATTTTCGGAACAACACTTTGCGTTGGCGTCGGTGCTGGTGTTGTTGCTCCTGCAATCGTGGATTCCGGCGGCGGCGTTAGCTTGGAACTCGGTGGCGTGGAGCCTTTCCGTGGAAGCGTTCTTCTACGCGGTGTTTCCGTTCGCGCTCGCGAAGTACAGCAAGCTGTCACGCACGGCTTTGTGGGCCTTGATTCCGGCGTGCTGGGTGGCGGGACTAGCGATCTCGGGCGGATATCTGCTTTTCCGGCCAGCGGGAATGCCCTATGTGATCAGCGCGAACTATACGAGTGCGGTGCAGTTCGTGAAATTCTTTCCCGTGGCACGTCTGCCGGAATTTCTGATGGGCATGGCATGCGGCTTCCTGTTTCTGCGCAGTAAACTCAATCCCATGCTGGCGTTGCCGCTGGTGGGACTCGGACTGCTGGGCGTGGCGGCCACCACAGTGGCCTCGAGATTCGTGCCGTACCTGTTGGTCCACACTGCCATGTCGGCGCCGGCATTTGCCGCGCTGGTGTTCGGTATCGCGCTGCAACCGAGTTGGGCGGGATGGCTGAACAATCGCGCGCTGGTGCTGTTCGGTAATGCCAGCTATAGCTTCTACCTGCTGCACACCATGTTCGTCTGGCCGTTCTTCCACAATATGAGGACGCAGGCGGTGCGGAACCAGGGATTTATCGGCATCGGACTATGGCTGGTGATGATGCTGACCATCTCGTCGCTCGTCTATCGCTTCATCGAGGAGCCCGCGCGTCGCAAGCTGCGACCGCACAAGAAAGACATATCGACACCCGTCGTAGCCTTGCCTAGCGAGGCCTGAAGGCAAGTCCAGCACACTCCCCTTTTGGGGCATAAGCACTGCAACTAATGTGCAGAATCCCGCATATTATTTGACTTGGCTGTCAGCACTCCCTAACATTCAGCCGAAGGGCTTCGAACCACATTCCCCAAGATGATCGACACGGTCATATCGCACTACCGCATAGTTGAATTAATCGGCGGTGGTGGTATGGGGCTGGTTTATAAAGCCGAGGACCTGGACCTCGGACGCTTCGTCGCTCTGAAATTTCTTCCCGACGATCTGGCTGAAGATCCCGCCGCGTTGGAGCGCTTTCGCCGCGAAGCACGCTCCGCTTCGGGCCTGAATCATCCCAACATCTGCACGGTTTACGAGATTGGCCAGGACGGTGATCGCCCGTTCATCGTCATGGAATACCTCGAGGGCCATACTCTGTTCCAGATCCTCGACGGCAGTCCTCTGCACATCGATCAGACCTTGCGCGTTGCGCTGGATGTCGCCGAGGCGCTGGACGCCGCGCATCACCAGGGGATCGTGCATCGCGATATCAAGCCCGCGAACATCTTCGTCACCAACCGTGGGCACGCGAAGGTATTGGATTTCGGACTGGCCAAGCTATTACCGTCGCCGTTGATTGATGCGGAGAACAGCACGCTGAATACGGCGCCAGCGGGCGCGCGGCTCACTAATCCCGGCAAGCTGATGGGGACGCTGGCGTACATGTCTCCGGAGCAGGCGAGGGGATGGGAACTCGATGCCCGCACCGACCTGTTTTCGTTCGGCATCGTGCTCTACGAGATGACGACTGGACTGCTGCCGTTCCGGGGCGGCACGTCAGCCAACATGTTCGACGCGCTGTTCCATTCGGAGCCGATTCCGCCAGTGCGCTTGAATCCCGACGTCCCCTCCAAGCTGGAAGACGTGATCTCGAAGTGCCTGGAAAAGGACCGCGACATGCGGTACCAGCACTCGTCGGAGATTTGCGCCGACCTGAAGCGTCTGCGGCGCGATACCACCGACACGCACCACTTCGTGGTTTCAGAGGCCGGTGAGCGGCCTGCGCCCAAGCCCTCGAAATCGGGAATACGCCCGCCCTCGCGCAAATCGGTCGAGCGGCCCAGATCGGTCTCGGTTTATGAAACGCCGGTGGTGGAAGATGAAGCGCCGCGCGGATGGAATTGGAAACTCCTGGGCGCGATCGGAGCGGCGGTGGTATTGCTGGCCGTCGCCGGAGTGTGGCTCTACAAGCAGTCGCACCAGTCGGCCAAACTTGGCCAGAAAGACACCATCGTGTTGGCCGACTTCGTTAACACCACGGGCGACGCGGTTTTTGACGGAACCTTGAAGCAGGCGCTGGCCATCCAACTGGAGCAATCGCCGTTCCTGAATGTGCTGGCTGACCGGCGGGTGAACGCCACACTAAAGATGATGAACCGTCCGCCGGACGAACACCTCACCCACGAGGTTGCCCGGGAGGTTTGCCTGCGCAGCGACAGCAAGGCCTTGCTCGAGGGCTCGATCAGCAGTGTCGGAAGCCACTACCTCATCGGCCTGAAGGCAGTGAACTGCCAGACTGGCGACACCGTGGCCAGCACGCAGGCCGAGGCCGCGAACCGCGACACCGTGCTAAAGAAGTTGAGCGAGGCCGGAGATGAACTGCGCGAGAAGCTGGGAGAATCGCTGATCTCGGTGAAACGTTACAACAAGCCGTTAGATGAAGTCACAACGTCATCCTTAGAGGCGCTGCAGGCTTACTCGATCGGCCGTTCCATGCAGGCGCTGAAGGGCGATGCCGAGTCGGTGCCCTATCATCAGCGGGCAATCGCGTTGGACCCGAACTTTGCCCGGGCTTACGCCTCGCTCGGCATGGCGCAAAGCAATCTGCGGGAGACGTCGGCGGCCGCCGAGAACTTTCGCAAGGCGTTCGAACTGCGCGACCGGGTGAGCGAGTGGGAACGTTTTTACATCGAGGCGGCATATTACAGTTTCGCGACTGGTGAGCTGGAGAAAGCCAACCAGGTGTATAAGCAGTGGTCGCAGGAGTACCCAGCCAGCACGACCCCGCACATCAACCTGTCGGTGAATTACGAGGCCATGGGCGATTTCGAAAAGGCAGCCGCGGAGTCGCGCACTGCGATCGAAATGTCTTCCACCTCGGTCACCAGCTATGCCAACCTGATCAGTGCTTACCTTGCACTCAATCGCGTGGATGAAGCCAAGGTCACCTACGACCAGGCCAAGCAACACAAATTCGACAACGAATACCTGCGCGCAATGCGCTATTCAATTGCCTTCCTGCAGAACGACGAAACGGAGATGCAGCGTCAGTTGCAATCCGCGGCGGAACTTCCCGGCACCGAAGCGACATTGCTGGCGCTCCAGTCCGACACCGATGCCTATTACGGGAGGCTGAACCAGGCGCGTGAGGCGACGAAGCGGTCGATGGCCGCAGCCAAGCGCGAGGGGGCACTGGAAACCGCCGCGCTGTGGCTGGCCAACGGCGCCTTTCGCGAGGCATTGTTCGGCAACGCCAGCGAGGCGCGCCAGTTAGCCGGTGAAGCCCTGGCGCTCTCCCCTGGGAGAGACGTTCGGGTTGCCGTAGCGTTGACTCTGGCTACCGTGGGCGATGCCGCGCAGGCGCAGAAGATCGCCGACCAGTTGAACTCGGAGTCGCCGCTGGACACAATCATCCAAAGCTACTGGCTGCCTTCGATTCGCGCTACGCTGGCGCTGCATCGCGGCGACGCCAAACAGGCGGTGACTCTGCTGGATGCCGCGACTCCCTACGAGATGGGCACCGAGAACTTCAGCGTCATGGTGCCAACTTATGTTCGCGGCATGGCCTACCTGAAAGCCGGACAGGGAGCGGAGGCTGCGGCCCAGTTCAAGAACATGCTCGCGCACCGAGGTCTGGGGGGCAACGCTCCGGTGATGGCGCTGGCGCAATTGCAATTGGCGCGCGCGCAGGTCATGAGCGGAGACAAGCCGGCAGCGCGGCGATCGTACCAGGATTTTCTTGCAACGTGGAAGCAAGCGGATGCGAACCTGCCACTTCTCGCAGCAGCGCGAGCCGAGTATGAGAAGCTGAAGGACTGACGCCATCCGTGACGTCCGAATCGGTGGCTGCCAGCGCAGCCAGTTACTGAGTCTTTGCTGAACCGTCCCGCCAACTGCGGCAGCTCTTAAGTTTTAAAGAAGTGCAGTTTATAATCTCGCACTAACAATTCTCCGCACCTCCGAGGGATGAATGAATCGCAAGTGTTTCGTGCTTCTCCTCCTTTCGCTGCTTCTGGCAGCGACTTTTGCTTCGGCGCAAACCTTCCGCGGAAGCATTTTGGGAACTGTGACGGATACATCTGGCGCTGTGCTTCCGGGCGCGACGGTGAAAGTGAAGAACGCAGGAACCGGACTGGAACGCACCACGCAGACCACTGCCGAAGGCAATTACACCATTTCCGAGTTGCCCATTGGGACTTATGGGGTGACCGTGTCGCAGGCTGGCTTCCAGACCTCGGTGACCAGCAACGTGATCGTGGACGTCGCTACCGAGCGACGGGTAGACATCTCACTGAAGCCGGGGCAGGTGGCGGATACGGTCGAAGTAACAGGGGAGGCCATTGCCCAGGTTGACACGACGAGCGATGAGTTGGGTGGAACACTGACTGCTCAGACCATCGCCAACATTCCAGTCAACGGACGCGACTACACCAAGCTCATCTACCTGAATCCCGGAGTGGCGGGATCGCCGGACCAAATCAGCGACTCTCCAGGATCGTTCGGGACGTTCTCGATGAACGGCTCGCGCGGACGTTCGAACAACTTCCTGCTCGATGGCACCGACATGAACGACGGATACCGCAATGATCCGGCCATCAACGAGGCTGGCGTGTTCGGCGATCCGGCGACCATCCTGCCAATCGACGCGGTGGGCGAGTTGCGGGTGCTCTCCAACTACGAGGCCGAATACGGACGCAACAGCGGAGCCATCGTCAACATCGTGACCAAGAGCGGCACCAACCAGCTTCATGGCTCGGCGCTGGAATATTACCGGAGCGGAGCACTGGGCGCACGCAACTACTTCAACGTTGATACCCAGCCCAAGAACCCATTCACCAATAATCAATTTGGCGGTTCTCTGGGTGGGCCCATCGTAAAAGACAAGGCCTTCTTCTTTGTGGACTATGAAGGTCAGCGCGAAAGCGGAGCGCAAGCCGGCCAGAGCTGCGTGCCCGACGCGAACGTGATCGCGGCGGCCAAGGCGCAGGCTGCGTTGGACGGCGTCGCCCTCAGCCAGCCCATGTTGAACCTGCTGGCGCGCAATCCGTGGCCATCGCCGAACCTTCCGGGCTCGAACGTCAGCCTGAGCGGGTGTGATGCGCCGAACCTGGCGACTTCGACGCGCTTTTACAACAATGTGGATAGCTTCATCTTGAAGGGCGATTATAATCCCAACCCCAACAACAATTTCACCGGCCGTTACTATTACGGAAATAGCAACCAGAGCTTCCCCTTCGCGCAGTTGGCGGGTGGTTTGCTGCCGGGCTTCAACACGATCACACCCACAACGGTCCAACTGGTATCACTGTCATACGTCAAGATTGTGAACTCGGCGCAGGTGAATGAAGCGCGCCTGGGTTGGAACCGTTTCGTCGAGGGATTCTTCCCCGAAGACCAGAGCTTCGACCCCTCGTCGATTGGCTTGGATACCGGTGTCACGTCCTACAACTTTGGATTGCCTAAGATTTCGGTGGGCGGATTCTCGGTGATCGGCGCCACCGCCAGCGTGCCTCGCAACCGTGTCGATTCCAACTGGCACTTCATCGACAACTATTCGTGGCAGATCGGACGGCACGATTTCAAGTTTGGTTACGAGTTCCGCCGCACCACCATCAACCTCGTTCAAAACTCGAACTTCCGCGGCAAGCTGAGTTTCGACGACTTTACACAGTTTGTTGAGGGCATGCCGTCGGGCGGCAGCCAGGCATCGGGCTATACCAACCGGCACGAAGCTGAAAACAGCCAAGGCCTCTACGTGCAGGACAGCTTCCGCTGGACCAAGCGCCTGACCGTGAACTACGGCTTACGGTGGGATTACTTCGGCGTGCCCAGTGAAGAGAACAACCTGTTCTATCAACTCACTCCTGCCAACGGCGGATCCTTGGTACAGGTGGGAGCGGGCGGCGGACCGTCGAGCCTGTACAACAAGGACTTCAACAATTTCGCACCGCGCTTTGCAGTGTCCTACGACCTGACCGGCAAAGGGGAGACCATCCTGCGCGCCGGATGGGGCATGTTCTACGATGCGTTCTCGCAGGACATTTTCCTCGGACACATTCCCTACAACTGCACGTTCTGTCCCGGCCCCGCCTACACGGGAGTTGGAGCGGCGCCGATTGGCTTTGCCGGCCTAAGCGGGAATCCCATTACTACGGGCTCGCCCGTGTACGGAGAGGCTTCGCCGCTGGGTAGCTACTTCGGTGTCAATCCCAACATCCGAACGCCCTACGTGCAGAACTGGAACCTGAATATCCAGCAGCAGATCACTAACAAGATTATGGCGCAGCTAGGTTACGTTGGGTCGAAGGGCACCAAGCTATTCCGCTTTGTCGACACCAACCAACCCAGCCAGGCGCAAATTACGGCTTTCGATCTCAGTCAATGTGCGACATGGGGACAGACCGCTCCGAATTGCTACATCGCGGGCTTCGACGGCCCCGATGGGGTGAATTTCAACGTGCCGCGCACTGCGTACCCAAACTTGTTCTACGTGAACCAGGAACAGTCGTCGGCAAATTCGATTTATAACGCGTTACAGGCCAGCCTGCATGTAAACGGATGGCACGGAATTTCACTGCAGGCCAACTACGTGTGGTCGCACTCCATCGACAATGCCAGCGATCTGGAAGATTTCATTCCGAACGCGGCACAACCCAATAACAGCTTCGCGCCACAACTGGAGCGGGGCAATTCCAACTTCGACATTCGCGAACGCTTCAGCCTGAACTTTAGCTACCAGTTACCCAAGTTCGCCGGTGACTACGGCAAGCTGAAAAACGGATGGGGCATCGATGGCGTTCTGAACCTGCAGGATGGCCAGCCCTTCAACTTCAACTACAACTTCCAGGGCGATTACTCGGGTTCGGGCGAAGGCTTTGACCGGCCAGACGTGGTGGGTCCGATTCGATACGGCAACTCGGCGGCTAACTACCTCGACCTGACGTCGTTCGCGGTGCCTTGCACCTTTGGCAATACCACGGCGACTTCGTCCTCTGGGGATAGCAATTGCCTGGCCGGTTCACGGCACTTTGGCAACCTCGGGCGCAATTCGTTGACGGGACCCTACTTTAAGGAATTCAACTTCTCGGTGTTCAAAGACACCCAGGTCACAGAACATGTGAACCTGCAACTTAGGGCCGAATTTTTCAACCTGTTCAATCATCCCAACTTCGCCAATCCGGTGTTGCCGAATTTCATCGCCGATCCCGGAGTGAACGGCATCAGCAGCACGGGACAAGGTGTGGGCTACTACGCCCTCACTGCGACCGGTGACGTGGGCATTGGCAATCCGTTTCTGGGTGGAGGAGGACCACGCGGCATTCAGTTCGCCGCCAAGATCACCTTCTAGAGTGCTTTAACCTCGAAGCAATCTAATCTGCGCCTTCCTTTGGGGAGGCGCAGTTTTTTCAGAAGCGGAAAACGGCGCCTCCGCTGAACACAATGTTGTTCACGTTGCCATGGTAGATGGCGGGGAAGTCGAGCGTCGGCGAACTGGTGTAGTAGTCACGCACCTCGCCACGCAGGCTAATGTAGGGAAATACCTTGAAGTCGACCCCTCCACCCAGATCAGCGGCAAACTTATTGGCGGTGGCGCTGGTGTTGGTGGCGCGGAAGCTACCCCATCCTGCGCCCGCAGCGAGGTACGCCGATACCGGAAATCCCGGAGCAAACTTCACTTTGAGTCCGGGCGTGAAGTACAGAGTGTTGTAGTTTTCGGTGTTGAGATTGAGCGCGCTGGAACGGCTACCGTCGAATCCCGCCACGAAGGGTAATTCGAGATATAAGCTGCCCAGGGGCAGTGGAATCAGCCGGCGAGCATAGTTGATCTGGAAGCCGGCGCTGCTGTTCGCATTGAAACTCGCCGAGGTGACGATGCCGGAGGCAGAGACGACGAATTCGTTTTTCTGCGCGTGAGCAGCGGGGAGAAGCAGCACGGCACAGCAAAGCGATAGCAGCGCAATCCACGTTCTCATCGTGACATTCATCCCAGTCTATTCATCCCGATCATAGGGGAATGTCGCCGCTGTGCTCAGTGTCGGCAACGGTTCGGGGCGCGGCTACCGTGGGCGGGCTCGGTAGATGACGTATTGCGGGGTCCTATAAATGGGCTGTAACCATGCACATTCTGCGAACAACCTCTCATGTACAAGGTTGTGGTAGAGCACATAAACAGGGCGGGGAGAGTCTGCGAAAGAATCGCGCAGGTTCGAAAGGACTGTTCGCAGAACGGGCTCGGGAAACGGATTGAACAGGTACAACACGGTTGGCTCGCTGGGAAAAATGAATTCGCGCGCGTCGCCGGCATGGGATTCCAGGGCGAAGCACTTCTGCTCTTCGTCGTGGTAGCGCGCGATGTTGTGGAGCGCCACCGCGTCCAATTCACCGAGTAGTTCAAGGCCCACAATCCGCCGAAACGGATAGGTGGAGGCCATCAGTAGGGTGCGTCCCTTGCCCGATCCCAGGTCGATGAAGGTGAATCCATCGGGCGCGGTGGGAAGGCTTTGCAGGATCTGGTGAAATAGCGAGGGCTCGGATGGTTGATATCTTGCTCCGGAAAGGAGTTCGCGGAGCCTCGTGCGCAGCGGAACTGTGGCCCACGTGGTATCCACGCCGTGCTCGAAGTCGTAGTCGATGTCGCCATAGCGGGAGCGGCGGCGAGTGGGAGTGAGGTCGCGCAGCAACTCGGCGCTTTCTACGACGTAGTAGCGCATTGCCCCGATCCAACCGCGCGAGCGGACGGCATCGCGAATCCAGGCCAGCGCGCTGTCGGAACTCGCCACGCCCGGTGGCGATTTCGGGTGACTCACCCCGCGATACTAAATGAAATGGCCGGAAACGCCGCTCACCAAAGAACGCGATTGTCGCAGCGAGTGTACAATTTAGAACATTCGCAATCTGCTGATCTTCTACGATTGGCCTTCCTACCAACGAGCGTCGCGCTCCTCCGGAACTCGCCACGAACCAACTACTGACGCGTCTCGGCCGTACCGATGCAAAGGAGAATCCCGAGTGAAAAAGCTTTTAGTAGTTGTCGCGATGCTGGCGCTGTTTGTCTCCATCGGCCTTGCCCAGGAAAAGCAATATGACGTGCCCGGTGCATTTTCGTTCAGCTATGACGATGGCTGGAGCAAGGGCCCGCGCAAGGGTGGGAGCGCTGCCGAGTTGGACTGGCTCC
>Ga0207927_1000302_pt1 | contig 20837 bp, 17 predicted proteins | sample NGESurdeep072012_2_FD_184456 | JGI IMG/M metagenome (GOLD analysis project Ga0207927, IMG submission 184456) | Arctic peat soil microbial communities from Barrow, Alaska - NGEE Surface sample 210-2 deep-072012 (SPAdes) | ecosystem: Environmental > Terrestrial > Soil > Wetlands > Peat ... | reverse complement strand
CGTCGAGGTAGTGCAGCAGCGCGATGCGACAGGTGCGGTTCGGATCGTACTCAATGGCGGCGACCTTCGCGGGCACGGCGTCCTTGTTGCGCCGGAAGTCCACGACGCGGTACTGCTGCTTGTGGCCACCACCACGGTGACGCGAGGTCTTGCGGCCGTAGTTGTTGCGCCCACCCGTGTTGGGCTTGGGCTCCAGCAGCGACTTCTCTGGTCGGTCCTTCGTGATCTCGACGAAGTCAGAGACCGTCTGGAACCGACGTCCGGGGCTGGTGGGTTTGCGGTGTCGCAGTGCCATACCTGTCCTTAATTCTCGAAGAGGTTGATCGAGTCGCCCTGCCTCAGGGTGACGATGGCCCGCTTCGTGCCGGGGCGCTGGCCGACGACACCGGTGCGACGGTTGCGCGTCGACTTACCCTTGCGGTTGAGAGTGTTGACGTTGACGACCTTCACGTTGAAGGCCTGCTCGACGGCGTTGCGCACGTCGACCTTGGTGGCCTTGGGGTCAACGATGAAGACGTAGGTGTGGTTGTCCATCAGGCCGTAGGTCTTCTCCGAGACCACCGGGCGGATGAGCACGCTCATGGCGTCGCGCATTAGTCGTTCTCCTTGGCGTTCAAGAGGGTCGCGTCGGTGAACAGGAGCCAGTCGCAGTCCAGGACGTCGTAGGCGTTGACCTCACCGACGTCAATGGTCTTGACGTTGTCGAGGTTGCGAAACGAGTGGAACGCGACCGCGTCGTCGCGACTCAGCACGACGAGGATCTTGCCCTCAAGGCCCATGGCGAGCAGTGAGCCGACGGCCTCTTTGGTCTTGGGCAGCGTCCAGTTCGCGAAGCTGTCGACGATCGCGACACGCTCTTCGCTGGCGCGGTCCGACAGGGCCGAGTAGAGCGCCAGACGGATCATCTTCTTGGGGGTCTTCTGGTCGTACTTGCGCGGCTTGGGTCCGAGCGCGATGCCACCACCGGGATAGTGGGGGGCGCGGATGGTTCCCTGACGGGCACCGCCGGTCCCCTTCTGGTTGAACGGCTTCCTGCCACCACCGCGGACTTCCTTGCGGGTCTTGGTGGACTGGGTCCCGGCGCGCTTCGCGGCGAGCTGGGCCTTGATCACCTGGTGCAGCACGGCCATGTTGGGTTCGATGCCGAAGATGGTCGGCTCGAGTTCCACGGTGCCGAGTACCGAGCCGTCGAGGCTCTTGCGCGTCGCGGAACGCTTCGCGGGCTCGGGTCGGTCCTTCTTGATCGGACCACGCAGCGTAAAGACGTCGCTCATCGCGCACCTCCGGCCTTCATCGGGTTCTTCACCGACGTGCGCAGCACGACGACGCCGCCTCGTGGGCCCGGCACGGCGCCCTTGACGAGTACGAGGTTGCGCTCGACGTCGACGCCGATCACCTCGAGGTTGGTCGTGGTGACCTGTCCCCCACCCATGCGTCCGGCCATCTTGGTGCCCTTGAAGACACGGCCCGGCGTGGCGCAGGCGCCAATGGAGCCGGGCGCGCGGTGGTGCTTGTGGTTACCGTGCGCGGCACCCTGACCGGAGAAATTGTGGCGCTTCATGGCACCGGCGAATCCCTTGCCCTTGGAGACGGCGGTCGCGTCGATCCGCTCGCCCTTTTCGAGGGTGTCGGCGAGGATCTCCTGGCCGACGCTGTAGCCCGAGACGTCGTCGAGGCGCAGTTCGACGAGCTTGGTCCCCGGGGTGACGCCGGCCTTTTCGAAGTGGCCGATCTCTGGCTTGGTCATGGTCGACACGCGACGCGTGCCCCACGTGACCTGGACCGCGCTGTAACCCTCTTTTTCGGGAGTCTTCACCTGGACGACGCGAGCCGGGCTGACGCGAACCACCGTGACCGGGATGGCCCGGTTTTGGTCGTCCCAGACCTGGGTCATGCCCACCTTCTCGCCGACGATCGCTTTGGCCGCCACGTTTGCCTCTCTCTACTGTTCTGTACGTCGGTTCATCCGACACACAGACGCTCCGCCGGGTCAATAAACCCGAACGGAGCGCTCGACTGGTTTGGTTCAGCGTTCCCTTTTCAAGGCAACTGAACACATCATTTGTTCACCACAACCGAAGTTCTGGCGTCCCCGACGTGATTCTCGGGGCTTCCTACCGTACACCAAACGACCCCGCCAGCGCAAAGGCGCTGACGGGGTCGGCGGTGTCAGTTCTGACGAATCTTGATCTCGATGTCCACGCCGGCCGGCAGGTCGAGGCGCTGGAGCGCGTCGACGGTCTTGGCGGTGTGGTCAACGATGTCCAAAAGGCGCTTGTGCACGCGCATTTCGAAATGTTCGCGGCTGTCCTTGTGCTTGTGCGGTCCGCGAACCACCGTGTATCGGTGCTTCTCGGTCGGCAGCGGCACGGGACCCTGAATCCGGGCGTTCGTGCGCTCGACCGTCTGGACGATCTTCGCGGTGGACTGGTCCAGGACGCCGTGGTCGAAGGCCTTCAGCCGGATGCGAATCATTTGTCGGTTGTCGGCCATGACTCCTACTTCAGGATCTTGACGACGCGGCCCGAACCCACGGTTCGGCCACCTTCGCGGATGGAGAAGGTGAGACCCTCTTCCATGGCGATGGGCTTGCCGAGGGTGACGGTCATCTCGGTGTTGTCACCGGGCATGACCATCTCGGTACCGGCGGGCAACTCAATGGTGCCGGTGACGTCGGTGGTGCGGAAGTAGAACTGCGGTCGGTAGTTCGCGAAGAACGGCTTGTGGCGCCCGCCCTCGTCCTTGGTCAACACGTAGACCGAGGCCTCGAAGATCGTGTGCGGGGTGATGGTGCCTGGCTTGCAGAGCACCTGTCCACGCTCGACGTCTTCCTTCTTGGTACCGCGAAGCAGCGCGCCGAGGTTGTCGCCGGCGCGGCCTTCGTCGAGCAACTTACGGAACATCTCGATGCCGGTCACGACCGTCTTGGTCGTCGGACGCAGTCCCACGATCTCGACCTCGTCGTTGACCTTCACGATGCCCTGCTCCACCTTGCCGGTCACGACCGTGCCACGGCCGGTGATCGACATGACGTCCTCGATGGACATCAGGAATGGCTTCTCGGTCGAGCGGACCGGCTCGGGGATGAACGAGTCGACCGCGTCCATGAGCTCCATGATCTTGTCGCCCCACGCCTCGTCGCCCTCGAGCGCCTTCAGCGCCGAAACACGAATGATCGGGGTGTCGTCGCCCGGGAAGCCGTAGCTGTCAAGCAGCTCGCGCACTTCCATCTCGACGAGCTCGAGGAGCTCCTCGTCGTCGACCATGTCGGCCTTGTTGAGGGCCACCACGATGTAGGGCACGCCCACCTGGCGAGCGAGCAGCACGTGCTCGCGCGTCTGGGGCATCGGACCGTCGGTCGCCGAGACGACCAGGATCGCGCCGTCCACCTGGGCGGCGCCGGTGATCATGTTCTTCACGTAGTCGGCGTGGCCGGGCATGTCGACGTGGGCGTAGTGACGTTTCGCGGTCTCGTACTCCACGTGGGCGATCGAGATCGTGATGCCGCGCTGGCGCTCTTCGGGAGCGGCGTCGATCTTGTCAAAGGGTGTAAAGGCGGTACCCGGGACGCGGGTGGACAGCACCTTGGTGATCGCCGCGGTCAGGGTGGTCTTGCCGTGGTCGATGTGACCCATGGTTCCAATGTTGACGTGCGGCTTAGTGCGCTCGAACTTCTGCTTTGCCATTGTCGGGGACTAACTTTCTCTCTAATGACCGGTCCACTACGGACCCGTCGGGTTTGTTTCGGCCCTCCCCGACGACGGTTTGGACCTTGGTTTCGCTGGTTGCCCAGCGTTCTTACGCGCCGGTGGCCTTGGCGACGATTTCCTTGGAAATCGCCTCAGGTACTTCTGCGTACGAATGGAACTGCATGCTGTACGTCGCGCGCCCTTGGGTGCGAGAACGCAGGTCAGTAGCGTAGCCGAACATGTCAGCCAGCGGCACAAGCGCTCTAATTGCTTGGCTATTGCCCACCTGTTCCATGCCCTCGACGCGGCCGCGTCGACTCGAAAGGTCGCCAATGACGTCGCCCATGTAGTCCTCGGGCGTGACGACCTCGACGGCCATCATCGGCTCGAGCAGGACCGGGCTCGCGAGGCGTGCCGCCTTCTTCACCGCGATCGATCCCGCGATCTTGAAGGCCATTTCCGACGAGTCGACGTCGTGGTAACTGCCGTAGGTGAGGCGAACACGCACGTCGACGACCGGGTAGCCCGCCAGCACGCCCGAGGTCAAGGCCTCGGTGATGCCCTGGTTGACCGGCTGGATGTACTCCTTGGGGATGGCGCCGCCCGTGATCTCGTCGACGAACTCGTACCCGCCGCCGGGGCCCGTGGGCTCGAGGGTGATGACGACGTGGCCGTACTGACCCTTACCACCGGTCTGGCGCACGTACTTCTCTTCGACCTTGGTGACGGTCTTGCGGACCGTCTCGCGGTAGGCGACCTGGGGCTTACCCACGTTGGCGTCCACCGAGAATTCGCGCAGCATTCGGTCGACCAGCACCTCGAGGTGCAGCTCGCCCATGCCCGAGATGACCGTCTGACCGGTCTCTTCGTCACTTCGCACACGAAAGGTCGGGTCCTCTTCGGAGAGCGCGTAGAGCGCCTTTGACAACTTGTCCTGGTCGGCCTTGGTCTTGGGCTCGACGGCGACGTGGATGACGGGCTCGGGGAAGACCAGGTTCTCGAGCAGGATTGGCTGGTCGACCGAGCTGAGCGTGTCGCCGGTCGTGACCTGCTTGAGGCCCACCGCGGCGACGATGTCACCGGTGCGGATCGTGTCGAGGTCCTCGCGGTTGTTGGCGTGCATCAAGAGCAGGCGTCCGAGACGCTCCTTCTTCATGCCCTTGGTGGTGTTCACGACCGTGTCGCCCTTCTCGAGGGTGCCCGAGTAGACGCGCAGGTAGATCAGCTTGCCGACGTAGGGGTCGGTCATGATCTTGAAGGCGAGGGCCGAGAAGGGCTCGTCGTCCGAGGGCTTGCGCTCGAGGACGTCTTCCTTGCCCGGCTTGGTGCCCTGGGTGGGGGGAAGGTCGATCGGCGAGGGCAGGAAGTCCACGACGGCGTCGAGCATGGGTTGGACGCCCTTGTTCTTAAAGGCGCTGCCGTTGAGGATCGGCACGCAGTGGTTCTCCAGGGTCCCCACGCGCAGTGCGCGGCGGATGTCGCCCGACGTGATCTCCTCTTCACCGAGGACCTTCTCGGTGAGTTCGTCGTCAAAGGTGGTCAAGACGTCGATCAACTTCGCGTGGTACTCGTCGGCCTGGGCCTGGTACTCGGCGGGGATGTCGACGACGTCGAAGTGCTCGCCCCGGTCGTCGTCGTGGTAGATCGTGGCCTTCATCGTCGTGAGGTCGATGACGCCCTGGTAGTGCGACTCGACGCCGATCGGCAGCTGGATGACGGCCGGCACGCAGTCGAGGCGGTCGGCGATCATGGCGACGCAGCGAAAGAAGTCCGCGCCGATGCGGTCCATCTTGTTGACGAAGCAGATGCGCGGTACGTGGTACTTGTTGGCCTGGCGCCACACCGTCTCGGTCTGGGGCTCCACGCCGGCGACCGCGTCAAAGACCGCGACCGCGCCGTCGAGCACGCGCAGCGAGCGCTCGACCTCGACCGTGAAGTCGACGTGGCCGGGCGTGTCGATGATGTTGATGCGGTAGCCGTTCCAGTGGGCGGTCGTCGCTGCCGAAGTGATCGTGATGCCGCGCTCTTGCTCTTGGACCATCCAGTCCATCGTCGCGGCGCCCTCGTGCACTTCACCGATCTTGTAGTTCTTGCCCGTGTAGAACAAGATGCGTTCGGTCGTCGTGGTCTTGCCGGCGTCGATGTGCGCCATGATGCCAATGTTGCGAACCTTCTCCAGGGGGAATTCGCGAGCCGTCATTTCAATTACTTTCTTTGCTTACCAGCGGTAGTGCGCGAAGGCCTTGTTGGACTCGGCCATCTTGGCCATGTCCTCGCGGCGCTTCACGGCGGCGCCGACGCCGTTGCTGGCGTCGATAATCTCGTTGGCCAGGCGCTCGGCCATGGTCTTCTCGCGGCGCTTCTTGGCGAAATCAGTCAGCCAGCGGATCGCCAGCGTCGTGGCGCGACGGGGTCGCACCTCGACCGGGACCTGGTAGGTGGTCCCGCCGACGCGACGGCTGCGCACTTCGAGTTCGGGACGCACGTTCTCGAGCGCGCGCTTCAGGGCCGCGACGGGGTCGGCGCCGGTCTTCTGCTCGACTTGCTCGAGAGCCGTGTAGACGATGCGCTCGGCGATCGTGCGCTTGCCGCGCTCGAGGATCTTGTTCGTCACCTGGGTCACGAGTACCGATTTGTAGATCGGGTCGGGAACCAGTTCTCGACGTTCAGCGGGGCCCTTACGAGGCATTAGCTCTCCTTCTTCGCGCCGTAGCGGCTACGGGCCTGCTTACGGTCGCGCACGCCCGAGGTGTCGAGCGCGCCGCGGATGATCTTGTAACGAACACCGGGGAGGTCCTTCACACGCCCGCCACGCACGAGCACGATGGAGTGCTCTTGCAGGTTGTGGCCGACGCCGGGGATGTACGCGGTGATCTCGACGCCCGAGGTGAGGCGTACGCGCGCCACCTTTCGAAGGGCCGAGTTCGGCTTCTTGGGCGTGACGGTGTGCACGCGGGTGCAGACGCCGCGGCGTTGCGGAGCGCCCTTCAGCGCCGGCGTCTTGGTCTTTGAAACTTTGTCCTGCCGGCCTTTTCGGACCAACTGTGCAATGGTGGGCACGCGGAACCTCTTCTAGTTGTACATCGTTCTGGGTACGTGCCAGTAACTACCGGCACGCGGACTTTCCATCCTACGACAAACCACGTCGTAACGGCAAGCCGGCCGACGGCCCCTAAGGGCCGCCCGCCGTGCTCGACCTAGATTGCTTGACCGCCGAGCTCGTCTTCGGGGTTGGCGGCGTCGTTCTCTGGCAGTGCTGACTCGTCGTAACTCGCCCCGATGTTCTGGAACGCCGCCATGTCGGCACTGAAGGAGTCGTCACTCGAGATCTCGCCCAGGAGACTGGCGAGGTCGAGGTCATCGTCCGAAACCTGCGCCCAGGCGGGCAGCAGTTCGGCGTCGGGCATGTCGAGTCGCAGTTCGCGCTTGTTGTAGTACTCAAGGCCCGAACCGGCGGGGATCAACTTGCCGATGATGATGTTCTCCTTCAGACCCACGAGGTGGTCGCGCTTGCCTTCGATGGCCGCTTCGGTCAAGACCCTGGTGGTCTCCTGGAAGGAGGCCGCCGACAGCCACGAGTCGGTCGCGAGCGACGCCTTGGTGATACCCATCAACTGGGCGCGCCCATCGGCCGCCTCCAGGCCCGAGGCCTCGATCGCGTCGTTGGTGTCGTTGAACAACTTCACGTCGACCATCGCGCCGGGCAGCCACTGGGACTCGCCGGCGTCGACGATCTGGACGCGACGCGTCATCTGGCGAACGATCAGCTCGATGTGCTTGTCGTGGATCGACACGCCCTGGTCGCGGTAGACGTTCTGGACCTCTTCGACGAGGTACTGCTGGGTCTCGCGCGTACCTCGATACTTCATCATGAGCTTGGGGTCGAGCGGACCATCGTGCAGCGGGGTGCCGACTTCGACCTCCTGGCCGTCCTCGACGTGCAGGTGGCGCGCGATCGAGATCGACTCCTCCTGGACCTCTCCCTCGTTGCCCACGACCGTGACCTTGCGCTCACGTCCGATGAGTTCGACGCGCACGACGCCCGAGTGCTCGGCGACCTTCGCCGCGCCCTTGGGGGTGCGCGCTTCGAAGAGCTCCACCACGCGCGGCAGACCGTGCGTGATGTCGCTCTCGGTCACACCACCGGAGTGGAAGGTACGCATGGTGAGCTGGGTTCCCGGCTCCCCAATGGACTGAGCGGCGATGACGCCCACGGCCTCACCGAGCTCGACGAGCTGGTGGGTCGCGAGTGAGAGTCCGTAGCAGGCAGCGCACACGCCCTGGATGGCGTCACAGGTCAGCGTGGTGCGAACACGCACCCGCGTCACCGCTTCGTCGTCGCGCAGGCGCTCGACGTCGTCGACCATCAGCATCGTGCCGGCTTCGATCGTCGAGCCGTCCGACAGGGTCACGCTCTCAGAGAGCACGCGGCCCCACAGCTTGGTCTCGAGGTGCGCGCGCTGACCACGGGTGTCGGCGGCGACGTGCTCGATCCACATGCCACGGGTCGTGGCGCAGTCGAACTCCTTGACGATGAGTTCCTGGGCGACGTCGACAAGCCGACGCGTCAGGTAGCCCGAGTCGGCGGTGCGCAGCGCCGTGTCACCCAGGCCCTTGCGGGTGCCGTGGGTCGAGATGAAGTACTCGAGGACCGAGAGACCCTCGCGGAACGAGGACTTGATCGGACGAGGGATCATCTCACCACGAGGGTTGGACACGAGGCCCTTCATCGCGGCGATCTGGCGGATCTGCTGGCTGTTACCACGCGCGCCCGAGTCGACCATCATGCGGATCGGGTTGTCGAACTTGGCGTTCATGGCGCGGTCGGTGGCGTCACCGACCTCCTTGTTCGCGTTCGTCCAGATCTCGATCTCCTGCTGGCGACGCTCGTCGTCGACGATGACGCCGCGCCGGTAGTTGGTCTCGACCTTGGCCGCCTGCTCCTCGTACTTGTTGAGGATGGCCGCCTTCTCCGAGGTCGTCACGACGTCGTCGATCGAAATCGTCAGACCCGACTGGGTGGCGAAGCGGAAGCCCAAGGACTTGATGGCGTCGAGCGACTCGGCGACCTCCTGGCGGCTGAAGCCACCCGAGATCTCCTCGACGATGACGCCGATGGGGGTCGCGTTCTTGCCGATCAACTCGTTGACGTAACGGAAACCGAACGGCAGGGCCTCGTTGAAGAAGACCCGACCCGGCGTCGTGAGCAGTGAACGGCTCGCGCCCTTCACGACGACGCCGGCGCTTTCGAGGCGGGTGTCGAGCGACGAGCCCTCGAGCGGGCGGATCTCGATCGGCGTACGCAGACCGAGGCTCTTGTCGCCCACCGCGTTCTCGATCTCGTACACGTGACGAAAGACGCGAGGGTTTTCGAGCTTCTCGTCAGCGGGCAGGGTCAAGTAGTACGCGCCGAACACCATGTCCTGCGCGGGCTCGGTGATAGGACGGCCGGTCGCGGGCGTGAAGATGTTGTTGGTCGAGAGCATCAGGATGCGCGCCTCGGCCTGGGCTTCAGCCGAGAGCGGCACGTGCACGGCCATCTGGTCACCGTCGAAGTCGGCGTTGAACGCCTTGCAAACGAGCGGGTGGATCTGGATCGCCTTGCCGTCGACCAGTACGGGCTCGAAGGCCTGGATACCGAGACGGTGCAACGTCGGGGCGCGGTTGAGCAGCACGGGGTGCTCGCGAATGACCTCTTCGAGCACGTCCCACACGACCGCCTTGCGGCGCTCGACCATGCGCTTGGCGCTCTTGATGTTCTGGGCCATCTGGGTCTCGATGAGCCGCTTCATGACGAAGGGCTTGAAGAGTTCCAGGGCCATCATCTTGGGCAGTCCGCACTGGTGGAGCTTGAGCTGGGGTCCGACGACGATGACCGAACGGCCGGAGTAGTCGACGCGCTTGCCGAGCAGGTTCTGACGGAACCGTCCCTGCTTGCCCTTCAACATGTCCGAGAGACTCTTGAGGGGGCGGCCGCTCTGACCGGCGACGGGACGGCCGCGACGGCCGTTGTCGAACAACGCGTCCACGGCCTCTTGGAGCATGCGCTTCTCGTTGTTGACGATGATGTCGGGCGCACCGAGGTCGAGCAGACGCTTCAGTCGGTTGTTGCGGTTGATGACGCGACGGTAGAGGTCGTTGAGGTCACTGGTCGCGAAACGACCACCGTCGAGCTGGACCATCGGACGAAGGTCCGGCGGGATGACGGGGACCGCTTCGAGGATCATGGCGCGCGGGTCGTTGAGACGTCGACCCTGGTCGTCACGGCGGTTGAAGGACTGCACGATGGCGAGGCGCTTCAAGAACTTCGCGTGACGCTGCGCGCTGAGCGGCTTGCGGCCGTCCTTCGCGTCGATCATCTCGCGCATGACCTTTTCCTCGTCGTCGAGGTCCATACGGTCGATCAGTTGCAGGATCGCGTCCGCGCCCATGCCGCCCTCGAAGTACTCGCCGTAGCGGAACTCCATCTCGCGGTAGAGGACCTCGTCCTCGATGATCTGGCGCGAGTGCAGCCCCTCGAAGGTGTCAAAGGCCTGCTTGGCGAGCTCGCGCTCCTCGGCGAAGCGTGAACGCACGCCGTCGAGTTCCTTTTCGGTACCGCGCTGCAGTGCGCGCAGCTCGGACTCCTTGGCGCCGTCGGACTCGAGCTTCTCGGCCCGGGTCTCGATCTCCTTCAGCTTGGCGTCGATCGCCTTCACTTCACGTTCGGCGATCTCGACGAGCTCCTCGGAGAGTCCCAGGCGCAGTTCGGCGATGTCGTCGTGGCGTCGGTCGACGTCGACGTAGGTGACCATGTGGGCGGCGAAGTAGATGACCTTCTCCAACTGCTTGGCCTTGAGTTCTTCCTTCGGGGCGGTACCCATCAAGAGGTAGGCCAACCACGAACGCGTTCCGCGCAGGTACCAGATGTGCACCACGGGCGCCGACAGGGCGATGTGACCCATGCGGTCGCGACGGACCTTGTCGCTCGTTACTTCAACACCACAGCGCTCGCAGACGATGCCCTTGAATCGCACCCGCTTGTACTTGCCGCACGCGCACTCCCAGGCCTTCTGCGGTCCGAAGATCTTCTCGCAGAACAGACCGTCCTTCTCGGGACGCAGTGTTCGGTAGTTGATGGTCTCGGGCTTCTTCACTTCTCCCGAGGACCAGCTGCGGATGTTCTGGGCCGTGGCGAGACCGATGCTCAGTTCGTCGAACTGGTTGACGTCTAACGGGCTCATGACAACTTCCTTTCGGCGGCGCGGCGGGCGTCTTCCTCGTCGCTACCGCGCTCGGGTCGACTGATGTCGATACCGAGTTCGCGGGTCACGGAGAAGAAATCTTCCTCGGTGTCGGCGAGGTCGACGTGCGCACCCACCTTGTCGCGCACTTCTACGTTCAAACAGAGTGATTGCATTTCCTTGATCAAGACCTTGAACGACTCGGGGATTCCCGGCTCGGGCAGGTTCTGGCCCTTCACGATCGCCTCGTACGCGCGTTCGCGACCCTTCATGTCGTCGGACTTGACGGTCAAGAGCTCCTGGAGGGCGTAGGCGGCACCGTAGGCCTCGAGGGCCCACACTTCCATCTCACCGAAGCGCTGTCCACCGAACTGGGCCTTGCCACCGAGCGGTTGGGCCGTGATCATCGAGTACGGGCCAGTCGAACGGGCGTGGATCTTGTCGTCGACCATGTGGGCGAGCTTCAAGATGTAGGCGTAGCCCACCGAGATGGGGTTGTCGTAGACCTCACCGGTGCGACCGTTGAAGAGGGTCACCTTGCCGTCGTTGTCGCCGGCGAGCAGGCGCTTGCCGTTGGCACCGTCGACGTTGAGCGTCGCGAAGGTCTGCTGGATCGTCGGCTTGTCCTTCGCGCGCTCGGTCTCGTCCCAGTGCGCGCCGTCAAAGGACGGCGTCGCGACGTAAACCGCGGGCTCGGTGCGCGGACGGGTCTTGCGGTACGGCCGCGTGGCGACGTCCTGCTGATCAGAGTGTCCCGAGGTGCCCACGGCGGGGTTGACCTCGATACCGGCCCAGCCGTGACGAGCGGCGTAGCCGAGGTGACTTTCGAGCACCTGACCGACGTTCATTCGACTCGGCACGCCGAGGGGGCTCAGGATGATGTCGACGGGCGTGCCGTCCTCCATGAACGGCATGTCCTCTTCGGGCAGGATCTTCGAGATGACGCCCTTGTTGCCGTGACGGCCGGCCAACTTGTCGCCTTCGGAGATCTTGCGCTTCTGGGCGACGTAGACCTTGACCAACTGGTTCACGCCGGGCTGCATCTCGTGGTCCTCGTCGCGGCTGTAGACCTTGACGTCGATGACCTTGCCGGACTCGCCGTGGGGAACCTTGAGCGAGGTGTCGCGCACTTCGCGCGCCTTCTCACCGAAGATCGCGCGCAGGAGTCGCTCTTCAGGCGACTGCTCGGTCTCACCCTTGGGGGTCACTTTGCCCACCAGGATGTCACCGGGCTGCACTTCGGCGCCGATGCGCACGATGCCGCGGTCGTCGAGGTCCGCGAGGATGTCGTCGGGCAGGTTGGGGATGTCGCGGGTGATCTCCTCGGCGCCCAACTTCGTGTCACGCGCGTCGATCTCGTATTCCTTCACGTGGATCGAGGTGAGGACGTCGTCGCGAACGAGACGCTCGTTCAAGATGATGGCGTCTTCGTAGTTGTAGCCCTCCCACGGCATGTACGCCACGAGCAGGTTCTTGCCGAGCGCGAGCTCACCGTGGCTGGTGCTGGTGCCGTCGGCGAGCAGGTCGCCCAGGGCCACCGTCTCGCCACCGAAGACGAGCGGCTTCTGGTTGATAGAGGTGTCCTGGTTCGAGCGACGGAACTTGTTCAAGTTGTACTGCTTCTTGCCCAGGGTCTTGCCGTAGCGGTCGGTGACGTCCTTCTCGTATTCGACGATGATGCGGTCGCCCGAGACGGACTTCACGACGCCATCGCCCTCAGCGATCAAGACGTCGCCCGAGTCGAGCGCGGCGCGCGCCTCCATGCCGGTTCCCACGAAGGGAGCCTCGGGCATGATCAGCGGCACGGCCTGCTTCTGCATGTTCGCGCCCATCAGGGCGCGCTGAGCGTCGTCGTGCTCGACGAAGGGGATCAGCGAGGTGGCGACCGAGATGACCTGCTTGGTCGAGACGTCCATCAGCTCGACCTCGTCGGGCTTGACGAAGTCGATCTCCGACGTGGTCGACGACGACTTGTTCGAAGCGCCCACGCGCAGACCGGTGCCGATCGGGCCACGGCGTACGAGGACGCGGTCGGCCTTGATGACGCCCTTGTCGTCGACTTCGGTGTTGGCCTGGGCGATGACGTAGCGCTCTTCCTCGTCAGCGGTGAAGTACTTGATCTCACCGGTGACGGTGCCGCCACTGACGACGCGGTACGGGGTTTCGATGAAGCCGTACTCGTTGATGCGCGCGTAGTTCGCGAGGTATCCGATCAGACCGACGTTCGGTCCTTCGGGGGTCTCGATCGGACACATGCGTCCGTAGTGCGAGGAGTGGACGTCACGAACTTCGAGTCCGGCGCGCTCGCGCGAGAGTCCACCTGGTCCCAGGGCCGAAAGACGGCGCTTGTGGGTCAGTCCCGACAGCGGGTTGTTCTGATCCATGAACTGACTGAGCTGGGACGTGGCGAAGAACTCCTTGATCGCCGACATCACCGGGCGGATGTTGATCAGGGTCTGGGGCGCGATCGCCTCGACGTCCTGGGTGTTCATGCGCTCGCGCACGACGCGCTCCATGCGTGAGAGCCCGGTACGCAGCGCGTTCTGGATCAGCTCGCCGACGCTGCGGATGCGGCGGTTGGCGAAGTGGTCCTGGTCGTCGATGTGGTAGGTGGTCTCCTTCGCCGTGCGGTCACGGGCCAGGTTCAACAGGTACGTCGCGGTCGCCAGGACTTCGGCCTTGGAGAGCACGTGCAGGTCCGCGTTGGGGCGCTCGAGGAGGTCGCCGAACAGTTCGAGGTTCTTGGCGACCTCGCTACCCAGCTTGCGGTCGAGCTTGTAGCGCCCGACGCGCGAGAGGTCGTAGCGCTTCTCCGAGAAGAAGGCACCTTCGAAGTACTGACGGGCCGCTTCGACGGTCTGGACCTCGCCGGGACGGGCACGTCGGTAGATCTCGAGCCACGCCGTCTCTTGACTGGCGCGCACGAAGTTCTCGGGCGTGTCCTCGAAGTTGTACTTGTCCATGTGCTTGGCGATCTCGAGGTGCGCCTTCTTCCAGTCCGCGTGGAACTGGTCCTCGAGGAAGTCGAAGTGCGCGACGAACTGCTCAAAGAACGGCTCGTCCATCGCGGTGTCGAGCGCGCGCAGCAGTGTGAAGATCGACACGCGACGTTTGCGTGCGATGCGCGCACCGGCGTTGGCGGCCTTGTTCTTCTTCTCTTCGAGGTCGACCTGGAGCCACTCACCGCGGCTCGGGTGGATCGTGCCCTCGAAGGCGACCTTCTCGTCCTTGCCGGGCTGGAACAGCACGCCGGGCGAACGGACCAACTGGCTCACCACGACACGCTCGGTGCCGTTGATGATGAACGTCCCCTGCTCGGTCATGATCGGGAAGTCGCCCATGAAGACGGTCTGTTCCTTGATCTCACCGGTCTCGGAGTTGAGGAAACGCGCGCGAACGAAGATCGGCTGGGAATAGGTGGTGGCGCGCTGGCGGCACTCTTCCACCGTGAACTTCGGCGGGCTCTTCAGATCCACGTCGTCGGGGTCGAACTCGAGTTCGAGCGAAAGCCGCCCCGTGAAGTCGGTGATCGGCGAAATGGCCTCGAAGGCCTCTCGCAGACCCTGCTTCATGAACAGGTCGAAACTGTCTCGCTGGATTTCGAGGAGGTTAGGCAGGGGGTGAGCTTCACCCAAGGCCGAGAAATTAAATCGCTCTGGGCTAGTGGACCGAGACGTCAACGGTCAATCCTCCGTGTAAGTGGGTGGCTACAGCAGGTTTCCGCGATTACGTGCAAAATGACGCCAAGAGACGACGAAGTTGAACGCAGGGACACGGTCTTTCAACTCTAGTGGTTGCGCGAGGGTATGCGCAAGTGGCGCTCCCCATTCTTGGGAAACGCGGCCGCCGTGCGGTTGCCACACCCTAGGCAGGTTCGCCGCCGAGGTCAAGTACTGGAAGCAGAAAAGTGCCCCGGTCGGCGAACCGACCGGGGCACTTCACTCTAAAACCTTGAAATTACTTCACTTCCACCGTCGCGCCGGCGGCTTCGAGCGCCGCCTTCGCCTTGTCGGCGTCGGCCTTGGAGACCTTCTCGAGGACGGGCTTGGGGGCACTGTCGACGAGGTCCTTCGCTTCCTTCAGACCCAGGTTGGTAAGTGCACGCACTTCCTTGATCACCTGAATCTTCTTCTCGCCGCCGCCAATCAGAATGACGTCGTAGTCGCTCTTCTCATCGGCACCGGCGTCGGCAACTGCGCCGCCGCCAGCGGCAGCGGGCGCGGCAACCGCCGCGGGGGCCGCGGCCGTCACGCCGAACTTCTCCTCGAACTCCTTGAGCAGTTCGCTCAGTTCGATCACGGACAGCTCAGCGATGCCGTCGAGAATCTGTTCCTTGGTCAGGGTTGCAGCCATGGTGATTCCTTTCTTTTCTTCGTTTCGATACTTCGTTGGTGGGGTTATTCGGCCGGTTCGCTCGCGGCGTCCTCAACAGGCGCCTCGGTGGTTTCGGCTGCTTCGTCGACCACGGGGGCCTCCTCTTCAACCGCGACCTCCGCGACAGGTGCCGCGGCGTCGTCGCTCGCTGCGGGTGCAGCTTCCTCGACCCCGGCCGGAGTCTCGGCGGCTTCGACCTCTTCGACCACCGGGGCGGCCACGGGGCCACCCTTTGAGTCAATGAGGGCCGAGAGGCCGTAGGCGAAGTTTTGCGGCAGGGCCTTCAAGAGACCGGCCATGGTGCGAAGTGGTGAGGCCAACAGTCCGGCGAACTGCGCGAGCAGCACGTCGCGACTCGGCAGATCGGCGAGCGCCGTGAGGTCCTTCAGCGTCAGCGCCTTGCCGTCGGCGACGCCGCCCTTGACGATGAGCGTCGGCGTTTCGCGCGCGAAATCGCGCAACGTCTTGGCGACCGCGGAGACGTCACCGTCGACGAAGGCGATCGCGGTGGGGCCGTGGAGGAACTCGCCCAGGGACTCGACCGCGGTGCCACTGATGGCGCGCAACACGAGGGTGTTCTTGAAGACCTTGTAGTCGGCGCCGATCGAACGCAGTTGACGGCGCAGCGACGAGATCTGGGCGACGGTCATGCCGCGGTACTCGGTGACGACGGCGGTCGAGGAGGCGTCGACGCGCGACTTGACCTCGTCGACGGTGGCGACCTTGTCGGGGCGAACCTTGCTCATACTGACTCCTTCACCGGATGCCGCCCGGTACGGGCCTCGACATCCAAGCGAACAAGTCGGTCCCGAGGGAACAACTCGAACTCCTCGTCAGGCGGACCGGATGGTCGCTTTAAGCGGGCGTACCCGCACCGGATGTCTTCGGCGTTCTCTACATCTGTGGCACAGCGTCGTGCGAGTGTTCCATCGTAGTGACGCGCACTCACGCGCGTCAAAACGTTCGCTAGGCCGTAGCCAGCACCTCATCGTTGTCGCGCGAGCGACTGGGGTCGATCTTGACGCCCGGTCCCATGGTCGAAGAAACGGTCGCACTCAAGACGTAGCGGCCCTTGGCGCTCGAGGGCTTGACGCGCACGATCTCGTCGATGACGGCCTGCACGTTGCGAACGAGGTCGTCACGACTGAAGCTCACCTTGCCGACGCGCAACTGCACGTTGCCGATCTTGTCGGTGCGATACTCGACGCGCCCACCCTTGAACTCACTGACCGCCTTGGCGACGTCCATGGTCACGGTGCCCGTCTTGGGGTTGGGCATGAGTCCGCGGGGTCCGAGGACGCGACCGAGGCCACCGACCTGACCCATGAGGTCCGGCGTCGCGATCGCGATGTCGAAGTCAAGGAATCCACCGGCGACCTTGGCGACGAGATCCTCGGCACCGACCTCGTCGGCACCGGCGTCGCGCGCCGCCTGGGCGGCTTCGCCCGCGGCGAAGACGACCACGCGGTTGGTCTTACCCGTACCGGCCGGCAGTGAGATCGTGCCGCGCACGATCTGCTCGGCCTTGCGCGGGTCCACGCCGAGGCGGATCGCCAGCTCGACGGTCTCGTCGAACTTCGCGGTGCTGAGCTTCTTCACCTTCTCGACGGCGTCGACGACCGAGAGGAGTTCCTCGCGGTCGACCTGCGCCAAGGCGTTCGTGTAGTTCTTGCCGTGCTTCATTCGTGTCTCCTAGCCCGCCACCGAGATGCCCATGGAACGGGCCGTGCCCGCCACCTGCAGCTTGGCCATCTCGAGGTCGTCGGTGTTGAGGTCCTTCAGTTTGGTCTTGGCGATCTCTTCGACCTGGTCCATCGTGACCGTCGCGACCGTCTCTCGTCCCGCCAGGTGCGCGCCCTTGGCGACGCCGGCCGCTTGGCGCAGGAGCACCGGCGTCGGCGGGGTCTTCAGGACGAACGTGAACGAACGGTCCTCGTAGATCGAGATGTCGACCGGGATCACCGTGCCACGCATCGACTCGGTCGCGGCGTTGTACTGCTTGCAGAACTCCATCGTCTGGATCCCGTGTGGTCCGAGCGCGGTGCCGACGGGCGGCGCGGGGGTCGCCCCACCAGCCTCCAGCTGGATCTTCACTACTGCGACAACCTTCTTAGCCATGGCTTTCTCCTTGCACCAGTTCTCTAGAGCTTCGTGACCTGCGTGAAGTCCAGCTCCACGGGGGTCTCTCGACCGAATATGTCGACCAGCACCTTGACCTTCAATTGGTCTTCGTTGATCTCGGCGACGTGGCCCGAGAACGTCGCGAACGGCCCGGTCTTTATCTGCACGGTGTCGTTCACTTCGAACTCGTGGGTCGGCATGCGGCGCTTAGCGACCGGCTGCTCGACACCCTCGACGTGGGGACGAATGATGTTGTCCACCTCGCGCCGCGTCAGCGCCGTCGGACGGGTCTTCTCTGCGCCGACGAAACCGGTGACGCCTGGCGTCGAACCGATCACGTAGAAGATCTCGGGGTCCGGCTCACAGCGGATCAAGAGGTAGCTCGGGAACATCCGCTTGGAGACCGTGACCTTCTTGCCGGACTTGAACTCGGTGACGTCTTCTTCGGGCAGGTAGATCTCGTAGATGCTGTCGCTCAACTCACGCGACTTGATGATGTTGTTCAGTGCCCCGATGACCTTCTGCTCGTGGCCGGCGAAGGTGTGCACGATGTACCAGCGACCGGGACGGTCAAAGGCGCTCTCGACGACGGGCTCCTCGACGTCCTCGATGATCGTGACGTCGAGAATCTCGGGTTCGCCGACGTGCGGGTCTTCGTTCACGGTGGTGTCCATGTCGCTCATTGTGATCGCCTTACTTCTGGAAGAGGAACGTTACGAACTTCGAGAAGCCGTAACCGAGGCCGAAAATCAGCGAGGACATGAACACGAGGACGAAGAAGACGATGGTCGTGTAATTGATCACTTCGGGACGCGTCGGCCACGCGACCTGGCGCATCTCCTCGCGGATCTCACGAAAGAACTGAGCGGGCTTCGTGCGTTGTCCGCGTCGACGCTGCAGATCCTGCGACGACGTGGCGCGTCGAGGTGCGGCGGTGCCGTCGGCGCCCACCTGACCCTGTCGCTGCATCATGCGCTTCTGTTCGCGGTTCATCTCACGTCTCTCGATATTCGTAGCGGTACTTCGTGTCGAAACATTCCTCGCGCAGGGCAGGAGGGACTCGAACCCCCAACCCCCGGTTTTGGAGACCGGTGCTCTACCAATTGAGCCACTGCCCTTTGCGGTCAGCCACCGAAACCGGGTGGTTGGCCGTAGGGAAGATAAATCTTACCATTCCCGCGGGCGATACCCCCTAGCGGGTCTCCTTGTGCAACGTGTGCTTGCGCTCCCACTGGCAGTACTTGGACATCTCGATGCGCTCGCGGTCGTTGACCTTGTTCTTCATCGTGATGTAGTTGCGTCGCTTGCACTCCTCGCAGGCCAGGGTCACCTGTACGCGCTTTTCGTTCTTCGCCATCGTTTCTCCTCAAATGTTGATGCTGCGTACTTCGTACTGCGTCGGGCCCACTGGTCCTGCCTGGTAGCGGCGGCGGGAGTCGAACCCGCGACACCACGATTATGAGCCGTGTGCTCTAACCACCTGAGCTACGCCGCCTGGCGAGCCCTCTGTCGGGATTGAACCGACGACCCCTTCCTTACCATGGAAGTGCTCTACCACTGAGCTAAGAGGGCGCCGCGTCGTAAAAAGACGCGAGGGGGAATTGTACTCCGGCCAAGGCTAATCTTTCCAACCGGCTCGCGACTACCCTTTAGCGCATGAGAACACGCCTGGTCGAACTCGGCGACGCCCAGGCGCTCATGAATATCCTCAATCCCGAGATTATCGAGATGTCGGTCAGTTTTGACCTCGTGCCGAGGGTGCTCTCCGAACAGGAGTCCTGGATCCGCGCCCATCAGGCCACCCATCCGTGCATCGTGGCCGTCAACGAGGACGACGACATGGGTGAGACCGGCGCCCGGGGTGAGAGAATCCTCGGTTTCGCCCTCGTCTCGCCGTTTCGCGACCGACCGGCGTACGCGACGACCGTCGAGAACTCGGTGTACGTCTTTCGCCAAGCCCGCGGGCGCGGCGTCGGCGAGGTGTTACTGCGCGAACTGATCAACACCGCCCAGGAATCGGGGTTCCACTCGCTGATCGCGCGGATCGTCGGCGAGAACGAGGGTTCGATTCGCCTGCACGAGAAGTGCGGCTTCACGCTGGTCGGCACCGAGATCGAGGTCGGTCGAAAGCACGGACGCTGGCTCGACGTCGTCGAATACCAGTACGTCGTACCTGATCGGCGCCACTAAACCCCGAGTTCGACCTCCTGCTCGGGCCAGGACCACTGCGTCCAGCGCCCCATGGGCGCGACGAGCACCCCACCGAGGATCGCGACCGCCAGGGCGATGAGCAGCGGATTGCTGTGCACGAGTCCGGCGAGCAGCTGGCGGCCCCCGGGAAGGCCGACGAACGGACCCGTGATCGACAGGGCGAGCAGCCAGAAGTGTTCACGCCCGTGATAACTGGCGGCGAGCAGGATCAGTCCCCACGCGAGGTACCAGGGTTGGACGACCGGGCCGAGTTCGACGAGAAGGATCAGCGACAGCCCGAGTGAGCGCACCCACCCTCGGCGTTCCCCGTGCCAGAGCAGCCAGAGCGCGAAGCCGCCCGCCACCAAGAGACCGAAGGAGCGCGTCACCGAGAGCACGGTCGCGACTCCCAAGCCGTGCCATCCAAGCGCGTGGGCCGTGTTGGTGATCGCCATCCCCAGTCCGGTCGCCGGCGCGGCCCAGGACCGCACGGTCCCGTTCGAGAGCAGGTTCTTCACCCACCCGAAACCAAAGCCCGCGAGCCACGTCCACGTGCCGAGCGTCGCCGCGGCGACGCCGCTCGCGATGAGTATCGGACGCAGTCGCTCTTTGACCGTCGCCTGCGGCCCACGCCAGGTCCACGCGACGTACGCGAGTCCGAGTGCCGCCGGCGCCTTGATGGCCGCAGCGCACGAACAGAAGAAGAGTGCCCAGACCGGATGTCGCTTCACGGCGAGCGCGATGCCCACGACGAGGAACCCCGCCATGATCGCGTCGTTGTGCGCACCACCGATCAACGTCAACAGCACGAGGGGATTCATGGCGCTGAGTACGAACGCCTCGCCGGGGTCGCGATGCAGTCCGCGCGCGAGCAGCGTCACGCCAAAACCGATTATCACGACGGCCGCGACCTCCAAGAGCCGTAGGCCGACGACCGTGGCGAGCTGATTGTGACGCGTGATCTTCGCGATGGAGCCGTCGAGGAAGAGGAAGAAGGGCCCGTAGGGCGCCGGAGCGTTCTGCCAGAGAGGGTCGACCGGATTGACGTACGGCGACGATCCGAGCGTGAAAGGCCCAAAGAGATAGGGGCTCAAATGGTGACTCGTCATCTCGCCCTGGGCCGCGTAACTGAAGACGTCGCGAGAGAAGAGCGGGGGCGCCACGATCATTGGCGTCGCCCACAGCAGCAGCATCCACCACAACGACTTGAGCGACGCGCCACGATGCAGTTTCATCACTT
>Ga0207927_1000297_pt1 | contig 21019 bp, 20 predicted proteins | sample NGESurdeep072012_2_FD_184456 | JGI IMG/M metagenome (GOLD analysis project Ga0207927, IMG submission 184456) | Arctic peat soil microbial communities from Barrow, Alaska - NGEE Surface sample 210-2 deep-072012 (SPAdes) | ecosystem: Environmental > Terrestrial > Soil > Wetlands > Peat ... | reverse complement strand
AACGCCGGCTGGTCGTCGCGCAGGAGAACGTGGTTCTCGAGGACGAGCGCGTCCATCGCCGTTCTCATGAAACATCGGTAGGCATCCTCCGGCGTGCAGACGATCGGCTCTCCCCGCACGTTGAAAGACGTGTTCACGACGACGGGACAGCCCGTGCGCTCCTGGAACGCGGAAAGGATCGCGTGATAGACCGGGTTCGTCTCCCGGCGCACCGTCTGGAGCCGCGCGGAATAGTCCACGTGCGTGACCGCGGGGATCGACGAGCGGGGCACGTTGAGCTTCTCAATTCCCCAGAGCGCGTTCTCTTCGGCGGTCATCGCGCGGCGCTTTTCCGGCGTCACATCGGCGCAAAGGAGCATGTAAGGCGAGTCTGACGCGAACGTGAACCACCTCGCCGCCTCCTCGCGGAGGACAGACGGCGCGAACGGCCGGAACGACTCGCGAAACTTGATCTTCAGGTTCATGACGGACTGCATCGCAGGCGAACGTGGATCGCCGAGGATGCTGCGTCCGCCGAGCGCCCGCGGCCCAAACTCCATGCGTCCCTGGAGAAGACCCACGACCTTGCCCTCGGCGAGAAACCTTGCGACCTCGCCGGGGATTTCCGAGACGGGAAGAGTGCGAAACGGGTAACGCCGTGACTCGAGCCACGCTTGTATTTTCTTAGAAGGGTAAGAAGGGCCGAGGAACGCGCCTGACATGCCGTCTTCATACGGGGGCAAGGGGCTCGCATAAGCGCGAAGATCTGCCTCGCGCACGCCACCAGCTCCCTTTTCATTCGAAGAAATCCCTCTCTTCTCTTCCCCCCTCAAAGGACTCTCCCACGTCCCCCTCTTCTCCGCGCTCTCCCGCGGCTTGCCGAGGTGGCGGTGCCAGATCGAGAGGGCGGCGCCAACGGCGCCCCCCGCGTCGCCGGCCGCGGGCTGGATCCAGATGTCGTCGAAAATCCCCGCCTCGAGGAGCCGGCCGTTCGCCACACAGTTCAGCGCGACTCCGCCCGCCATGCAGAGATACCGGGCGCCCGTGGTCTTCTTCACGTGGCGGGCCATCCTCAGGACGATTTCCTCGGTCACGTCCTGGATCGAACGCGCAAGATCCATCTCGCGCTGGGTGAGCTTCGACTCGGGCGCGCGCGCCGGCCCGCCGAAGAGCCGCTCGAATCCCGCCCCCGTCATCCTCAGCCGGTCGGCGAAGTCGAAGTAATCCATGTCGAGCCGGATCGAGCCGTCCTCGCAGACGTGGACGAGCTTCTCGCGGATCAGCCCTGCGTACCTCGGCTCGCCGTAGGGCGCGAGGCCCATGAGCTTGTACTCGCCGCTGTTCACCTTGAAGCCGCAGAAGTAGGTGAACGCCGAGTAGAGAAGACCGATGGAGTGGGGAAACTTGAGCTCCGCCTGCATGTCGAGCCGGTTGCCGCGGCCCATTCCGAGCGAGGACGTCGCCCACTCCCCGACGCCGTCCATCGTGAGCACGGCCGCCTCCTCGTACGGCGACGGGTAGAACGCCGAGGCCGCGTGCGACTCGTGATGATCGGAGAACAGGATCCGGCCCGAAAAGCCCAGCTCTTTCGCGATGCGCTCGGACATCCAGAGGCGGTCCGTGATCCAGAGAGGCATCGCCTTGCAAAACGAGGCGAATCCACGCGGCGCGTAGTCGAGATACGTCTCGAAAAGGCGCTCGAATTTCAGGAGGGGCTTGTCGTAGAACGCGACGTGGTCGAGGCGGTCGGCTGTGAGCCCGCCCGCGTCGAGGCAGTAGCGCGCCGCGTGCGTCGGAAATTCCGCGTCGTGCTTCTTTCGCGTGAAGCGCTCTTCTTGCGCGGCGGCGACGATCGTCCCGTCGACGAGAAGACACGCCGCCGAGTCGTGGTAGTAGGCCGAGAGGCCGAGGATCGCCGTCACGGCTCTAGAACAACGTGTAGATGAAGGGAGCGATGACGCTCTTCTCGGCGAGGACGAGAAGGAGGCCGACGAGGACGAGCAGGAACACGATGGGCATGAGCCAGTACTTCTTGCGGTACTTGAGGAACTGCCAGAGCTGCGAAAGGACCTCGCTCTTCCTCATCACCAGATCGTCTCGTAATGACGCGGGTCGCGATTCCGCTCCGGGTAGGGCGACCACATCGAAGGCGGCGCGGGCCCGCGCCGCCTCAGCTCGTCGCGCCCGAAGAGGCGCAGGACGAAACCGAGCGGCGTGAGCACGAGAAAAAAAGTGAGAAACAGGAAGACCGCCGAGTTGACGCGGCCGAGAAAGCGAGCGAAGGCGAGCCACGCGCGATGCGGGCGGGCGAGACCCGCGGGAAAAAACGCAGCGAGAAGGAGGAGAGGCCCGCCGAGCGCGAACGCGACGACGGCCAGGGCGTTCCGGTGACGCCAGAGAAGGAGGCCGCCCAGGATGGCGAAGACGCCTCCCACGGTCCATCCGAAACGGCGATCTAGAGAACTCGTTGCCACCGGCGGATCTTAGCTCGCCCGGCGCACGCCGCCGAGCGCTTCAGGCGTCTCGAACTCCCCTCATCGGTCGCGGCCGGCTGCGAACATCGCCAGCCCGGCGAGAAGCCCTGAGTCGCCCTCGAGCTCCCGGGCGGCCTCCCGTGCCGCGGCGAGCGCGAGGTCGCGCTCCAGAAACGCGCCCTCGAGGCCGAAGACCGATGGATACGTGAGCTTCTCCTGGGCGGAGTCCTTCCCGGCCGTCTTGCCGAGAGTTTCCGACGTCTGCGTGACGTCGAGGAGGTCGTCGGCGATCTGGAACAGGAGCCCGAGGGCATCCCCGTAGCGAGAAACGCCGCGAAGCCGGTCCGCGTTTGCTCCCGTGTGAAGGGCTCCGAGCTCGAGGGACAGCCGGATGAGCCGGCCCGTCTTCAAGACATGAATCCGTCGGAGATGCGACGCGCGCTCCGGCTCGGGAATTTCGACGCCGGTCGCCCCGAGGTCCAGGGCCTGCCCGCCGGCCATGCCCAGGACGCCGAGCGCGCGGGCGGTGCGGGCGATCGCGTCGGAGCGCCGGGCCGCGCGCGAATCTCCCGCGGGCCGCGTCGCGAGAACCTCGAAGCCGAGAGTCTGCAGCGCGTCGCCCGCGAGCAGCGCCGTTGCCTCGCCGAAGACGACGTGGCACGTGGGCCTTCCCCGCCTCAGCGCATCGTCGTCCATGCACGGCAGGTCGTCGTGAATGAGCGAATACGTGTGAAGAAGCTCGAGCGCCACGGCCGCCTCGAGCGCGTCCTCCGGGAGGCGTTCCGCCCCGCAGGACTCGGCTCCCGCGAGGAAAAGGAGCGGCCTCAGCCGTTTGCCGCCCGCGAGGACGCTGTAGCGCATCGCGGCGACGAGGGCGGCTGGCTCGGCTCCCTCCCTGGGCAGGACGGCGAGGAGCGCGCCCTCGACATCCCGGCGTCGATTCTCGAGGACCGCCGGCAGGAGTGCGCCGGCCTTTTCTCCAGTCATCGCTCCGGCTCTTCCCCGTCGAGCGCGTCCTCGTCGAGCTCTTCGTCGAGGGGCTCCGTCACGAGTGCGTCCGGCGTCTCCTTCAGGACGACCTCCACGCGCTTTTCGATCTCGTCGATGCGCGAGCGGCAGAAGCGCGAGAGCCCAACGCCCTCCTCGAACAGCTCGAGGCTCGCCTCGAGGCCCTTCTCGGGGTCCTCGAGCTCGGCGACGATCTCCTGGAGGCGCTCGAGCGCTTTCTCGAACGACAGGTTCTTCGGCAGGGCCTTCGTCTTGCTCATGTGGTCTCCGTCGAGAGGATGCGGGCGGACGCCCGCCCGCGGGCGAGCCGCACCCGCACGGCGTCTCCGGCCGCGAGGGTCGCGGCGTCCGTCACCGGCGCCGCCTCCCCTTCCTTCGTCACGATCGCGTATCCGCGCGCGAGAACGCGCAGCGGGCTAAGGGCTTCGAGGCGCCCGGCCGCGACGCCGAGCTTCTCGTTCGCGGCCGCGACGCGGGCGGCCATCCGGTCCGCGGCGGCGCGCCGCTCCTGCAGGACGCGCTCGCCGAGGAACGGCAACGCGGCACGATCGACCCATGCGCGGACGCTATGCCCGAGGCCCGCCACGCGCGCCGCAAGGGAAGCGGGGATTCTTCGAAAGGAGGAAAAGAGGGCGACGGCGAGAGCGCGCGACTCGGCCCCGCCCCGGGCGGCGGCCGCCGGAAATCCGGCGAACGCCGGCGCCGAGAGGAGTCGGGAAATTTCGTGAACCGCCCCGTCCACTCTTCCCTTCAGAAGAATCTTCAGGTCCTTTTCCCCGCGCGCCAGGCGCTCCTCGAAGCGGTCCAGCCGCTCGACGACGAGCTCCGCCGCCTGAGACGGAGTGGCGGCGCGGAGGTCGGCCGCGAGGTCCGTGAGCGTGACGTCCACCTCGTGGCCGACCGCCGAGACGACGGGCACGCGCGAGGCCGCCACGGCGCGGACGACCGCCTCGTCGTTGAACGCCGCGAGGTCCTCCTTCGATCCGCCGCCCCGCGCGACGATGACGACGTCCGCGGCCCCGGGCACGCGCGAGAACGCGCGCAGCGCGCGCACGATCTCTCCCGGCGCCGCAGCGCCCTGCACGGAGGCCGGGTAGAGCGTCACGTGGGCATTCGGGAAGCGCGCGTCGAGGACCTTCAGGATGTCCCGGAGCGCGGCCCCGTGACGTGAGGTCACGACGCCGATGCGCCGCGGCAGGAGCGGCAGCGGGCGCTTCGTCGCGGGGTCGAAGAGACCCTCCGCGGCTAGTCGCGCTCTCAGCTGCTCGAACGCGAGCTGGAGCGCGCCGATGCCGGAGGGCTGGATCTCGACGATCCGCAGCGAAAGCTCACCGCGCTCCGGGTAGACGTCCGGCGTACCGCGGGCGAGGACGAGAAGACCTTCTTCGAGAGTGAACGGAATGCGGCGGTAGTCGCTCGCGAAGACCTTCACGCGCAGGGTGGCGTTGCCCGATTCATCCTTCAAGGAAAAAAAGCAGTGCCCGGAGGCCGCCGGCCCCCGGAAACCCGAGACCTCTCCACGGACCCACACGCTTGGAAGGCCCTGGCGGAGCATTCCGTTGATCTGCGCGATGACCTCCGACACGGTCATCGCCATCGCGTTCGGCCCCGCGTCCCCGAGGGACATCTGCGTCTCGGCGACGCGGTGCGTCACGCGGCGGAGGGAGTACCCGCGGCCCGGGAAGCGGCTCGACATCGTCTTGATTCTAGTCGGCGGCCCGGCTCGCCCGCGAGGCGGCGAACGGAAGCGTCGCGACGACGAGCGTCGCCATGAGGACCTCGACGTCGCCGAAGTTGTACTCGAACATCCCCGCCGCGAAGAGCGCCGCCATCGCGCCGATGGCCCCGAGCGCGATCCCGCGCATTGGATCGCCGCGCGGCGCGCGACGGACGATCCGGACAGCGCCGAGGAAGAACGCCCCGACGAACGCGAGGTACGAGAGGGCGGACGGGACCCCCGTCTCGGCGGCAATCATCACGATGTTGTTATGTAGATGACCCGGATGCGGGTCCACCCAGCCGCTCTGGCGGTAGACGGGATAGAGAACCTTGACCCGCCCGGGGCCGACCCCGAAGAACGGCCGCTCGGCGATCATGGCGCCTCCCGCCTTCCACATCGCGACCCGGTCGTTCATCGTGACGTCCTTCGGGTTCGTGACCGACATGAGACGGTCGCGCACGGCCAGCGGCATGAGGACGAAGAACAGCGCGACCGCGAACGGCGCCGCCAAGGCGAGGCGCGGCCGTGCCACGAGGAGCACTGCGAGAAGGCCGATCGCGAGGCCCACGTAGGCGCCGCGCGTGAGCGTGAGAGCCATCGCGAGCGCCCCCGACGCCGCGACGGCGGCGTCCGCGAGGCGTGTGCCCCGGCGGCCGCCGGAGAGGCCCCGGCTTCCGAGGAGAGGCACCAGGACGAGGAGCAGGCCCGCGTACGTCATGTAGACGGAGAGGCCACCCGAAACTCTCTCACCCAGGTTGTTGGCGCCCGCAAGCCACTCGACGAGGCCGCGCAGCACGAGATAGAGCGCCGTCGTCCGCCAGAGGTCGATGACGAGGCGCACGTCGCCCTCGTCGTCCAGAAGCGCAGCGGCAAATACGACCAGGAGGAACGTCCCGAAGCCCTTGATCTGGATGAGCGACCGCGAAGGAAGCGTCGAGAAGAAGCAGGAGAGCACCGAGAAAAGCACGAAGGCCCCGATGGGCGCATGGAGCGGCGTCGTGCGCCGGAACGGGCCGAGAAAATCCTCGCCGCGCCCGCGTGCCGTAAGACGCCACACGATCGTGCAGGCGAGAGTCAGCGCGAGGAAGATGTTGGCGACGGCGATTCCCGGAACGCACCCGACACCCAGCAGGAAAAACACGAACGCCGCGCGTTCCCATCCGCTTCGGCGCGCGATCGGTTCGGGAAGGAGCCTCAGGGAAGGATCAGGCCATCCGGGCGTCGGCCGGAAGAGCCTCCTCGACGAGCATCACGGGAATGTCGGACACGATCGGATAGACGCGTCCGCAGGCCGCACACGAGAGCCCCTCGGTCACGACGGGCTCCTCGTCCTTCAGGCTCTCACGGTACTTTTCGATCACGTTTTTCGCGACGTCGGCCTTCAGGAGGCACAGCGTCACGGGGGGACGCGCGTCGCAGGCGGGACACGCGAGGATGTCGAGGAGCTCCTTGTCGACGGCCATGCGGCGATCCTAGCAGGGTTCCGATGCGCGGCCAGCGCCCTAGCCGGTCAGCTTCTCCTGTATCGACGTTATCGCGCGGGCCTTCCCCGTCGCCTCGTCCACGTCCACGATGGCGCCGCACATGCGGACGTCGCGCGTGGCGGTCTCCATCGAACGCGGCGTCTGGTAGAGGAATTTCTCGAGGATGGCTTTCGGGTCGAAGCCGATGATCCCCTCGTACGCGCCGGTCATGCCCGCGTCTCCCTGGTAGGCCGTTCCCTTCGGCAGGAGGCGCGCGTCAGCCGTCGGGACGTGCGTGTGCGTGCCGATGACGAGTGACGCCCGGCCATCGAACCACCAGCCGATGGCCTGCTTCTCGGACGTGGCCTCCGCGTGGATGTCGACGACCACGACCTTCAGATCCGGCCGCTTCGCCTTCATCTCGGCGAGCGCCTGATCGCCCACCCTAAACGGCGAGTCCGTGTTCGCCATGAAGACCTGCCCCTGCAGGTTCAGGACGCCCACGGGAATCCCGGACGGCGTGTCCTGGATGGCCCACCCGCGGCCCGGGTTGCCCGGGGGGTAGTTCGCGGGCCGAAGAAGGTTCTCGAGGTCGCCGAGGAGCGGCACGAATTCCTTCTTGTCCCAGATGTGGTTGCCGGACGTGAAAACGTCGATCGGAAGCTTGGTCATGTCGGCGAAGAGCTCCGCCGTCACGCCGAAACCCCCGGCCGCGTTCTCGATGTTCACGACCGTGAAGTCGATGTGCTCCCGCCCGATGACTTTCTCGAGAAGAGAAAGCGCCTTGCGGCCGGGCTTGCCGACGACGTCTCCGATGAAGAGGAGCTTCACTTTGCGAAATCCACAGCTCTCGTCTCCCGGATGACCGTTATCTTTATCTGCCCGGGGTACTGGAGCTCGGCCTCGATGCGCTTGGCGAGGTCCTTCGACATCCAGAAGCACTCGTCGTCCGTGACTTTCTTCGCGTCCACGATGACGCGCAGCTCGCGGCCGGCCTGGATCGCGAACGTGCGCTCGACGCCCTTCATGCCTTCCGTCATCTTCTCGAGCTTCTCGAGACGCTTGACGTAGGTCTCGAGAATCTCGCGGCGCGCGCCAGGGCGCGCGGCCGAGATCGCGTCGGCGGCGTTCACGAGGACCGCCTCGATCGTGCGCGGCTCGTAGTCGCCGTGGTGGCATTCCATGCCGTGGATGACGGACTCCGTCTCGCCGTACTTCTTCAGAATCTGCCGGCCGAGCTCGAGGTGAGTGCCCTCCTGCTCGCGGTCGATGGCTTTGCCGATGTCGTGGAGGAGCCCCGCGCGCTTGGCCACCGTGACGTCGGCCCCCAGCTCGCTCGCGAGGTGGCACGCGGCCCACCCGACTTCCTTGCTGTGCTGCAGGACGCTCTGGCCGTAGCTCGTGCGGTACTTCAGGCGCCCGAGCAGCTTGACGACCTCCGGGTGAAGGTCGGCGATTCCGAACTCGAATGCCGCGGCTTCTCCGGTGGTCTTGACGTCCAGCCACAGCTCCTCGCGGACCTTCTCGACGACCTCTTCGATGCGGGCCGGATGGATGCGCCCGTCCTGGATGAGGCGCTCGAGCGCGCGCCGCGCGACTTCGCGGCGGATCGGGTCGAACGACGAGAGAAGGATCGCCTCGGGCGTGTCGTCGATGATGATGTCGACGCCCGTCGCGGCCTCGACAGCCCGGATGTTCCGGCCCTCGCGGCCGATGATGCGCCCCTTCATGTCGTCCGACGGAAGGTCGAGAACCGACACCGTCGTTTCGACGACGTACTCGGACGCCATGCGCTGAATCGTCATCGAGAGGAGGCGCTTCGCCTTCCAGTTCGCGCTCTCGACGGCGTCCTCTTCGATCCGGCGGACGAGCCCCGTCGCCTCCAGGCGCGCCTCGTTCTCCAGCTCGCGGATCAGGTCCCGCTTGGCCTGCTCGGCCGTCAGGCCCGCGATCTTCTCGAGCTTCTCCCGCTGCTCGAGGACGATCGCCTCGGCCTTCTTCTGCGCCTCGGCCTCGACCTCCTCGATCCGCTTCTCGCGCTTCGTGAGGTTCTGCGCGCGATTCTCGGAATCCAGCTCGCGCTTTTCGGCGGTGACGATCTTCTTGTCGAGGGATTCTTCCTTTTGAAGAAGCCGCTTCTCCTGATCGAGAAGCTCGGCCCGCCTTTTCGCGGCCTCCTGTTCGGCGGCTTCACGCGCCTTGAGCGCCCGCTCTTTCGCATCGAGCTCGGTCTTCTGGGCGGAGGCCTCGGCGCGGCGGACGGCGGCTTCCGCGGCGAGCTTCGCTTCCTCGAGCTTCTTGCGGGCCTCGAGCTCGGCTTCGGCCTTCGCGATGGAGGCCGTGCCCCGGGTTCTCAGGGCCCAGATGAGGATGCCCACGGCGAAAGCCGCGAGCACGACCTCTAAGGCGATGATTGTGATGGAGTTCACGGGTCGGTCCCCCTCGATCGAGCGTTCTTTCGAGGGCGATCCGGATCGAAGCTAGACGCGATCCCGAAAGAGTCTCCTGGGATGGGCGCGATAAAGATAAAGGCGCCCCGCCTCGGCCGTGTGGGCGTTGTCGATTGAACCCGTCGTAAGACAGGGGGAGCCCACGGGGCAGACCATTAGTTCCCCCGAAGGGGCGTCACAGGACGGCCCAGATACGCTGGCTCCACGATTGAAATATCGGTTCAAGGACATATCCCATTCACGCACCGCGCAGGGTGCCGATCGATTCGCTGCCGGCCCTCGCCGGAATGGCCCGAGAAGACGTCTTCAGGATCTCGTCGAGTTTTTCGACGAGGCGGGTGGCGCGCTTCGCGACCCGCCCCGGATCACCCTCGGAGCCTGACTTGGAACGGTACTGGTAGAACTCGTCGGAGATATTGAGCGCCGTGAGGATGGCGATCTTCGCGGCGTCGACCGTCGGCGCGTGCTCGGAGACCTCGCGCATCTTCTGATCCACGAAGCTCGCGAGCTCCTTGATGTACGCAGGGTCGCCCGCCGCCCGGACGGAGTACGTCTGGCCGAAGATTTCCACCTGCGTGACGGACGGTTTGGGTGCCATTTTTCGCGCGGCGACCGGTTCGCGCCGCGACGAGAGGATAACACGCGGAGTCAGGCGCGACTGCCGGGTACGTTCGTCTCCTCGAGCGTTTTCAGGAGGCGCTCGATGCGCGTCCGGACGGCCGCACGCTCGGCCTCGTGGCGCGCGAGCGCGGCTGCAGCGGCACCGTTCTTCTCGCTCGCCTCGCGGGCCGACGCCAGCTCGGACTCGAGGCGTGCATTCTCGGTTGATAAACCTTTCACGAGCTCCACGAGCGATTCGAGCCGCGACTCGATCGCGTCGAGCACGCCCTCGAGGGTGGCTTCCCCCGCCGACTCCGCCTTGCCTTCGCTCCGGCCTTTCGTTTCCTTCACGTCGTCCTCCTCAATTTGCCGCCGGCACGCCGTCCACCGCAGCGCCGGGCAGCGCCAGAAGGCGCCGCGCCGCCGCGTCGCGCCATGCGTTCACGTCCTCGCGGGCCAGAGAGCGCAGCGACGAGCCGAACCGCAAGGTCAACGTCGTCTTCACGAGTCCTTCTCTCACGCCGGGGCCACGGTAGCGTCCTTTCGCCTCCACGGCCACGAGCTCCGCGGGCGCGCCCCACCGCACGGCCGATTCGAGCGCCTTCCACGCTGTCGAAAGCGGATGCGTCACGGTGAGATCCACTTCACTGCCGGGGAAGCGAGGCGGCGGCTCGACGGACGTCACAGGAGGCGCCAGCAGAGAGCCCAGCAGGTCGAGATCGAGATCCGCCACGACGGGATCGGTCAGATCCCACGTCGCGGCCAGCGAGGGCTCGAGAACGCCGACCCAGCCGCACTCACGGCCCGAGCACCGGATGCGGGCGGCGCGCCCGTGGGCAAGGTACGAAGAGAGATTTTCTTCGAAGGTGAAAGAGCCGGGGGCAAAGCCGAGGCCCTGAAGCAATGCCGCGGCGGTTCCCGCCCCTTCGAAGAAATCGGTCTCTTCAGGCGTCTCCGACCAGTGGCGTCGACGTCGCCCCGAGAGCAGGATCCCTACCCTCTTTCTTTCCAAGACTCTCTCTCTTCCCTCTCTACCCCTCTGTTCTCGCGTTGCGTCCGGATTCCATCCGAACGACGTGCCAACCTCGAAGAGCGCGAGGTCCTTCTGGCCGCGCCGCACGTTGTGCCGCGCGCTCTGCAGGAGCCCGATCACGGGCGTGGCGCGCATCGTCGTGAACGGCTCGCCGAGAGCGTTCTCGATGAGGACCGGGGCGCCCGGCGCGGCGGACGCGAACGGGGCATTCTCGGCTTCCGAGACGAACGAGTACGTCGTGCACTCGAGGAGGCCGAAGCCGGCGAGAAGATCGCGCGCGCGGTCCTCGACGAGAACCGCCTGCGGTGGACGCACGGGCGCATACGGGCGCGGCAGCGTCTCGGGCAGCCGGTCGTAGCCCTCGCACCGGATGACCTCCTCGATGAGGTCCTCCTCGCCCGCGACGTCGACGCGCCAGGAGGGCACCGTCGCGCGAAGGGTGTCGCCCTCGCGGACCGGAGAAAACCCGAGGGCGGCGAGGATCTCCGCACAGCGCGCGGCCGGGATGTCCATTCCAAGGAACGCCGCGAGACGCGCGAGGCGGAGCGTGAGCGCTCGGGGTGCATGCGGGCTCGCCCGCCGTTCGCGGACGTCGATCGTGCCCCGGCACAGCGTGCCGCCGCAGGCCTCGAGGATCAGGCGGGCGGCGCGGTCGAGACCGTCTCGCGTCGCCTCGGGATCGGTTCCCCGCTCGAAGCGGTGGGAGGCGTCCGTGTGCATGCCGAGAGAACGCGCCGTCTTCCGCACCGCGCGCGGGTCGAAATGCGCTCCCTCGAGGAGGACGCGCGTCGTTCTCTCCGAGATCGCCGTCGCGAGCCCGCCCATGACGCCCGCGAGAGCGACCGGCTTCTCGGCGTCCGCGATCACGAGGTGCTGGGAGGTGAGCGCGCGCGTGACGCCGTCGAGCGTCACGAGCGTCTCCCCCGCCCGGGCTCGCCGCACGACGATCGTCGGGAAGCCGTCGACCCCCTTCGCGAGCATGTCGAGGTCGAACGCGTGAAGCGGTTGGCCGATGTCCCAGAGGACGTGGTTCGTGGCGTCCACCGGGGCGGAGATCGTCCCCGCGCCGATCGCACGAAGCCGCGCTGCAACGGCGCCGCCAGTCGCACCCGCGCGGATTCCCTCGACGACGCGCGCGGAATATCGCGTGCAAAGCTCCGGCTCCTCGACGTAAACGCGCGCGCGCATGTCGGCGGCCGTTTCACTCTCCCGAAGAGGGGGCCCGACCTCGGGCTCCGCGAAGGCGCGCCCGAGCGCCAGGGCCGCCTCGCGCGCGAGGCCGCGGTGGCTCATCCCGTCCGGCCGGTTCGCGGTGATCTCGACGTCGAAGACGGTATCCGCGCCCGATCCTTCGACTCCCTCGACGATGAAACCGACCGCCGTCAGGCGCTCGCCGAGCGCTTTGGGGTCCGGCGCGGGGCCGGGGAGGTACGACGCGATCCACTCGTGCGAGAACTTCATCCGCGGCCTCAGCTCCACACGCGGTCGAGGAAGCGCACGTCGTTCTCGAAGAACAGGCGCAGGTCGGGGACGCCATAGACGAGGAACGCGATGCGGTCGATTCCCATGCCGAACGCGAAGCCCGAATACTTCTCGGGGTCGATCCCTCCGTTCCTCAGCACGGCGGGATGGACCATCCCAGCGCCCATGATCTCGATCCAGCCGGAGCCCGAGCAGGGGCGGCAGGTCGCGCCGCCCGTGTTGCCCGCGCCCGAGCAGAAGACGCACGAGACGGCCACGTCCACGCCCGGCTCGACGAACGGGAAGAACGTGGGGCCGAACCGGATCTTCGTCTCTGGCGTGAAGAGCAGGCGCGAGAACGCCGCGAGCGTGCCCTTCAGGTCGGCGAACGTCACGCCTTCGTCCACCGTGAGCCCCTCCATCTGGTGGAAGACGGGCGAGTGGCGCGGATCGATGTCGTCCTTTCGGTAGACACGCCCCGGGATGACGATCCGGATAGGCGGCTTCTGCGCGAGCATCGTCCGGATCTGGACCGGCGACGTGTGCGTGCGCAGAAGCAACCGGTCCTTGCCCTCCCCGCCGCCCTTCACGAAGAACGTGTCCACGGCATCACGCGCGGGATGGTCGGGCGGGAAGTTGAGCGCCTCGAAGTTCAGCCAATCGGTCTCGACGTCCGGGCCGTGCGCGATCTCGTAGCCCAGAGACGCAAAGGCGGCTTCGATCCGCCGCCTCACGATCGTGAGCGGGTGCAGCCGCCCGACGCGCGGAGAGCGCGGCGGCAGCGTCACGTCCACGGCCAGAGCGCGCTGCTTCCGCGAGCGTTCAAAGAGAAGAGATTTTTCTTCGAGAGAAAAGAGAGCAGCCTCGACGTCTTTCTTGAATCCGTTGATGGCGGCGCCAGCCGCGGCCTTGTCTTCCTTCGAAAGGGTCCGGAGCCCCGCGAGAAGCTCCGTGAGGACGCCCTGCTTCTGCCCGAGCCAGCGCACGTGCATCGCACGCACCTCCGCCGGGAGGAGGCCCGTACCGGACGAAGCCATCTCCTCGGCAGTCTTCAACTCTTCGAAGAAAACTCTTCGTTTCTCTTCGACGGAGGCGAGCAGATCGGTCACTCGATTCGGATCTAGGCGCTCGCGGTCGCGGTCGCGGTCAGTCCCAGAGCGCTCTTCGCCGATGCGACGATGTTCGCGAATCCCTTCGGATCCTCGACGGCGATCTCCGCGAGGACCTTGCGATTCACGTCGGATCCGGCCTTCTTCAGGCCCGCCATGAGCTTGCTGTAGCTGAGGTCGTGTTGGCGCGCAGCCGCGTTAATGCGGACGATCCAGAGCCCCCGGAACTCGCGCTTTTTCTGCTTGCGATCGCGCGTCGCGTAGACGAGCGACCGCTCGACCTGAAGCTCGGCGATGCGAAAGCAGTTGTGCTTGGTACCGTAGTAGCCCTTCGCGAGCTCCAGAACTCGTACTCGGCGATTCTTCCTCTTGGGTCCACGCTTGACGCGAGGCATGGTGTATCTCCTTGTCTTGTGATCTCGTTAGGCGTAAGGGAGCATCGACCGGACGTTCTTCGTGTCGGCTTTCGACACGAGAGTGGCCTTCTTGAGGCCCCGCAGGCGGCTCGCGTTCTTCTTCGTGAGGATGTGGCGCTTCATCGCGTGGCCGCGCTTGAACTTGCCGGTGGCGGTCTTGTGGAACCGCTTCGCCGCGCCGCGGTGCGTCTTTCTCTTAGTGGCCATGTTCGGGGCTCCTTCTCAGTGCTTTTTGATCGGGCCGAGGATCTGGTGCATCCGGTTTCCCATCATCTCGGTGCCGGATTCGGCGTGCGCCCGGCCTTCGAGGTCCTTGATGAGCCGGTCGAGGACCTTCCGCCCGTTGTCGAGGCGCGACATTTCGCGGCCGCGGAACTGGACGGTGGCCTTCACCTTGTCGCCCTCCTCCAGGAACCGGAGGATGTTCTTCAGCTTGAAGTCGTAGTCGTGCTCGTCGATGTTCGGCCGGAACTTGATCTCCTTGACCTGGGTGATCTTCTGTTTTTTCTTGCTCTCGTGCTCTTTCTTCTTCTTCTCGAACGTGAACTTGCCGAAGTCCATGATCTTGCAGACCGGAGGGTCGGCCTGCTCGGCGATCACGACGACGTCGAGCCCTTCCGCGCGCGCTTTCGCGATGGCGGACGGTGGATCGACGACGCCGAGCTGGGCTCCGTCCGAGCCGATCAGCCGGACCTGCTGGAAGCGGAGGATGAACTCGTTGATGGGAGAGTTTTTCGTGGGGGGAACGCGGGGGCCGCCTCTGAAAAATGCCAGGGTTATTTCCTCCTTAGGTCTCGGTGCGTTGGTGTTTCGCTGGCGCTCCGGCGTGCCAGGCGAGCGAGCGGTCGTCGACCGCGCTCTTCATCATTCGAAGCAATTCTTCGATCTTCTGATCCTTGAACTCGCCGCCGTGTCGGACGCGGAGGGAGACCGTGCCCGCCGCCTGCTCCTTCTCACCCACGATGAGGAGGGCGGGAACTTTCTCGAGCTCGCCATGGCGGATCTTCGCGCCCAGCTTTTCGCTCCTGACGTCGCTCGTCGCGCGCAGCCCGGCCTCTCCCAACTTTCTCAGAATCTTCTCCCCGTATTCGTTGAACTTCTCCGAGACCGGAACGACCCGCACCTGCTCGGGCGCGAGCCAGAACGGGAAGTCGCCGCCCGTGTGCTCGATGAGGATGCCGAAGAAACGCTCGAGAGAGCCGAGGATGGCGCGATGGAGGATCACAGGGCGGCGTTTGACGCCATCCTCCGCGACGTAGTGCAGGTCGAAGAGCTCCGGCAAGTTGAAGTCGCACTGGATGGTGCCGAGCTGCCAAGGTCTTCCAAGGGCGTCGTTTACACGGAAGTCGATCTTAGGTCCGTAGAACGCACCGTCGCCCGGCGATACGACGTACGGGCGGCCCGTCGCCTTGATCGCCGCCTCGAGAACCGCCTCGGCTCGGTCCCAAACCTCGTCGGGACCGACCCGCTTCTCGGGCCTGAGGCCGAGGGAGATGTCCACGTCGCGAAACTCGAACGTGCTGTAGACCTCGTCCAGGAAACGGAGGAAGTCGAGCACCTCGCGATCGATGCTTTCCGGCGCGGCGAAGATGTGCGCGTCATCCTGAGAAAAGGTTCTGACGCGCGTCAGCCCCTGCGTGACTCCAGATTTCTCATACCGGTGGAGCCGCGCGAAGTCGGCGTACCGCACGGGCAGGTCCCGGTAGCTCCACGCCTGGGACCCGAACAGGAGGCAGTGGCCCGGGCAGTTCATCGGCTTGACGCCGAACTCGCGCTCGTCGACCTGGACGAAGAACATGTTCTCGCGGTAAGCGCCGGTGTGGCCCGATGTCCGGAAGAGCTCCTCGTCGAAAATCTGGGGCGTGATGATCTCCTGGTAGCCGTACTTGACGTATAGCTCGCGGATCCATGCGATCAGGAGGTTGTAGACCGCAGCGCCTTTCGGCAGGAAGAACGGAGACGCTGGGGCCCAGGGATGGAAGAGGAAGAGCCCCAGCTCCTTGCCGAGCTTGCGGTGGTCGCGCGCTTTCGCGGCCTCGAGCCTCGCGAGATGCTCGTCCAGCTCCTTCTGCGTGAGAAAGACGGCCCCGTAAATGCGCTGGAGCATCGGGTTTCTTTCGTCGCCCTTCCAGTACGCGCCCGCCGAGTGCGTGAGCTTGAAGACGCCGAGCTTGCCGGTTGACGGCACGTGGGGGCCGCGACAGAGGTCGATGAAATCCTTCTGCTCGTAGCACGAAAGGCTGCCCTCGGGAATGCCCGCGACGATCTCGATCTTGAGCGGATCGTGCTGGGCCTCGAAGATCGCGACGGCCTCGGCCTTCGACATCTCCTTGCGGACGACGGCGTTGTCCTCGGCGACGATTCTCTTCATCTCGGCCTCGATCTTCTCGAGGTCCTCGGGCGTGAACGGCCGGCCCGGGTCGAAGTCGTAATAGAAGCCGTTCTCGATGGCCGGGCCGATGCCGATCTTCACGCCCGGGAAGAGGCGCTTGACCGCGTTCGCACAGAGGTGCGCCGTGGAATGTCGGTAGAGCTCCAGCGCGGCGGGGTGCCTCGGCGTGACGACCTCGAACGGGCCGGACTCCGTGAGCGGGCGCGAGAGGTCGAGGACCTTGCCGTCTAGTTTGACGGCGAGGGCGTCCTTCGCGAGGCGCGGCCCGATCGACTCGGCCACGGCACGGCCCGTCGTGCCCGAAGGCACCTCACGCACGGAGCCGTCCGGCAGCGTCAGACGGATATTCCCTCCGCCTTCTCCAGCCGCCGGATCAATTCGGTTCGCGCTTCCCACCGAGGACATACCGAACCCTCTTCCCTTCTCAGAAAATCTTCATCGCTTTCTTCTCTTGAACAAGAAGAAATCCGAGCTCGGGTCGTGGGAGGGAACAATAAGAGGTTGGTAGGCGCTAGCGGACTCGAACCGCTGACCCCTTCCGTGTGAAGGAAGTGCTCTACCGACTGAGCTAAGCGCCTTCGAGCGGCCTCTGGGCGGCGGCACGGGAGAGATCGGGCGATGGTAGGCGCTAGCAGGATCGAACTGCTGACCCCTACCGTGTCAAGGTAGTGCTCTACCGCTGAGCTAAGCGCCTGAACGCGTCGCGACTTCTCTCCGAGGGCTGTCGCCGGGGGCCGTTCGCAAGAACGTCTTGTGAGCCCCGACCTCGACCCGGATCGTCTTCTCCAAAGAGCATTTCCGGCGTTTCGACCGGAACGGCGGAGGATAGCACAGCGAGCGTAGCTCCGAACTGCTCGGACCTTGGCACCGACGGGCCGATCCGCCCTCCATTGAGATAGCATCTCGACGCCACGTAATGCGCTGCTCCCGCTGCAATGCCGAGGTGCCGGAGTCTGGCCGCTTCTGCCCGGCCTGCGGGGGCGCCGTGTCGGACTCGCTCTCCCACCTCCCCACCGAGATGGGCTCGGCGCCCAAGCCCGTGCCGCCGAAGCCGCCGTCCTCGGTCGGCCGCCTCATTTCGTCCGGCTCGCTCGACCTCGGCGCGTTCCCGCCGGGCGCGATGCTCGGCGAGCGTTACCGCATCATCGGCCTCCTCGGGCGCGGCGGCATGGGAGAGGTCTACCGCGCCGACGACCTCAAGCTCGGCCAGGCCGTCGCGCTCAAGTTCCTGCCGAAGGCGGTGTCGGGCGACGAGGCGCTCCTCGCACGCTTCCACGCGGAGGTGCGCCTCGCACGCCAGGTCTCGCACCCGAACGTCTGCCGCATCTACGACATCGGCGAGATCGAGGGCCGCCACTTCCTCTCAATGGAGTACGTCGATGGCGAGGATCTCGCGTCGCTCCTGAAGCGGATCGGCCACCTCCCGGTAGATAAGACCGTCGACATCGCGCGCCAGCTCTGCGCGGGCCTCCACGCGGCGCACGAGAAGGGCGTCCTCCACCGCGACCTCAAGCCCGCAAACATCATGCTCGACGGCCGCGGGCGCGTGCGGATCACGGACTTCGGCCTCGCCGTCGCGGCCGAAGAGGCCGCGAACGTCGGGGAGATCTCCGGCACGCCGGCCTACATGGCGCCCGAGCAGCTCGCGGGCAAGCCCGCGTCCGTGAGGAGCGATCTCTACGCGCTGGGCCTCGTCCTCTACGAGGTCGCGACGGGAAAGCGCGCCTTTGACGCTCCGACCCTCGCCGAGATGCGACGAAAGCACGAGCAGGAGACGCCCGCGGCGCCCTCGGCTGTCCTCGCGGGGTTCGACCCCGCCGTCGAACGCGTGATTCTGCGCTGTCTCGAGAAGGACCCGCGCGCGCGGCCGTCGTCGGCCGTGCAGGTGGCCGGAGCGTTGCCCGGCGGCGATCCCCTCGCCGCAGCCCTCGCCGCGGGCGAGACGCCCTCTCCCGAGATGGTCGCGGCCGCTGGGCCCGAAGGCGTGATCCCCTTCGGCCGCGCCGTCGCGCTCCTCGGCTCCGTCGTCGTCCTTCTCGCCCTCGGAGTCGCGCTGACGCGATGGGGGACCGACCTCGGTCTCTCGCCGCTTCCGAAGGCGCCCGACGTGCTCGAGGAGCGCGCGCGCGAGGTCGCGCGGCGGCTCGGGTGGACGGACCCGCCCGCCGATTCAGCCCGCTGGTTTTCCCGCGACTACTCCTACCTGAGCCACCTCGCCCGGACCGGGAAGCCCGGATGGGCGCGGGATCTTGCCGCCGGCTGGTGGAAACCGGCGAGCTTCGAATATCGCCAGAGCCCGCGACCGCTCCTGCCCTCAAACGCCGACGGCGCCGTGCAGCGGTCGGACCCGCCCCTCGACGTGACCGGAATGCTGACGGTCGTCCTCGACCCCCAGGGTCGTCTTCGATCCTTCGTGGCCATTCCACCCCAGGCCTTGCCTCCCGCCGCCGCGGCCTCAGCCCCTCCCGCGTGGGACACTCTCTTCTCCGAGGCGGGGCTCGACGTGAAGTCCTTCGCCGCGTCCGAGCCCGCATGGCTTCCCCCGGTTCCCTTCGATTCGATCGCGGGCTTCAGCGGCCCGATGCCGGGCGGCGGCGGGGTGACGCTCCACGTCGTCGCCGCGGCTTTCCGGGGCCGGCCCGTCTCGTTCGAGATCGTCGGGCCGTGGAGCGATCCGTCGCGTGACGCCCTTCAGGCCCTCGCGTTTCGCGCGCGCCTCAACAATGCCGCCTTCTTCGCCGGCGTGCTGTTCGTCACGGCCGCGGCCGCGTGGTTCGCGCGGCGCAACGCGCGGCTTGGGCGCGGCGACCGCCGGGGGGCGGGCCGCCTTGGAGGCGGCGTGTTCGTCGTGGCTTTCGCCACCGGGATCCTCGGGCTGCATCCGGCTCTGTTCGGGACCTTCCAGTCGCTCGTCACGATCCTCTTCATTCCGGCGGGGCTCGCGGGAATCGCATGGACTCTCTACCTCGCGTTCGAGCCCTATTTCCGGCGCCATTACCCGGATCTCCTCGTCTCGTGGACGCGCCTCGTCGGGGGCCGCTTCGGCGATCCCCTCGTCGGGCGCGACCTCCTCGGCGGCTTGCTCCTGGGGTGCGCGTCGTTCCTCCTCCTCGTCGCCGTGAACGCCGCGCCCGCCTTCCTCGCGTCCGGGGGCCAGACGCCGGTCTTTTTCGACGCGGGCACGCTCGGCGGCGTCCGGGGCGTGATGGCCAGTGCGGCGGGCCGTCTCGTCGTCACCCTGATGCAGACCCTGCTCTCCACGGCGATTCTCTTCGTCGGGACCCTGCTCCTCAGGCGACGGCCGCTCGCGATCGGCGTCCTCTGGGCGTTCTCATTCGCGATGAACGCGGGACGGGAGAACGCCCTCCTCGAAATCCCGGCCGGAGCTCTCGCGGCGGCCTTCATCGTCGCCGCCCTCCTCCGGTTCGGTTTCGTCGGCCTCGGGGCGCACTTCGTCGTGTGGAACATGCTCGTCAGCGTGCCCCTGACACTCGACTTCTCGGCCTGGTACGCCGGCCATGGATTCTTCTTCGTCCTCGTCGTCCTCGCGCTCGCGCTCTGGGGCTTCTGGAGCGCGCGCGGCGGCGGCCCGCTCTTCGGGGTGGCGGGCCTCGACGACTGATTCAGACCTCCTTCTTTTTCACCCAGAGCCGCTCAGTGACGCGTGCGACAAGTTCCCCGTCATCGCCAACGACCTCCGCCGTGAACACCGGCTCCACCTTCTCACCGCGATCGGCGGCCGCGCGGATCTCCGCGATCCTCTCCGGCGGCACGTGGAACGTGGCCGTCACGCGCCCGCGGCCCGGCCTCAGGAACTCGATCGTGGCCGCCTTGTTCCACACGAGGTAGCCCGGGCCGAGGCTCTTGATGACGATGAAGACGAAGTGCGGGTCGCACATCGAGTAGAGCGACCCGCCGAACTGCGTCCCGAAGAGGTTCTTGTTCCAGAAGTGGAGGCCCATCCGGACGACGATCCGGTTGGCGTCGTCCTTCGGGTACGTCACGCGGACGCCCGCACCAAGGTACGGCGGATAGAGGCTCACGAGCCTCATGAGGACGCGCGCGCGGAACGACGCCATCGCTTAGCGCGAGATCGCCACGGGCGCGGGTTGTTTGATCGACGCAAACGGGGTGTCGAGCACGGCGTACTGGCGGTAGTCTTTCCAGTCGAAGTGCCACCACTCGTAGGCGTAAACGAAGAAGCCCTCGCTCTCCATCGCGTCGATCAGGAGCTCGCGGCGCGCGAGAGCGTTCCTCGGGCCCTTGTCGTACGTGACGTAGGAGCGCGCGGTCATCTCGTCGTAGGCGCCGCCCATGTCGGCCTCGCGGCCCGTCGCGAGATCGTAAAGGGAGAGATCCACGGCGCATCCCCGATTGTGGCGCGAGCCGTTCTTCGGGTTCGCGACGAAGACCTTCTTGTCGGCCGGCGTCAGGTCCCAGAACTGCTTCGTGACGGACCACGGGCGGTAGCCGTCGAAGACGAGGAGGCCGAAGCCCTTCGCCTTGAGCGCGCGGTTCACGCGCGCGAGCGCCTCGGCCGCGGGGCGCTGGAGGAACGCGCGCGACTCGGCGTACACCGGGCGCCCGACCAGGTTGTTCGCGGTGGCGTACCGGATGTCGAGGCGGATCGTCGGATCGAGCCGGACGATTTCCACGAGGTCGGGCTCACGGAACGGGCGGTCTTCCTTCGGGGGCCCCTCCTGCGCAAAGGCGGACGCAGTCGCGAAAGCCAGGACGACAGGAAGCAGGCGCGCGGTCTTCATCGGGCCATCTCCTCCTGATAAGAGCCTACTCCCGACGGCGCGCCCTGCTAGGCTCTCCCGAACCGTGAAGCTCGTCATCCAGATTCCCGCCTGGGACGAGGCGGAGCAGATCGGACCCGCTCTCGCGGAGCTTCCGCACCACATGGCGGGC
>Ga0207927_1000296_pt1 | contig 21039 bp, 14 predicted proteins | sample NGESurdeep072012_2_FD_184456 | JGI IMG/M metagenome (GOLD analysis project Ga0207927, IMG submission 184456) | Arctic peat soil microbial communities from Barrow, Alaska - NGEE Surface sample 210-2 deep-072012 (SPAdes) | ecosystem: Environmental > Terrestrial > Soil > Wetlands > Peat ... | reverse complement strand
CCCACTGTGCCCTCGCTGCAAGAAGCTAGTCGCCGAAGATCCCGAGGGAGCGCGCATCGCCTACCTCACGCCGGACGAGCGCTACGTCGAAAAGCTTGCCACGCCTGACGTGACCATCGCCGATCTCATTGGAGACATCGATCCGATCAAAGCTGCCAAGGGTGGTCACGAACTGGGGAGCGAACTGACCGTGCACTACGGACTGCTTCCGCGTGCTAACCGCGGGATTTTCGCGGTGAACGAACTGCCTGACCTCGCTGGAAAAATTCAGGTTGGACTGTTCAACATCATGCAGGAAGGCGACGTGCAGATTAAGGGCTATCCTGTGCGATTGCCACTCGATGTTGCCCTGGTATTCACCGCTAACCCGGAAGACTACACCGCGCGCGGCAAGATCGTGACTCCTCTGAAGGACCGCATCGGCTCCGAAATTCGAACCCACTACCCTGCGACTGTCGAGGAAGGCGTTGCGATCACCGACCAGGAAGCCTGGATCGAGCGCAACGGACATCAGTTGCAGATTCCCGATTTCATTCGCGAAGTGATCGAGCACACCGCGTTCGTCGCTCGCGAAGACAAACGGGTGGATAAGCGTTCCGGCGTGAGCCAGCGTCTGCCCATCAGTGCCCTGGAGAACGCGATTTCGAATGCTGAGCGGCGCGCCATTCGCTCGGGGGAAAAGCTGGTGGTGCCTCGTGTGGGTGACATTTATGCCGCCATGCCTTCCATCACCGGCAAGCTCGAACTGGAGTATGAAGGTGAGTTGAAGGGGGCCGACAACGTGGCACGGGACATCATCCGCGCTGCGGTTGTCCGCACCTACGATCACTACTTTCACGGCAACAACAACATGAACCAGGTGGTGCAGTGGTTCGACCTGGGAGGCGAGATCCAGTTACGCGACAGCGCGAGCGCGCAAGAAATGCTGCACAAGCTGCGTGGAATCCAAGGGTTGCTCGACAAGCTCAGCGCCCTGGGACTCAGTGGCAAGGAACCGTCAGAAGTATTGGTATCGGCAGCGGAGTTCATCCTCGAGGGGCTGTATGCGCACAAGCGCATTGGCCGCAGTGAGGAGCGGGTGTTCACTGCGGGCGAGAAGCAGCCGCGGCGCGAAAAGCAGAATGTGCGCGAGGAAGACGACGAGCGCGATTTCCGCAGGCAACGCAGGCCGTACAACTAGAGGATGATTACGACCCGCTAATTCCATGAAGTTCATTAAGTACAAAAAGTACGTTCCCGAGCCCGCGTCGGAGATGAGCATGGAGGACCTGCTCGCGGCCCTCTCCGACCATTTGCTGCAGAGCGGGTTCCAGCGGCAGTACACCGACTACTACGACCAGAACGCCGCCGAGCAGACGCTCGAAGACCTTCGCAACGCCATCGCCGAAGCGCTGATGAACAGCGACATGCCGGACCAGCAACTGCGCGAGCAGATCGAATCGATGAGCGCAGAGCAGTTCGAACAACTCATCGAGCAGCTCATCGATCGCATGCAGCAGGAAGACTACATCAGCATCGATCAGCCGCATGATCCTTCGCGTCCGTCTACGGTTGATGGCAAGACCGGCGAATCTCATGCCCAGACCCGCTTCGAAGTCACCGACAAGGGACTGGATTTCCTGGGATTCCGCGCACTACGCGACCTGTTGGGCTCGCTGGGCAAGTCCAGCTTCGGGCGGCACGACACTCGCGACACTGCCACTGGAATCGAAGCCAGTGGAGCCTCGAAGATTTACGAATTCGGGGACACGCTCAACCTCGACATCACTGCGACGCTGTCGAATGCCATCCAGCGTGAAGGACTGCATCTTCCGCTGAACATCGAGTACAGCGACTTGCAGGTTAATCAGTGCGAGTATCAGTCTTCGTGTGCAACCGTGCTGATGCTGGATTGCTCGCACTCCATGATCTTGTACGGCGAAGACCGGTTTACGCCCGCCAAGAAAGTGGCGATGGCACTGTCGCACCTGATCCGCACACAGTATCCGGGGGATTCGCTTTCGCTGGTCCTGTTCCACGATTCCGCGGAAGAAGTGCCGTTGTCGCAGTTGGCGCGCGTTCAAGTTGGCCCCTACTACACCAACACTCGCGAGGGACTGCGCATGGCGCAGCGCATCCTGCAGCGCCAGCGCAAGGACATGAAGCAGATTGTCATGATCACCGACGGCAAGCCTTCGGCGCTCACTCTCGAAGACGGACGCATCTACAAGAACGCCTTCGGTCTCGATCCTATGGTCGTCAGCGAGACACTGCAGGAAGTCTCGAAATGCAAGCGCGCGGGTATCCTGATCAACACATTTATGTTGGCGTCAGATTACGGACTGGTGCAGTTCGTGCAGAAAGTCACAGAAATGTGCCGGGGCAAGGCCTACTTCACGACGCCTTACACGCTCGGACAGTACTTGCTGATGGACTACATGTCACGCAAGACGAAAACCGTGCACTGATTTAAGTGCAGCGGAGTCGTCCAGCATCCTGGCATCAGCTTGAAATCGCCCGAATGTACATTGAGCGTTGTGGAGTCGACTACACGTGGAATCTATTAGTCCCATATCCAGGCCACTGCGAACTCGATTCCAGCTTGTGAGTTGTCTCGCCGTCGTTACCTGGCACTTTGGCTCGCCCCCAGCACTGTTTCTGCGGGAATTTGGCTGTCATCTCTGATGGGCACCTGTATCGACGAGGACGGAAAACCGATGGCCGGTGCAGCATTGCGTTTCACCGATCCAGCCAACGGCAAGCACTTCGAAGTGACGTCGAATGCCGAGGGCAGATTCATTTACATTGCGGTCCAACCGTCACGATACCGGCTCGACGTTCTTCGCAATCGCAAGCCGCAAGCATCATTCTCCAGCGTTGACCTGCAGTGGAGTTCACAACCACTACTGATTGGCATCAACCTGCAGAAGAACTCCGTCACTGTCACCCGCCAGGTGCTCCTGGCGGAATCATTTCAAACGGAATCACCGCCGTCCGCAATAACCTCGCCCGCCAATGCGGATGAGGCCATAGTGCGTGCGATCAATGAGCAGATTGCCGCCGCCAAATCCTTTATGGGTGCCGGAAACTGGGAGAGCGCGCGTGCCGCGGCCAAGTCTGCAACGGAGATCGACGCCACGCGCGATCTGCCGTGGGCCTGGCTGGCTAACGTCTACTGCGAAGAGGCATCGCGCGCGGCAGCACCGTCGGATTCATTACTGCAGAATTGCATCCAGAATTATCGATACGCGATTGCCATCGCTCCCAAAGCGACGTACTACAACAATCTGGGCGCGGCCTATTCTTCCATGAAGCACTGGCAAGAGGCGGCAGAAAACTTCCGCGCCGCCGAACAACTCAATCCCGATCATTCCGCCCTCTACCAAGCGAATCTCGGTGCCGCTCTCCTCAAGCCGGCAGATTCGATGCAAAACGGCGACGCCCAGGAGACACTCCAGCTTGCCGCTGATGCCTTTTCGCTGGCCGCGTCAGCCGTACCGCCGATTCCCGAGGCTTACTACTGGAAAGGACTGTGTCAGCTTCGCCTGGCGGAGGCTAACCCGCCCGGATCCTCATATAAATCGGCTCTAGCGTCGTTCCAAAGATACCTGCAGTTCGCTCCTGGGGGACACTATGCCTCAGAGGCTCGCGCGATGGTTGATTCTCTTAGGAACCTTGCCGACGCCAGCCACGTCGACGTAAAGCCGTGACAAAAAAGGACCGCGTTATGCGGTCCCTAGTGCTATTCAGCGGTTGACGGGTCAGCTTTTCGGTGGCTCAGGCGCTGCTTCGTCGACCTTTTTGACCGCCGCTTCCGCGGCTTGGAATCCAATCTTCGAGTGGGTCCCGTCGCAGAAGGGCTTGTTCACCGATCCGCCGCAGCGACACAGCGAAAAGGCGGGCTTCCCAGTCAGGTCATACGGGGTGCCATCGGCATCAACGAGCTCAACCGAACCTTCGGGAGCTTCCACGCGAAACGGGCCATTTCTACGAACCGTAATCTTTACTTGCGCCATTAACTTGGTCTCCAGATTCTCGGCGCGGTGCGCCGTCGCTTCATTGTAGCGGAGTTTGCGGATCGCAGTTCCCTGTCCGGAAGCGGACAGCATGGTGCGCGGCTGGACATTGCCGTCGCAAGATCGTCTGTAAGCCTTTGAATCATCAGTGCTATAGGATGGCTGCCGCCGTGCGTGGTTAACCTTGAACATAGTGTGCGTCGTGCCCGTAAAGGACTAAAGGTCCGGGGCATCCGAAGACCTCAGGAGACGAGCGTGCTATTGATCGTGCAGGACGTTCGTTATGCTATCCGGCAACTCGCGAAGTCGCCGGCATTCGCCATTGTGTCAATCGTCACTCTGGCACTGGGGATCGGCGCGAACACCGCCATCTTTACCCTGCTGCACGCCGCCCTTATTCGTCCGTTGCCATACCACCAGCCTGAGCGGCTGGTACACCTGATGGAATCTCGCGCTGAAGGTGGATGGCAACAAATGGAGTTCTCCTATCCCGACTATGTTGACCTCCGGCAGCACAATCGATCGTTCTCCGCGGTAGGCGGATATTCAGGAACAACTATTACCTACTCCGATGCAAACCACGCGGAACAGATCTTCTCCGCCTTCATCAGTGCTAATTTTCTGGATGTGCTGGGAGTCCAGCCGATGCTGGGGCGCAATTTCCAGGCCGGCGCCGATCTTGCCGGTGGCGAAAAGGTGGTTTTGCTCAGCTACGGAGGATGGCAAAAGCGCTTCGGCGGAGACTCCAACGCAGTCGGACGGACGGTGAAGTTAAACGGCGAGATCTACACCGTGGTGGGGGTACTGCCTCGGAATTTTCAGTTCGCGCCCAGCCGCTCCGCCGACTTCTGGATGCCGCTCTCAGTATCGGACTGGAGACTGCGCCGGAATGCACACTGGTTCTATCCCGTGGCACGACTCAAGCCCGGCGTCTCGGAAGATCAGGCACAGGCCGAGGTTTCCGCGTTCGCGCGACAGCTCGAGGCACAGTACCCGGATTCCAACCAGGGCGTCGGCATTCAACTGACATCCTTGCGCGAACTAATGTTCGGGAGCGTGCGCCCGGTCTTGTTGGTACTGATGGGAGCGGTGGTGGCGGTCCTGCTTATCACGTGCTCGAATCTGGCGGCCTTGCAGTTGGCTCGCGCCGTGAAACGACAGCGGGAGATCGCCGTGCGCTCAGCCCTCGGCGCATCGCAGTGGCAGACTCTGCGTCTGCTGCTAACCGAGTGTGTCGTGGTTTCTATGCTAGGCGGTGGTATCGGCGTGTTCCTGGCGTTGGCGGCCCTGCCATTGCTGGTTGCGAGCATTCCTGAATCAGCCCAAGCGACGTTGCCATTCCTGCAGGACCTGCAAGTCAACCCCACGATTCTTGGGTTCTCCGCCGTGGTCTCTGTCGGCGCCGGCATTCTGTTCGGTATCATGCCTGCTTTACAAAGTTCGCGTTTGCAGTTGCGCAGCTCACTTCAGGATGGAGTCAGGTCCGCCACGGGAGGTCCCCGTCACCGTCTACGCGATGCGTTGGTAGTGACACAAGTAGCGCTGGCGTTGGTGTTGCTCGTTGGGGCCGGACTGCTGACAAAAAGCCTGAGCAAGCTGGTGCGTGTCGATCCCGGATTTGAGACCAAACAGCTTCTGACGTTCAGTACTTCCCTGCCGACAGAACGCTATCCGGACGAAGCTCGCGTGATCGAAGGCGAGCGTAGTGTTCGCTCGCAGTTGCAAAACTTGCCGGGTGTCAAGTCGGTTGCGACCATCAGTCTGCTCCCCCTGAGCGGTGCGGGAAGTACTTCGCGCTTCGTGCTGGAAGGTCACCGCAGCGCCTCGGGATCTGGCGAATGGGAGGCCAATTCGCGTGAGGTTAGTCCCAACTATTTTGCAGTGATGGGGCTCCCGTTACGCGCGGGCAGGTACCTCGATGAACGCGACGACGCTAAAGCTCCTCATGTCGTCATCATCAATCAGACGCTCGCCGATCAACTTTTTCGTGGCGGCGATCCGATTGGAAAGCGGATTGATTTCACCTACACGAGCAAGCCCGAGATCTGGGAAATAGTCGGAGTGGTGGCGGATGAGAACCTAGCGGATTTGGATCGCCAGACAGCTCCTGTGATTTACGAGTCCTTCGCCCAAAGCCCGGACTCCAACTTTAACGTTGTGGCCAGGACTACGACTAACCCGTCGGCAGTGGCGGGTTCGGTTCGCCTTGCGATGCATGATCTCGATTCGCAATTGCCAGTTACGGCACTGGTATCCATGGATGGGATCATCGCCGAATCGCCCGCGGTCATGATGCGGCGGTATCCCTCATACCTGGTCGGAGCTTTTGCCCTGCTCGCCCTGGTGCTGGCGGTGATGGGACTCTACGGGCTGTTGGCTTACGTCGTGGCGCAGCGGACCCGGGAACTGGGCATCCGGCTCGCGCTGGGGGCAAAACGAAATGACCTGCTGTGGCCAGTGGTCGCTGACGGATTCCGGCTGACGCTCGTGGGCATTGCCATCGGGTTTCTGGGATCGGTGCTGGTGGGTAGGGCGTTGGCCGCTTTGCTCTTCCAGGTGAGAGCACTCGACGGAGGCGTTATCGCTGGCGTGGCAACCCTGCTTTTGCTGGTCGCTGTGCTGGCAAGTTACATCCCCGCACGCCGGGCAGCGTTGATTGAGCCGATGCAAGCGCTACGAAGCGAATAGAGAACGAGGGGAAAGAGGTCGCGCATGATCCACCATTTTCGTTACGCCGTCCGGCAGCTCGCCAAGTCGCCCGGATTCGCCATCGTATCGGTGCTGACTCTCGCGCTCGGCATTGGCGCCAACATCGCCGTCTTCTCGGTCACCAACGCCGTCCTTTTGAATCCGAGCGGAATCCCCCACGCCGCAAATCTCGTGGCTCTGCGAGCGCGCTATGCCGCTATGCCCGACCTGCAGAGCATTTCCCTCTCGGCTCCCGATTTCGGCGATGCCGCGGACGGCAAAGAAATCTTTTCCGGATCGGCTGTCATGAAAGGCGCCAGCTTCAACTTCAGCCGTGACAATGCGAATCCGGAGTTGCTCAACGGCGCGCAGGTATCGTCAGGGTATTTCGATGTGTTCGATGTGCGGCCAGCGCTCGGGCGAGTCTTCACCGAGGCAGAAGATCAGCCAGGAGCAGGCAAGACCGTCGTTTTGTCGGATGACGCCTGGAAACGACGTTTTGGTTCCGACCCCAGCATCGTCGGCCGCTCGCTGGTTCTCAATCAACAGTCCTATCAGGTAGTTGGAGTGATGGGGCCTGAATTCAGATGGCCAAATCAGGCGGAACTGTGGGTCCCCATCGCCCTCCCGCCCTCCAGATACCATGACCAGAAAGACCGCTACAACGAAAACCTCTTTGGCGTGGCCCGGCTTCGGCCCGGGGTCACGTTGCAGCAAGCCAATGCATATCTCAACCGAAAGGCCGAGGAGAGTATGGCCTCGGAAGGCAGCGGCAGCTTCGGGCGGGCTAGCAGATGGGCCATGTTCTCCGTGCCGTTGACGGAATTCATAGGAGGCAGTCTGCGTAAGCCGCTGACCGTCTTGCTTGCCGCCGTTGGCATGGTGCTGCTGATTGCCTGTGCCAATATCGCTGGACTGCAGATGGCACGCGCCTCCGCTCGCCAGCGCGATCTGGCAGTGCGGGTTGCGCTGGGTGCTTCGCGCTGGAAGCTGATCCGGCAGGCGCTGGCGGAAAGTGTGGTCTTGACCGTCGCAGGCCTGGTGCTGGGATTCGTCGTGGCCTATGCCGTCGCGCCTCTGTTGCTGCGCGGCCTGCCACCTATGCTGGCTGATCACCTGCAGCTCTCGTTCAGGGGGCCCGTACTGTTGTTCGTTGTCGTGATTGCCGTGCTGTGCTCTTTGTTGTGCGGCGTGGTTCCCGCCTGGCACCGGACGCAACCCGGATGGTTCAATGCATTAACGGAATCGGGGCGCTCGGGAACGTCGGGCCGTGTGAGCCAACGCGCCCGGTCGTCGCTGGTGGTGGTGCAAGTTGCTCTCTCGCTGGTGTTGCTGGCTGGAGCCGGATTGCTGCTCAGCAGCTTGCGCGAAGTAGAGGCCGTCGATACGGGCTTCCAGGCTTACGGCCTAGTCTCCGCGCAATTCTCCCTGCCGCAGACGGTTTATGACAAAGACGAAAAGCAGGCTGTCTTCCTCTCCTCCCTGGAAGATCGTCTACGAAGCATCCCGGGCATCACCTCGGCTGCGCTCGTCGACAGTCTCCCGTTCAGCAATAGCGGAGGCATGGCGAGTTTCTTCATTCAAGGCCGACCGTCTGGTCCCAACGATCCCGGACCGCACGGCAGCATTCGTCAGATTTCGCCCGGCTATTTCTCGACGCTGCGCGTCCCCTTACTGCAGGGTCGCGAGTTCACCGACGGAGATCGACAGACCAGCGAACAGGTCGCGATTGTCGATGAGGTGCTGGCCCGCCAATACTGGCCGGGACAGAATCCGGTGGGCCAGCACATTGGTTTCAACGACCGCATCAAGGATCCCTGGTTCACGATCGTCGGAATCGCGGCGCATTCCCGATCGTCCTCGCTCGAGTCGGACCCGAATGAGGGCTTTTACTATCTGCCGCTCGCGCAGTCTCCCAGCCCTTCTGCCGCATTGCTAGTCCGAAGTGCGCGGCCGGCCGAAAGCGTGGCGACCGATCTGGCGGCTGCCGTGCGCGCTGGAGATTCGAGTATTCCCATCTACGACGTCAAGACCATGGAAGAGCGAGTCAATGATTCTCTGACCGGGCGCAAGTTCGTGGTCATCTTATTGGGAACCTTCGCCGCATTGGCACTGCTGCTGGCAGCCTTGGGACTCTACGGAGTCATCAGCTACTCGGTGCGCCTGCGAACTCGCGAATTGGGAGTGCGTATGGCACTGGGAGCGCAACGTGGCAGAGTGTTGCAGCTAGTCCTGTTGCAGGGACTGCAACTGGCGGCATTTGGAGTGGTCTTCGGGCTGATCGCAGCGGCGTTCCTGGGTCGCGTTTTCTCCAGCCTGTTGTTCCGAGTGAGCATGCTGCACGCGGTCCCATGGCTTGCGGCGACCGCCGTACTGGTCGCGACCGTGTTGCTGGCGAGCTATCTCCCGGCGCGCCGGGCGGCGTCAATCGAGCCGATGAAGGCACTTCGAACCGAGTAACGGGTCATTCACGAGATGAGGAAATAATGGGAACGATCCTGCATGAGATTCGTCTGGGCTTGCGGCAAATGCGCAAGGCGCCGGGGTTCGCGATCGTGGCTGTCCTCACGCTGGCATTGGGTATTGGCGCGAATACCGCCGTCTTCACGCTGTTAGACCAGGCACTGTTACGCCGGCTGCCCGTCTCGCATCCCGAGCAACTGGTGCGGCTGCGCTTTACCGGAGCGAGTCCAGGCCACATACAGTCGTACGGTGGCGACGATCACGACTACTTCTCTTACCCGATGTATCGCGATCTTCGCGACAAGAACACGGTGTTCGAGGGAATACTGGCTAGTGACCAATGCCAGGCCGGAGTGCAGTGGAACAACTCTCCGGAACTGGTGTCTTGCGAGATGGTTTCTGGAAACTACTTCCAGTTGCTGGGGGTGCAACCGGCGGTTGGCCGTGCGATCGTGCCATCTGACGATGTTCCCAATAGCTCCCCCGTCGCGGTCCTGAGTTTCAATTACTGGAAGACCAAATTCGGCGCCGATCCGCGGGTCATCAATCAGACGCTGCTCATCAATTCCCACCCCTTCACAATCATCGGTGTGGCGGATCCGGGATTTCACAGCGTGGTGGCGGGACAAACACCCAAGATCTTCGTGCCGATCGTGGCCCAGCCGGTGCTTCAGCCGCGCTTTCAAGCCCTTGACGATCACAAATCGCGGTGGCTGACGCTGGCCGCCCGCCTCAAACCAGGCGAGACACCCGCGATGGCAGAGGCCGGAATCAACCCCCTGTGGAATGGACTGCGCGCGGAAGAGTTTCCCCTGTTCAAGAGTACCTCGGCGAGTTTCCGCCAGAAGTTCTTCGACAAGGCGCATCTGTCGGTAGTTGACGGCTCGAAAGGCTTCTCCCCCCTGCGCGATCAGATCGGAGAACCGCTGCTGATCGTGATGGGCATGGTGGGGCTGGTGGTCTTGATGGCATGTGTGAATATCTCCAGCCTGCTGCTGGTACGCGCTTCGGGCCGTGCGCGGGAGATGTCGGTGCGTTACGCCATGGGAGCGAGCCGATGGCAGATCATTCGCCAGTTGCTGATCGAAGGCCTGCTGCTGGGGGCCGTGGGCGGCATCGTGGGGCTGATTGTCGCGCCCCTGGCCACCCGGGCCCTGGTCCGTGCAGTGGTGGTCGGCGACGTATCGCAGTTTCCCTTCACCACAAGTATCGATCTGCGAGTTCTGTTGTTTAACTTCCTGATGGCGTTTGCCGCCAGCGTCGTATTCAGTCTTGCGCCGGCCCTGCGCTTCCTGAAGCCCGACCTCGTGACCTCGCTGAAGCAGCAGAGCGGAACGTCGGGCGCGTCGCCGCTGCTCTTTCGACGAATCACCGTGGGCCTGCAGATTGGGCTGAGTCTGCTACTGGTTGTCGGCGCAGGGCTCTTTGTTCGCACCCTGCACAATCTCGAAGCGCAGGACGTGGGCTTCGTTACCAATCACCTCGTTACCTTCGGAATCAGTCCACTGCAAGCCGGATACCAATCCGCTGCACCAGCGGGTGTTCGATACACTCGCTGCGCTGCCGGGAGTGCGGTCCGTCGGGGGCACTGACGATCCCGAACTCTCGGACGACGACATTGGCAGCAATTATTCGATCGCCGGCTACGAGGCCAAAGATGACGAAGACATGCACATGGAATCACCGTCTGTGACTCCCGGCTTCTTCGCCGCGCTTCAACTTCCGCTGCTGGCGGGACGGACCTTCACCAATCAGGACGTGGTCGGCCAGCCCAACGTCGCGGTAGTGAATGCGACGTTTGCGCGCAAGTATTTTGGCGATCCACAACGCGCCATCGGCCATGTAATTGGGCACGGGCAGGGATCCAATACCAAACTGGATATCCAGATTGTCGGCGTAGTCGGGGACGCCAAGCACATTGGCGTTCGCGGCGAAATCCGTCGCACGATCTTTTCTCCGTTTTTCCAGGACGAAAAACGCGGCAGCTTGCAGTACTACGTGCGCACCTGGCAATCGCCGGAGGCAGCCGAAGCAACGATCCGTTCCGCCATGCAGAATCTCGATTCCAAGCTGGTACTCGACACCATGCGCACCATGGATGAACAGGTCGCCGACAACCTCATGAACGATCGCCTGATCACCTTGCTGGCCGTAGTCTTCGCCACGCTCGCGACGCTGCTTGCGGCCATTGGGCTCTACGGAGTGCTGGCGTACACCACGGCGCAACGCACGCGCGAGATTGGCATCCGCATGGCCATGGGGGCCCAGCGCATCAGCGTGGTTCGCATGGTGCTGGCGGATGTGATGTGGCTGGCTGGCATCAGCATCGCGCTCACCCTGCCGCTGGCCCTGTTGTTTTCGCGAATGATCCGCAGCCAGCTCTATGAAGTGAGTTCCTTCGACCCGGTCACCCTGCTGGCTGGAACGCTTCTGATTGTGCTGGTGGCGATGCTCTCCGCGTTGCTGCCGGCCAGGCGGGCTGCCTCGATTGAACCCATGAAGGCGCTGCGCACGGAGTGAGCTTCGCCGTCATTCCGGTGAAGAGCGGCTTGGCAAGGCGCGTAACACTCGGTGGCGCTTTTCCGCTCTAGTGGGCTCTGGGCCTCGGTTCGTGAGCCATGGCGACTGGGATATGCGTGTGTTCCCCCAACCCATCGGCCGGCGCGCCTTCCAGTTTCAGACGCATTGCCTCGGCCAGCTCGTGCATGACGTGGAGTTTCTGCGCGATGCTTTCGGACAGCGATGCCTCGCGCAGTGCCAACTCGGAATTCAGCAGGATGGCCGTGACTTCGCTTCGCAACAAGCTGCGCAACACATTCTCCGCCGACCGCATGGCGGCCAGCTTCTCCCGGACAAACCGCAGCATTCCGTTCTGCACCTCGCGCGTCACCCGCTCCATGCCGTGCAGGGCCAGGTTGACGTAAATCGGCATGGCCAAGCCTGCATGGTTCAGCAACAGATTGACCCGCCAATGTCTGCGTGGTTGAACGACTCGTCGAGGACCAGGGCGTCGTAGTCGTTGGCTTGCAGGCATGCTACAGCCTTGGCCAGCGAAGTCGCGATCTGGGTCTTCTGATGTGTCGTCTGTTCAATCGCCGTAGCGCATTCTTTGGCACGCGGCGAGGTCGTTACCAGGATAACCATGAAACTTCTCCCGTCAGCAGGTCCGGACACACTTCACCGGTCCCGCGTGGATGCAGGTTGAGTGGGAAAAGGATCCGGCGGGAGATTACACCAGCGAGCCGTATTCCTTCAGTTTGCGATAGAGGGTAGTCTTGCCTATTCCAAGCTGCCGGGCCGCCTCCAGCTTGTCTCCGTTCAGCATGGTGATGGCGCGCAGGATCGCGCGCTTCTCCAGATCTGCGAGAAGTGCAATGCCGGTCGACTCCGCGCCGACCGGGACAACCGGTGTCTGGGTGTGAAAGTTCTGTAATGCTGTCGGCAGATCGGCAATGTGGATAGTGGGGCCGGAAGTCAGTGCGCACGCGCGTTCCAGGCAATTCTCCAGTTCGCGTACGTTACCCGGCCATTCATAGTTGAGCATCAGTTTGAGGGCATCGTCGCTGATGTTGCGCTGCACCCCCGTAGTGCGGGCCACGCGTTCCAGGATGTGCCCCGCCAGAAGTGGTATGTCCTGTTTGCGCTCGCGCAACGGCGGGACCCGCAGGGTGAGTACATTCAGCCGGAAGTACAAATCACGGCGGAACGTGCCATCCTGTACCGCAGCTTCCAGATCGCGGTTGGTGGCCGCCAGTATCCGCACGTTGATGGGGATCGCGCGCGTGCCGCCGACTGGACAGATCTCTTTCTCTTGTAGAGCCCGCAATAGCTTCGATTGCAAATCCACCGGCAACTCGGCGATTTCGTCGAGAAATACCGTGCCACCTTCGGCCGCTGCCATGAGTCCGTCTTTGGCCCTTATAGCGCCGGTAAATGCGCCCTTCACGTATCCGAACAATTCACTATCAATCAGCGACGCCACCAGTGAACCGCAATCAACTGGAATAAATGGCTTGTCACGGAAAGGACCGGAGTAATGGATCGAACGGGCGACCAGTTCCTTGCCAGTCCCACTCTCGCCAAGAATGAGCACCGGATGGGTGCTGTGTGCGGCTTTGGCGATGATGCGGTACAGCTTGTCCATTTCCGGAGCTTGCCCGACCATCGCTCCAAACCCATGCTTCGATTTCACCTGCTCACGCAGGAGCCGGTTCTCTGTTGCCAGCCTCACGTGCGCGGTAACACGATCCAGCACCAGGCGCAGTTCGTCGAAGCTGAAAGGCTTGGTTACGTAATCGTAGGCGCCGCCCTTCATGGCTTGCACCGCAGACTGCACTGTGGCGAATCCGGTCATGATCACAACCACCGTTTCGGGACGCCGTCTCTTAATTTCGCGTAGCACTTCCATGCCATTCGTTCCCGGAAGGCGGAGATCCAGCAACACCACGTCTACGTTGGTGGCGTCCAAGACCCGGTAGCAGTGCTCCGGAGAGTCCGCGATCTGGGTGTTGAACCCCAGCGCTATGGCGACCTCTCGACAGGACTCGCGCACCGAGCGTTCGTCGTCAACCACCAGAAGATTAAGGAGATTCGTATCGGCGATTGGTTCCACTGCTGAAACTGGCTCTACAGTTAGCACGGTCAGGCCTTCTTCCAAACGGCTTGGATTGCCGAAGTAGTCGCGATTGAATTGCGATGCCGTCTGCATGACCATTGTCCCTTTTTGGGAAATTGATACCAGTGCATGGATCACACCGTCGTGTGAGGAACCTTCTTCCGGGGTGCCAAAAAGACGGGACCTGAATGGGGTGCCGGTTCCGGCGACGGTTCGGCCTGAACTTCAGCGACCCGCTGGTCGGCTGCCCCGACGAGACTGTCACCGGCCAATTTCAGAGCCTCCCCGCATGTTCGGTAATCGATCAAACCCGTCTGGCACTGTGCTTCCAGTCGCACCAGAAGCTGCTTCACTAGTTCCCCACCGCGCTGCGCATTTCGCTCAATTTCATGGAGATAGCGCTTGGATCGGCTGTAGGAGGGCAGCTTCCATTCCAACACCTGGGCGTTCAGCAGCATGCTAGCCAAAACGTTATTCAATCCATGCAGTATCTCGGCACAGTCGTTGCACCCGCACGCCTGAGTTCCTGCGCGTGTGTGCCCATACAAGTCCACGTTGTCTTTGGCAGGAGGAACCAGCTTCGCCCCGATCTTCTCTCCGCACTCCGCAGTTCGAAATGCATTCATAACCCGTCCCTGGTCGAAGATTTTTTGTTCTTGCACTCACTACTTATGCACGGTCGATGCCAAACCGAAACCTGTCGGCAAGTCCTGTCTTTGCAGTGCATCGCAGAGATGGCAGTAGCACGATGCCTAAATGCGCTTTCGAGATGACTACCAAAACGGGAAAGCATCGTTCCGAAGACACTGGTAACTAGCGTGAAATGTGGATGTTCGTCCCGATTCCGCGAATGGGAACAAATCGGACTCAATTCCTAGATTGGGAGTGAAGCGAGGAGGCCACTGATGGGGCTGGTTCAACTCTAAAGTGATTCGCGCTGTCGCGTTTGAAAGTCACAAGAAAATGGGAGGCTCGCGGCCTCCCAGTTCATAGACAAACTAGTGACGACCTACCGCTGGCTCTTGACCGTTGCACTTCCTGCGGCGGCCGCATTATTCGATACTGAGGCCGTGTTGTCAGTGCGTTGCAGGAGAAGTCCGTTATGCCACGAGATCGCCAGCAGAAGGTCCTGATAACCCATGGCGGTTCGAATAGAAAAGCTGGCTTCGGGGGTTTGGTGCCAGGTCTTACCGCCGTCTACGCTTTCAAAGACACCGCGCGAGTTCATAGCTGTGGCAAGTAGCCGCTGCGCTTTGGCGTCGTAGACGACCCCCAAGACGTAACTCGGTGGCAGTCCGCTCATAATATGGGACCAAGTCTTGCCGCCGTCGTTGGAATGTATCGCGCCTTCCCTGGCTCCCAGCCAAAAGGACGAATCCGGAGTCATGGTGAAGCTGTAGAGACCAGTCACGTAGGTCGGAGCCACAATTTCGGACCAGGTTCGACCCGCGTCTCGCGAGATGAACGCACGCTTAATACTGGCAAGAGTCAGGGTCCCGTCAGGATAGTCGTTCGCCGCCAGGAAGTCGCTTTCGCCATCGACCGGAGTTCCATACCATTTCTTGCCGCCATCCACGCTGATGAATAAGCCATCGTTGGTGGCTGCATACCACGCGTTTTCTGTGATCTGAATCGAGCGCACGCGGGGTGCGATTGCTATGGGAATCGGCACCTCGGCTGGCTCTTTCTTCTTTGCCGTAACTGCCGGTTTCTTGGCGGTACCCTTCGCCGCCTTGGACTTCAGCGCCTTCTGAGGCACTGGTTCCGGAGCTGCTTCGGCCTTCGGTTGCCATTCGGGAACCGGGCCACGAATCATGGTGGCCGGCAGCCATGACCCAGTCAACGATGCCAGAGAGAAAATGCCATGGTTTGTGCCGGCAAAGATGACACCATTTTCCGCTTGTTGCAGGCTGAGCACATCGCGGTCTCCCAATCCTTTGCTGGCCTGCTGCCAGGATTTTCCTGCATCGTCGGTGATGAACAATCCACCGTCTGTCTTGTCATTGACGATACCCACGTAAAGGCGGTTCGAGTTTTTGCGGTCGGCTATTACGGACCCGACCATGCGGTGCGAAAAGCCTCGATTCGACGACTGGTACTTGGCGAAGCCGTCGTTGCTCACCAGGACGCCTCCGCGGTCGGTGGCGATCAGCACACGTTGCGGATTGCGAGGATCGATCAAGACGTCGTTGACCACGACGTCAGCAGACGTCACCAGCGACCACTTGGTGCCGCCATCCACTGTCTTCCACATCCCGCCTGTGGTCCCCGCGTAAACGATGGAGGGGCGTTGTGGATCCTGTTTCAGCACCCTGGTGCGGATAGCGGAGTGAGGCAGGCCCTGGACCCGATGAAACACATCGGCGCCGTTATCGCTCTTGTAAATGCCCGAGCACGCGCTGGCATAGACCCGCGACGGAGTCTTGGGATCGACGATAATGCTGAACACGTCGGAATCGTCCAGGATGCCATCTTTTAAATTGTGCCAGGTCCTCCCGCCATCGGACGTCTTCCATGGCAAGTGACGCGTTCCCGCGTAAACGATGTCTGGATTCTGCGGATCGATTGCCACCGACACGAAATTCTTCATCGAGGCGTGGTTTTCGAGGATCTCAGGGTTCTCGGGGGTCATCTTCACCCAGTTCGCTCCACCATCTGGCGAGCGAAACACGCCGTCAAGAGCTCCAATGACCAAGATGTTGTGATCGCTCGGAGCCATCGCCAAGGCGCGAATCGACTTGCCATGCACGCCAGGTAACGCCTTCCATGTGGCGCCGCCGTCGTCGGAGCGGAAAACGTCGCCTTCATCGTCGTGGTACAGACCCCATCCTGCAGCGTAAATTAGTTGCGGGTTGGTCGGATCGAACACGATGTGATCGATCACCAGGTCATCGCCGGAACCCAGATGTGCGAACGGAACCCAGGAAGTCCCGCCATCGCGCGAACTAAACAACTGCCCTGCGCTGGTTCCGAGCAGAATGCGGTTCGGATCGCTGGGATCGTAGGCCAGGCAGCGCACGTTGCCACCATCGGGGCCGATCAACTGCCAATCCGAAGCCCATGCAGTTACGGTGCACATTGTAAAGAGCAAAGCGAAGCCAACAACCAGCTTCGCGACTGAACCGACCAGATTCCGCATACCCACGACTACATCTCCCCTTCGCAACTTATTGACTGAAAACACCACATCTTAATTTTATGCGCACACGGGGCGCGACGCACAGTGCCAAACCGCATGCCTGTTGGTTGGCTGGCGTGCAGTAAGGAACATCCAACCGCGGACACAACTCGCTTGAGAAAGATGGTCCGCGCTACGTGGCAAACCAATGCCCGGCAATCCGGTCCGCTGGGAATTACCGGGAGTCCACGATCTCTATCCCCGAAAGTTTCAATCCTTCAGGCTTCAGGAAAAAGCCGGTGAGAGGGTTCCCTCTCACCGGCCTGAGTTGAACTACGGCACTTCAGCTATTGCGCTGGGGGCGCCGCAGGCTTGGCTTTCGCCTTGTGCTTCTTCGCAGGAGCAGGCGCGGTACGCGACTGTCCTTGCACCTTGGTTTCGTCAACCGGCGTTCCCTCGACCGCCTGACCAGCGCACAGGGCGCCGTCCGGCAGGTAGAAGAAGTGAGTCGCCTTACCCTTGACCCCGCCATCGCGAGGCTCGATACGGCTGGCGTCCGACTTGGTCGGGCCATCCGTAGTCAGGTAGTACTTCACGTTGACGGAGCGCTGGGCACCGCGTGTCTGGACGTCGACAGTCTCAGTCTGATCCGTGTAGCCAACGACTTCCACCTTACCGGAAGGCATCTGCTGGAGACGGAGAGACAGTTTGTCGAGTGTGTCCTTGCAATCGTTGTCAACACGCCACGGTTTCTTGGGGTTCTTCTCGAAGGTACACTCGCCCCAATCCTCGACATTGACGCACTTGATTTCCTCAACTACGCCAACCGAGGTGGTGCAAGTTCCAGTCAGGCCATGCGAATCGGTCGCGGTGACCGTCACATTAACCGTCGAACCAGGCAGACCCGTTGTGTCGAGGGTCGCCGAAGTTCCGCTGCCGCTGATCTTGCCAGCCGATGCTGTGTAGGCATAGCTGGTGATCTGCGCACCATCCGAACTGGTCGCGTTGGCGGTAATGGATGCCATCGTGCCAGACTTCACAGTTGCCGGACTCGCCGAGCACGTGACTGACGGCGGAGTGAACGGTTTGATCGTGAAGCTCGTCGAGCAGCTCGCCGAGTTGTTCTTCTTCCACTTCGGATCCGAGATGGTCGCATTTGCGGTGTAGGTGCCAGCCGCCAGACCCATCGTATCGATGCCAGAGGTTGCCGCAGTTGGAGCGGCGAGTTTGCCGCCAGTGGCAGTCCAGGCATAGGTCAGGGTGTGCTTGGGGCTGAAGTTGGTACCAGTCGTTGTTACCGTCACTGGCTCGCCAGCAAAAACCGGCGTGGTCGGGTTAGCAGAGCAAGCTGCAGCCAGCGGAGCGGTGTAGTAATTGCCGAGGTTGAACACGACGCCAGCCGACAGACGAACACTGTTCCACGTGGAATTGTGGTCGATGAAGGTCTGGGGATTGTAGGTCGTGTACAGATAATCTGCCTGCGCCAGTCGCAGGGAGATCAGATTGCTCAGGGTCAGATCGAATCCACCGCCACCACCAACCACTGCACGCCACTCTGAGTCGAGGGCTGCCGGGCTGATTTTCGCGGCTCCGACCAACACCCGGACGAACGGTGAGAACTGATCGTTGCGAAACTTATATTGCAATCCTGCCAACCCAAAGCCGACATTGGAATACGTGCTGTTGTAGTGGCCACTGCCATCAATCACCACGCCCAAATTACGTGCGTTGGGGAAATAGAATGTGCTGGAAACGTTCCAGCCGTGAGCGATGTCAGGGACTTTGCCCCAGTCAACATAGCCATTCGGGTGATACCACGAATAGCCCCCGAACACTTCCGCCCTCGGCTGCAAGGTAACTTGCGCTGCGGCAAATGAACTCAATAAGCAAACCGCAAACGCAAGCGCGATCGACGTCGCTACAAGCCGTTTCGGAACTCCATCACAAAACGCCATTCTCAATCCTCCGGAACTCTAGCAGTACCGTCAGCAAAGTGGCCCACTCGGGTTCAATTTTGAACTTATCAGGCACAATAAAGATCTAACTGCTACGTAACAGTTCCCGATTGTACAGCAACCGACGTGATATACAAAACTACTGTTTTCCGATGTTTACTGACTTTATAACCGGGTCCTTTGTGCTGTTCACGCAAGATCATTTGCACCTCGCCATGACGCTCCGCGGTTGCCCGCAAAACGCACGCCCCGACGTAAGGCTGAGCTGCAGCTTTTAATATCGTACAACACAGGGCCGCAGCCCAGTAAAGGGAATTCTCCAGAAAAATTATGCCTTCCCATAAGGGGATGCATTCCTTGCAAAAACCTTGAGGATGCGTAACTCCGCACAATTCTTGCTCAAAGCGGTTCCGTCCGCTGACGGCGACCGGCCGGGTTCGCCCAAACAGGTTCCAAGAAGTGTTACCTTTAGAGCAAGCCGCTTGGTCGCCCGTCTTCCTTGAGGATTGTCGGGGCATAAAATTTATACGGAGTTGCCGGATCGTACGATAAAAAGGCTGGTGAACGTCGTTTATTACGTAACTTCTGGGGTCCGCTACTTCCGAGAGGCTGTTGTTTGGAATGATTCAAGAAAAAGTATTGATCGTCGAAGACGAGGAGAATGAGCGCACTGGGCTGGCTGAATTGATCGGCGCCTGGGGCTACGAAACGGAAACTGCAAACGACGGCGTCGAGGGAATGTTAAAGGTGGCGTCGTGGGGTCCGGCGATCGTCGTCACAGACCTAAAGATGCCTCGCATGGATGGCCTGGAGCTGCTCGAGCAACTCTCCGCTGCGCCGCAACAAGTCGCCGTTATTCTGCTTACGGGCATGGGCAAAGTCGACGCGGCCGTGACCGCGATGAAGCGCGGAGCCTTCGACTTCATCGAGAAGCCGGTCAATCCCACGCGGTTGCGGAACATCCTGCAGAATGCGATTCGTATTCGCGGCGCCGAGCGCGAGTTGGAAGCCAACCGCCGCAAGTTGCGCGACGTCGGGGTTCTGGGATCGCTGGTCGGACCGTCCAGAAAAATGCAGGAAATATTCCACCTGGTGGAGATGGTGGCGCCCAGCACGGCCTCCGTTCTGATTACAGGAGAGAGCGGAACAGGCAAGGAACTGGTAGCGCGGACCATTCACAACCTCAGTCCTCGCAAGACCAAGCCTTTTGTGGCCATCAACTGCGCGGCCATTCCAGAGACCCTGATTGAGAGCGAGATCTTCGGGCACGAGAAGGGCGCGTTCACCGGAGCGGTCGATCGGCGCACTGGCTGTTTCGAACTGGCCGAGGGCGGGACCCTGCTGCTCGATGAAATTGGCGAGATGCCGATTGGCACACAAGCGAAGCTGCTTCGCGTGTTGGAAGACCGCAAACTGCGCCGCTTGGGAAGCAAAGGCGAAACGCCTGTGGACGTCCGTGTTCTCGCCGCCACCAACAAGCCTCCGGAAGAGGCCGTGGCTCGCGGGGACTTGCGCAATGACCTGTACTACCGCCTGAACGTGTTCAACATTCATATGCCACCCATGCGGGAGCACATGGATGACCTGCCCGAACTCGTCCACGCCATGTTGACCGACATGAACGGAAAGCACAATCGAACGGTAGCCGGCGTGAGCGAAGCAGTCATGAGCGCCTTTCAATCGCACGCGTGGCCGGGCAACGTCCGCGAATTGCGCAATACGCTGGAACGGGCGGTGATCCTCTGCGACGGCCCCATGATCGAGCCGAAACACCTTCCGCCGGGCTTCGGTAAAGCTTTCGTCCGTGCTCCAGTCCACGACGCCAATTCGGTTCATCTCGGAGTTGGTACGACGGTTGGCGAGGGAGAGCGCTTGTTGATCCTTAAAACGCTGGAAGCCACCCACAACAACAAGACTCGGGCGGCGGAGATTCTGGGGATCAGTCTCAAAACTCTGCACAATAAGTTGAAGGAATACGGGCAACAGGGAGCGCTGGGGCGCGGCGAAATCAATTCGGCAGCCAGCTAACCCCCACGGCGCTTGGCGAACCGCGGGTACGCTTGTACAATAAATCTTTGCCCGCGCAACGAGTTCAGTCTCATACTTGTTCGTTTCCCGCGCCGAAGTGGCGGAATTGGCAGACGCGCATGGTTCAGGTCCATGTACCCGCAAGGGTGTGGGGGTTCGAGTCCCTTCTTCGGCACC
>Ga0207927_1000295_pt1 | contig 21057 bp, 17 predicted proteins | sample NGESurdeep072012_2_FD_184456 | JGI IMG/M metagenome (GOLD analysis project Ga0207927, IMG submission 184456) | Arctic peat soil microbial communities from Barrow, Alaska - NGEE Surface sample 210-2 deep-072012 (SPAdes) | ecosystem: Environmental > Terrestrial > Soil > Wetlands > Peat ... | reverse complement strand
GAACGCGATCAGGCAAGCGTGATGCTGACCGGGCAATGATCGCTTCCCATGACGTCCGGGTGAATGTCCGCGCCCACCACCCGGTCGCGCAGCCTCGCCGATACCAGGAAGTAATCGATTCTCCATCCGATATTGCGTGCTCGTGAATTGGCAAAATGACTCCACCACGAATAGTGCCCGTTGCCCTGCTTGAAGAGTCGAAACGTATCGACGAATCCCGCGTCAATGAAATTCTGGAATCCCTTGCGCTCTTCGTCGGTGAAGCCCTTCTTGCCGCGGTTCGATTGCGGATTGGCGAGGTCGAGTTCGGTATGAGCGACATTCAGATCGCCGCACAGAATGACGGGCTTGGTCTTGTCGAGTTGCCGGCAATAGGCGAGGAATGCCGGATCCCAATGCTTGAATCGCAGCGCCAGGCGGCTTAAGTCCTCCTTGGCGTTCGGCGTGTATACCGTCACCATGTGGAACTGATCGTATTCGGCGGTGATCAACCGACCCTCTTCGGCGCTGTCGCGCTGCAGTTCGTCCGCGAAGGTATAGCGTTTCGCGAAATCGCGCGGAAATCCGTTGATCGCGCGTTTGGGCTCCGGCTTCGAAAAAATCGCCGTACCCGAGTAGCCCTTCTTGACCGCCGAGTTCCAATATTCGCGGTAATCCGGCAGGTCGATCTCGACCTGATTGCGCTCCGCCTTGGTTTCCTGCAGGCACAGAATATCGGGCGAATGTGCCTGAAGAAACTTCTGAAACACGCCCTTGCGGTACACGGCACGAATGCCGTTCACGTTCCAGGAATAGAGCTTCATGCGCGGCATGATACAAGCATTCGCAAACGCGTTCACATGATCAGGCGCAGGCGTCCCGGATCACCGCAGGAGCCGCGTGATCCACCGCGAACAGCTGTCTCTCGATGTCCTGAAATGCCTTGAACTCGAGTGCGTTGCCGGTTGGGTCCAGAAGAAACATCGTGGATTGTTCGCCGGCTTGACCGCGGAAGCGTGTGCACGGCTCGATCACGAACTCGACGCCTGCCCGGCGCAGCCGCTCCGCCAGTTCGAGCCAGTGCCCCGGCCGGAGCACGACGCCGCAGTGGGGCACGGGCACGCCGTGCCCGTCCACGAAGTTGAAATGGCTCGCGAGCTTGCCGGATGCGCCCAGTTCGGGGTTCAGGTGACAGACGAACTGGTGTCCATAGAGATTGAAATCAACCCAGCACGCATCGCTGCGGCCCTCGGCACAACCTAGGATATCCTTGTAGAAACGGCGCGCCTCGGCGATGTCGCGCACCTGCACGGCGATGTGGAACGGTGTCAGCGGCTCGTTCACGAAGGCTGCCGCACGATTACCGAAGGACACTGCATGTTTTTGCTCCGCCATGGTCAAAGCTACTTCAACCTGCATTTCAGCGAAACCCGGGTGGATCCGGGCATCGAGGATCCGGAATTGACGCCGCTCGGCGCCGAGCAGGCGGCGGCCGCGGCGCAGCAGCTCGCCGGGGCCGCGCTGACCCGGATCATCGTTTCGCCCTTCACGCGCGCACTGCAGACCGCGCAGCCGGTGCTCGCCATTCATCGGGTACCGGTCGATATTATGCACGAGGTCCGTGAGCGTGCGGCCTTCGTCTGCGACGTCGGCAGCCCGCCCGAATTGCTGACGGCGCGATTCCCGCATCATGATTTCGCGCATTTGCCGCGGCAATGGTGGCATGAGGGCATCGAATCGGCCGCGGCGACCAAGGCGCGGGCGAACGCCTTCCGTGCCAGGATGGCCGCGCGCGATGACAGCGCCACGACCCTCTTGGTCAGCCACTGGGCATTCATTCTCGCGCTCACGGGGAGGTCGATTGAAAACGGTGAAATTCTCAGCTGGGAGCCCTGATCGGCACCGCGCCCGCTGCCCGTTCCGTGCCTGCGGCGCGCTGCTGCTATCGGCGGTTTGCGCGGGCAACGCATTGCGCGCGGACGACTCGGTGCGGGCGGCGGGCCCCTCTTGGCCGGGCAGCTACGCCTCACGCGTCGCGGCGCTCGCATTGATCGAGACGCTGAATGCCGACCTGCTGAGCCACGACAGCGCCACATTGACCCTGGAGCGTTGGTGCGGCGCGCATCGGCTCGCCTCCCCACCGCTCATTGTGGCCGCTCGGATTCCCGGCCCGGATAAGCAGGCATCGCCCGAGCAGCGTCGGGAGCTTGGGGTCACGGCGACCGAACCGCTGCGTTATCGCAGGGTGCGGCTGCGGTGCGGCGCCTTGGTATTGTCGGAGGCGGAGAATTGGTATGTACCTGCTCGCTTGACGCCCGAAATGAATAGACTTCTGGCGACCACCGATGCGCCGTTCGGCAAAGTCGTGCGCGAGCTGAATTTTCAGCGCCATACGCTGTCCTCGAAGCTGCTCTGGCAGCCGCTGCCCGAGGGCTGGGAGATGAATGCGGACGCGGGGAGCGGCCAGTCGGCGGATCTCGACCTGCCCTCCATGCTGCTCGAGCATCGGGCGGTGCTCTACTTGCCGGACGGCACGCCCTTCAGCGACCTCATCGAGACCTACACTAACAACCTGCTTGCGTTTCCGGCGCCGCGGCTCTAGCGGCGAAGATGCTATGCTTTGGGCTGCAGCCCCATGGCAAACGCCTGGGCGATCGCCCTCGTTGGCTCACCGGATCACAAGAATGATGTCGCGATGCCGCTAAGCCTGTTTGGAGGCCTCCGGCCTGTGGAACCCAAGCGCGCGCTGCGCGATCTGCTCGCGGGCGTGAACCTGGCATCGATAAACATCCCGCAGGTCCTCGGCTATTCGCGCATCGCCGGCACACCCGTGGTCGCCGGACTTTACACCTTGCTGCTGCCGCTGATCGCATTTGCGATATTCGGTTCGTCGCGCCACCTGGTAGTGGCCGCCGATTCGGCAACCGCGGCCATCTTCTCCAGCTCCTTGTCCCGCACCGCGGTTCCGGCGAGCGAACAATACATGGCGCTGGTCTGCATGGTGGCACTGCTGACCGCCGCATTGCTGCTCGTGGCGCGGATCTTCAAGTTGGGTTTTCTGGCCGATTTCCTCTCGCGCACGGTGTTGACGGGATTTCTCGCCGGCGTCGGCCTGCAGGTCGGCATCGCGATGCTGAGCGACATGTTCGGCGTCGCCGCCGATTCGCGTTATTCGCTGGTGCGTGTCTGGCAAATCATGGACGGCCTGCCGCACCTGCATTACCCGACCCTCGCGCTGTCGACGCTGGTCGCGGGCGGCATCCTGCTCGGCAATCGATTCGCCCCGCGGCTGCCGCTGCCGCTGATTGCCGTGGTCGCGGCGATCGCGGCAAGCATGGCGTTTCACTTCGCGGAGCAAGGCATCGCGCTCGTCGGCCCGATCGCCGGCGGCTTGCCGCCGATCCGCCTGCCCAAGGTGACTTTGAGCGAGATTCTCGAGCTTATGCCGGTGTCCGTGTCGTGCGTGGTGATGATCATCGCGCAGAGCGCGGCGACATCGAGGGCGTTCGGGGTGCGCTATCACGAGAGCGTGGATGAGGACGCGGATATTCTCGGTCTGTCCGCCGCGAATGCGGTCGCCGGGCTGAGCGGGGCGTTCGTGGTCAACGGCAGTCCGACTCAGACCGCAATGGCCGATCACGTGGGAGCACGCAGCCAGATCGCGCAATTGGCATTGGCCGGCGTGGTGGTGGTGGTTCTGTTGGTGTTGAGCGGGCCTCTGCAGTCCCTGCCGCGTTGCGTATTGGCGGCCATCGTATTCAACATTGCGCTCGGCATGATCGACCTGAAATGCTTGCGCGACATTCGCCGCGAAAGCCCCGGAGAGTTTTTTCTCGCGATCGCCACCGCGACCACCGTGGTCGCGTTCGGCGTCGAGCAGGGCATCCTTCTGGCGATAGCCTTGTCGCTGTTCAGGCACGTGCGTCACAGCTATCGCCCGCACACGATGATGCTGGTGCCGGATTCAATGGGGCGGTGGCTATCGGTACCCGCGACACCGGGCAAGGTGACCGAACCGGGACTCATCGTATATCGATTCGGCGCGGATTTGTTTTACGCGAACCACAACCGCTTTACCGACGAGGTGCGCGCGCTCATCAAACAGGCGCCGCCGCCGCTTCGCTGGCTCGTCGTCGATGCGGGCGCGATTACCGATATCGACTATAGCGCGGCGCAATCCATACGCGAGCTGCTGCAGGAGTTGGCGAGCCGGAAGATCGGCACGATATTCGGGCGGGTCAACGCCTATTTACGCGCCGACATGGACCGCCACGGCATCACGGCGGTCGTCGGGCCGGAGCGAATTTTCCAGACGCTTCACGAAGCCGTTGCGGCGGCACGAACCGGGATGCCGTCGGCAGATTGAACCGGCGATGCCGCCGCGCGCCCTTGCGCTCCCAGCCACTTCTCGATCACCGCCGACAGCGTCGCTTGATCGACCGGTTTGCTCAAAAAATCGTTCATGCCGGAAGCGATGGCGCGAACCCGATCTTCCGGAAAGGCGTTTGCCGTCATCGCAACGATCGGCACCTCGTGGTCCAGCATGGCCGAGCCCCGATCGCGTATGCGCCGCGTCGCTTCGAAGCCGTCCATTTCCGGCATTTGGCAGTCCATCAAGATGAGTTGGTAGCGGGTCTTGCTGAGGCGCTCGAGCGCTTCCACGCCTGTTGTGGCGACGTCAACCTGGTAATTGAGCTTGGCCAGCATGTAGAGCGCAACCCGCTGGTTGACGAAATTATCCTCGACCAGAAGCAGCTGTGGACGAGCGGCAACTTCGACCGGGCCGCCCACCGCGACCGGCGCCGCAGCCTGGACCCGCGCTGCTTCCTCCTCAGGCGCGGCAACCTCAATCGCCGCGGCGGCGTGTGTCAAGGGTGTACCGGCCTGCAGCGGCAGCACGAACCAGAACATCGATCCGGCGCCCGGACGGCTGAGCACGCCGATTTCGCCGCCCATGAGTTCGACCAAAGTCTTGCTGATGACCAGACCCAAACCGGTGCCGCCGAAACGTCGTCCAATCGAGGTGTCGGCCTGTACGTAGCTTTGAAACAGTTTCGCCGCCTGCTCCTCTGAGATGCCGAATCCGCTATCCGTCACGCTGATCTTGACGTGCGTCGCGTCGATTTCCTGCGCCGCAATCAGCACCGAACCGTGGTCGGTGAATTTCACCGCATTGCCGGCGAGATTCAGCAGCACCTGATGAATCCGCACCGGATCGCCTTTGATGTATTGCGGCAGGCGTGTGTCGTATTCGATGTTCATGACGACGCCCCGTTCGAGCGCCGCCGGCTGCAAAATCGCTCGTACGCCGTCGAACACCGACTGCAGCGACATGTCGATTTGTTCGACCGTCATGCGGCCCGCTTCCATTTTGGAGTAGTCGAGAACGTCGTTGATCACCGTCAGAAGCGCATCGCCCGAGCGCTGTACGGTCTCGGCGAACTCGCGCTGCTCGGGATTCAAGGGCGTGTCGAGCAGAAGATTGGCGAACCCCAGGACTCCGCTGATGGGAGTGCGGATCTCGTGGCTCATGACGGCGAGCAGTTCGCTCTTGGCTCGGGATGCCGCTTGAGCGCGCTGCACCCGCTGCGCGGTGCGGCTCAGCCGCAGCACCACGATACCGGCCAACACCGACATGAGCGCGACGGCCGCGAATGCACCGATGCCGACGCGGCGAATCGCGGCGATGCGTGCCAGCTGCGCGAGTTCGGTGCGAACGGCGTCGAGCTGCACCTCGCGAGCCGAATGCCACACGTAGAATAAGCCGAGCGACGAGATGACCAGTACCGCGGCGCCCGCCAAAATTCCGTGTGCGAGCGGGCGGCTGAGGCGCCGAACCAGTCGTTTCAATATGTGCAATTGTTGTCCGCGCATTTTGATCATTTGCCGCCGCTTCGACGGCTCGTTGCACGAACCCGGGCAGATAGAGTCCTATCCCGCCGCGATCCGGTCAAGGCTGCGCTGCGCAAATGGGCCCATACCATGGCCGCGCCGCCCGCGAGTTGCGACTTCGGTCACAAAATCGAGGATCGCAGCCTCAGTGCGCCGGCACGCAGCAAGATGGCTGCCGTGGGCAAGCGCCGCTCCTGGGGCAAATGACGCTGGCCTGCGAGTCGAGCGCATCGGCGATCCACGCGATATTGAGCACCTGCGAGACGGCGCGAATGTGCGCGGCGGCCTCGGCCGGAATGGCGCCGTCGCCGCCGCCGCGGCGGCAGGAATCGGCGACCGCGGCCACCACCGCTTCACCGTCGAATCCCTGTGCATCGAGCGCCGGCAGCAGATCGACTCCCACGGACAGCACGTGCAATTCATCCAGTGCATCGCGCGTCAGCATCGAATGGCAGCAATACAGGCGCGCGCCCTTGCCGTCCTGCATCACGGAGATCTGCGACTTGGGCTTCTGCGGCCGCTGCATCGCCTCCGGAGTGTGCTGCAATAACCGGAACACCGCCCAGCGCGGGCACGGGTCGGACACCAGGCTCATGTTGCCCCACGGCAAAGGAATGCCGTTTCCGCGATACACCGCGCGCAGGTAGCCGGGCGCATAGGCATCGAAGAAATGCCAATGGCGGTACGGCGCGACGGCGGTCATGCGCCGCATGACCAGCGCCGGCGTCACGCCGAGTTTGTGGCAGGCGGCCACACGGTGAGCCTCGCGAATCAAGAAGCGCCGGAACGGGATTCGCGGGCACAACAGCGCACCGGCGAAAAAACTGCACTCGAAATCCCGCCATGCATACAGCACATCCTGCGCTCCCATGCCAGCCGCCGAGGTCGGCGCGTCCCCTTCGCCGGCGTGCATGGCGCTGTGCGGTGATATGACTCCATCGCCGTTGTGCAGAACCTTGTGGCCGATGAAGAACGCCAGTTCGTACTTGAGCCGTTCCTCCTGGTTGCGCAGGCGCTTATTGATGAGCACCGTGCCCGGCGCCTCGAACCGAGAGCGCACCAGCGCACCGCTCGGCTTGCGGCCGTCGCCGTCGAACCAACGAATCTCCAATCCGTGGCCTCTGCACAGGTCGAGGAGCGCGTTCAACGTAAGCGGCATCTGCCGCTTGCCGCCCTCCTCCGCGGCGCGCTCGATGTCCGGAAAACTGTTGTGGCGGGTTTCCTGCCAGACGCGGATCAACAGCTGCGCGAATTGGCGCCCCGTCGTGCCGGTCTGCGACAACAACTCGGGCAACGCGTTCTGCAGCAACTCGTGCGAAAACAGAAATGCGGGCTCCAATGGCATGGCCTCGAGTCCGCCCCTGTCGCGCTGCTGCGGAGCGACTTCCACCGCCGTGTTTTCATCGAGAAACCAGCGGGTGTCCTTGCTGAAAATGCCGGCCAACATCTCGAGCAGCGGGGGGGACGGCATGCGTTTGCCGGTCTCGACCATGCTGAGATAAGACACCGACGGGGCCCCCTCGGCGTCGATTTGCACGCAGCGCGCCGACAGCTCATCCAGGGTCAGGCCATTGCGTTTGCGCAAGGAGCGCAGCTTCGCGCCCAGGAAATGGCCCTGCCGGATCAATCCCGCCATACCCACCTCGTCCGCTGATTTTCAGGTGTTAAAGTGAAATTCACATTGTTAAATTTCTATTGTGCAAATACGCCCTAATTACACTCTAATCTTGGCTTGTACCCCGATGCAAGCCCGCATACGGGCAGGCAGGGGGTGTCCTCTGCGGAATACATCGACCAGGAGTATTGAGAATGAGCGAAAAGGCATCCACGATTCCCCGCTGGCACGGCATCGAACGACCCTACTCTGCGGCCGATGTCGCCCGATTGCGCGGTTCCGTGCGTATCGAACATTCACTGGCGCGGCTCGGCGCCGAGAAATTCTGGCGCTTGTTGGCGAGTGAGCCGGTAGTCGGCGCACTCGGTTGCATGACGGGTAACCAGGCCGTGCAGGTCGTTCAGGCAGGCCACAAGGCGATCTATTGCTCCGGCTGGCAGGTGGCGGGCGACGCCAACACCGCCGGCGAAATGTATCCCGATCAGAGCCTGTATCCGGTCGACTCCGTGCCGCGCATGGTCGAGCGCATCAACAACGCCCTGCTGCGCACCGACCAAATTCACCACATGGAGGGCAAAACGGACATCGATTGGATGGCGCCGATCATCGCCGATGCCGAGGCCGGCTTTGGCGGCAACTTGAACGCGTTCGAACTGTCCAAGGCGCTGATTCGCGCCGGCGCCGCGGCCGTCCATTTTGAGGATCAGCTCTCCTCCGCCAAGAAATGCGGCCATTTGGGCGGCAAGGTGCTGGTGTCGACCAACGAAGCGATCAACAAATTGGTTGCGGCGCGCCTCGCCGCCGACATCCTCGATGTGCCCACCGTCATCGTCGCGCGCACCGATGCGGACGCAGCCAATTTGCTGCTCACCGATAATGACTCCCGCGATAGGCCCTTTCTCACGGGCGAACGCTCGAGCGAGGGATTCTTTCATGTCCGCTGCGGAATCGATCAAGCCATCGCCCGCGGCTTGGCCTACGCTCCCTATGCGGACCTGATCTGGTGCGAGACCTCGAAGCCCGATCTCGAGGAGGCGCGTCGCTTCGCCGCCGCGATTCATGAACGCTATCCCCATAAATTGCTGGCGTACAACTGCTCCCCCTCCTTCAACTGGCAGGGCAAGCTCAATCAGGCGAGCATGAAGAGTTGGCGCGAAGACCTGGCGGCCATGGGTTATCGCTTCCAATTCATCACCCTTGCAGGCTGGCATGCCGTGAATTTGTCGATGTTCGAGCTGGCATCCGCCTATCGGCAGGACGGCATGCTCGGGTATTCGCAAATGCAACAGCGCGAGTTCAGCCAGGAGCGGGCCGGGTATCGCGCGACCAAACACCAGGCGTTCGTCGGCACCGGATATTTCGACGCGGTTCAGACCGCCATCACCGCCGGAGCTCACTCGACCGGTGCGATGGCCGGCAGCACCGAGACCGAGCAATTCGCATCGGCCGCACCGCGACCCGAGCCGAAGCGTGTGGTCGCCTAAGGATTTTGCGGCGGCGATCGCCGAGCATTTCCGCGCATACAACGAGGAATTCGGCCGCATCACCCGCCGCGCGGCGCTGAATTTCCTCGCGGAGGACTGGCACGCCGCGCAGCGCGATGCGGTCGAACGCATCGAGCTGTACGAGCAGCGCGTGCGCCGCTGCGCGCAGGCGGTCGGCCGCGAATTGACCTCGCCCGCCGCCGACACGGCGCTATGGGCCGAGATCAAACGGGCATACGAAATGCTGGTGGCGCGGCGGCCGGACAGCGACTTCTACCGCACGTTTTTCAATTCGGTCACTCGTGACCTGTTCGGCACGGTCGGCGTCAATCCGGATGTGGAGTTTTGCGCCACCAGCGTCGGGCGCGCCTCCGGCACCGTGCCGATTCGCGTGTACCGCATCGGCGGCTCACTGCCCGCCGCGGTGCGCGAAATCATCGCCGACCTGCCGTTCGGAGCGGCGATACACGACCAGGATGCGGCAGTGCATCGCATCAGCGCGCAGATCGGCCGATATTTCGAGACCGGGCGACAAAGCGGCGCACCCGAATCCGTCGAATTGATCGAACCGGTGTTCTACCGCGGCTTGCACGCGTTTGTCGTCGGCCGCCTCATCGGCGACAGCTCCATCACGCCCCTGGTGGTTGCTTTCAGCAACTCGCCGCAAGGCGTGCAAGTCGATGCCGTCATGCTGTCGCGGGCCGAAGTCGGTTCGCTGTTCGGCTACGCCCGCTCTTATTTCCATGTGGATCTGCCGGTGGTCAGCGCCGCCATCACATTGCTGCGCTCGTTCATGCCGCGCAAGCCGATCGACGAGTTGTACACCGTCCTGGGTCGCGCCAAGCAGGGCAAGACCGAGCGCTACTTCGCCCTGCATCGCCATCTCGACACGTCCATCGACAGCTTCGTACATGCCCCGGGAGATCGCGGTCTGGTCATGATCGTCTTCACGCTGCCCTCGCACGATCTGGTCTTCAAAGTCATTCGCGACCACTTCGGTGCGCCGAAGACCAGCACGCGCGCGGACGTCATGGAGCGCTATCAATTCGTGTTCCGTCACGACCGCGCCGGCCGCCTGGTCGACGCGCAGGAATTCCGTCGGCTGCGCCTGCCGCGCGCGCGCTTCATGCCGGCGCTCGCCGATGAATTGCTGCGCGATGCGAGCGAGAGCTGCCGCATCGAGGGCGAGGATCTGATCGTCGAGCACTGCTACATCGAGCGGCGCCTGCGCCCGCTCAATCTATTTGTGCGCGAGGCCGACCCGGCCGCGGCGGAGGCCGCGATCATCGACTACGGCAATGCGCTGCGCGAATTGGCCGCGAGCGACGTATTTCCGGGCGATCTGCTGCTCAAGAATTTCGGCGTGACCAGCCACGGCCGCGTGATATTTTACGACTACGACGAAGTGTGCCTGGTGTCCGGCTGCGTGTTTCGCGATTTGCCGCAGCCGCGCTTCGAAGAGGAAGAGACCAGCGCCGAGCCCTGGTTTCACTGCGGACCACGCGATGTCTTCCCCGAGCAATGGCTGCAGTTTCTGTCGATTCCCCCGGCGCTGCGCGAGGTGTTCATCCGCCATCACGCGGAGCTGTTGACCGCGGCATGGTGGCGTGCCCGAGCCGCGCGCTCGGCCGATGCGTCGGCGGTGTATACATTGCCGGAATCGCTCGCGGCGCCGGCGGCGTAGCGAGTCGCCTTTACGGCGGCCCGGCCACTGAAATACACACACGATCCAGGTAAGTGATGACCAGCAGCAGGGATAAGAACCCAAGAACTCGATGACGGTATTTCGTAACCAGACTCCCGCGCGGCTCAATCGAGCCAGCGCCAATTGCGGATTTCCGGCATGTCCTCGCCGTGACTGCGGATGTACTGCTGGTGCTCGACCAGCTTGTCCTCGAGTTGCTGCTTGAGGTAGACCCCTTCGCTGCCGGTCTGCGGCAGGCGATTGACGGCATCGATCACCAAGTGAAAGCGATCGAGATCGTTGAGCACCGTCATGTCGAATGCCGTGGTGATCGTGCCCTCCTCCTTGTAGCCGCGCACATGGAGGTTTGCGTGATTGTGCCGCCGATACGCCAATCGATGGATCAACCACGGATAGCCGTGAAACGCGAATATGATCGGCTTGTCGCGCGTGAACAGCGAATCAAAATCCTCGTCGCTCAATCCGTGCGGATGTTCCGACGGCGGTTGCAGCTTCATCAGATCGACGACATTGACCACGCGGACCTTGAGCGCGGGCAGGCGCTCGCGCAATATCGATACGGCGGCCAGCGTCTCGAGAGTCGGCACATCACCGGCGCACGCCATGACCAAGTCCGGTTCGGCTTGGCTGTCGTTGCTGGCCCATTGCCAGATTCCGACGCCCTCGGTGCAATGCTTGACCGCGGCATCCATCGAAAGCCATTGCGGCGCCGGATGCTTGCCCGCCACGATCACGTTGACGTAGTGCCTGCTGCGCAGGCAGTGATTCATCACCGACAGCAGGCAATTCGCGTCGGGCGGCAGATAAACCCGCACGATCTCCGCTTTTTTGTTGACGACGTGGTCGAGAAAACCCGGATCCTGGTGCGTGAAGCCATTGTGATCCTGCCGCCAGACATGCGAACTCAGCAGGTAATTGAGAGAAGCGATTTTGCGCCGCCACGGAAGCCCCGCCGTGACCTTCAGCCACTTCGCATGCTGATTGAACATCGAATCGACGATGTGGATGAATGCCTCGTAGCAATTGAACAGGCCGTGCCGGCCGGTGAGCAAGTATCCCTCCAGCCACCCCTCGCATTGGTGCTCGCTCAGCATTTCCATCACTTGACCGGTGCGAGCCAGGAATTCGTCGTTTACGGCGCTGGCCGCCAGCCACTGGCGATTCGTCACCTCGAACACGGCTTCCAAGCCGTTCGAGAGCGTTTCATCCGGGCCGAAAATCCGGAAATTGCGTTGCTCCGCGTTCATTCGGGCGATATCGCGAAGAAATCGACCCAGCACATGCGTGTCACCGATGCCCGGGACGCCCGGCTTGGGCACCTCGGCCGCGTATTCCATGAAATTCGGCATCAGCAAGTCACGCAATAGCATCCCGCCGTTGGCGTGCGGATTGGCGCCCATACGCCGGTCACCCTTGGGCGCCAGCGCCTTGAGATCCGGCCTGAGCCGACCTTGCTCGTCGAACAGTTCCTGCGGACGATAACTGCGCAGCCACGCTTCCAGTTGCTCGAGGTGCTTTGGGTTCGTGGCCGGATCCGTCAACGGCACCTGATGCGACCGGAATGTCCCCTCGATCGCTCGGCCGTCGACGAATTTAGGGCCCGTCCATCCCTTCGGCGAGGCGAGTACGATCATCGGCCAGCGCGGTCGCTGCGTGCTGCCGTTGATTCGGGCATCCCTTTGTATGGCGCTGAGCTCTTCGGCGACGGCATCGAGCGTCGTTGCCATGGCCGCGTGCATCGCCATCGGCTCATGACCCTCGACGTAATGAGGCATCCAGCCGTAGCCGCGCAGCAGCTGATCCAGTTCCTCGCGGGATATGCGCGCCAGGATAGTCGGGTTGGAAATCTTATAGCCGTTCAGATGCAGGATCGGCAGAACCGCGCCGTCGGTCGCGGGATTGAGAAATTTGTTCGAATGCCACGCGGTGGCGAGCGGCCCCGTTTCCGCCTCGCCGTCGCCGACCACGCAGGCCGCCACCAGCGTCGGGTTGTCGAATACCGCGCCGAACGCATGACTCAACGAGTATCCGAGTTCGCCGCCTTCATGGATCGATCCCGGGCACTCCGCGGAAGCGTGACTCGGAATTCCGCCGGGGAACGAGAATTGGGTGAACAGGCGTTTGAGTCCGGCCTCGTCCTTGCCGACGCTCGGGTAGATTTCGCTGTATGTGCCCTCCAAATACGTGCCGCCGACCACGGCCGGACCGCCGTGCCCGGGACCGGACATGTAGATCATGTCGAGGTCGTACTTGTTGATGATCCGGTTCAGATGCGTGTAGATGAAATTCTGACCCGGCGTCGTGCCCCAGTGCCCGAGCAGCATGCGCTTGATGTGCGCGGGCGCCAGCGGCTCCTTGAGCAGCGGATTGTCGCAAAGATAGATCTGCCCCACCGACAGATAATTGGCCGCGCGCCAATACGCGTCCAGCTTTTGCAGATCCTCGTTGTCCATCGGCGCCGCCGCAGAGGCGTCACCCCGCGTCATGGCGGCATCTCGCGTCATGGTGCATTCCCGTTCACTGTCAAGCCGAGCGCGGCGACAGTCAATCCCGCGATCACGGATTCCTCGTCGGTGCGTATCACCCGCACCGCCACTCCACCGGCATCGCTCGAGACCACGGGTGCATGGCGCGCGTTTCGCTGTGCGTGCAACTCGACGCCGAGAAACTCGAGCCCGTCGCAGATCCGCGCCCGGATGGGCGCAGAGTTCTCGCCGATCCCACCCGCGAAGACCAGCGTATCCAAGCCGCCGAGGGCCGCGGCATAGGCACCAATCCATTTCTTCGCCTGATAGCAAAACAGCGCCACCGCTTCGGCGGCACGGACGTCCTCGCGTTCGCGAGCCAGCAGATCTCGCATGTCGGAACTCGTCTCAGAGAGGCCGAGCAGACCGCTTTCGTGATTCGTCATGTTCTGAAACGTCGCCGCATCCATGCCCTCGGTGAGCGCGAAGAAATACATGAGCCCCGGATCGAGATCGCCCGAGCGCGTGCTCATCGGCAATCCGGAGGCCGGCGTAAAACCCATGCTGGTATCGATGCATCTGCCGTCGCGCACGGCCGCGAGGCTCGCGCCGCTGCCGAGATGCGCCATTACCACGCGGCCGCGAGCCGCCGCCGGGTCGCCACTGCGCGCGAGTTCCTGCAGCAAGAACGTATACGAGAGGCCATGAAATCCGTAGCGCTGCACGCCTCGCGACTGGTAGCGCCGCGGAATCGGCAAAATCGTCGCGACGCGCGGCATGCTGCGATGAAAGGCCGTATCGAAGCACGCCACCTGCGGCAGGCGCGGAAACCTGCGGCCCATGGCTTCAATGAGTTCAATTTCCCGCGGCAGATGTTCCGGGTCATAGGGCGTGATCGCCTTGAGCTCCGCCAACAGTGCCCCGGTCACGCGCTCCGGACTCGTATGGATCATGCCGTGCACCACTCGATGGCCGACCGCCTGCACATCCTTGAACAGCGGGTGCGCTTCGAGCCATCCCATCAGGAAAACGGCAGCGGAATGCCAATCCGCGGCATCCACCGTGAGGCGCGGCGGCGGATCCGTTGCGCGCCCGGTCTCGGTCAGCGACAAGCTCGTGCCGCCCTGCCCGATGCGTTCGATTTTTGCGTCCAGCAATTTGGCCGGCGGCGAACCAGCTGCATGGAACGAAAAACGAATGCTCGAGGAACCCGCATTGATGGAGAGCACCGACATGACTTCAGCATGCCACAGCCGCGGCGACGATGAGCATTTTCGCTGCGCCGCCGCCGCGCGGTACACTGAACCTCCAAGGAGTCGGTTGGGGAGGAACAATGGCGTCCGAGCACGGCACCGGCGGCGCGCGGCGACCCCCTGGGTGCGCTCCATGGCCTGCCGTGGGCGTTCAAGGACCTCGAACCGGCGATCGGGTTTCCCTGGACCCGGGGCTCGCCGATCTTTCGCAACGATCGGCCGACCGCCGATTCGGTATTGGTCGAGCGGCTGCGCCAAGCTGGCGTGCTGCAGTTGGCGAACGCCTTTGAGAATGCGACCGGCATCGGACGGCGGCGGCCGAATCTCGGTTAACATTCGCCAACCACACGGTTGCCGGTCAAGGCGATCCACTACGCGGCATCGTCATTGTTCATGGTTCTGGGAGCACTGTTTCTCGCCCGGGCGCTATGGCATTGAACGCGCGGATCTAGGCTAGGATAGCGGCTTGGCATCCTAGAGGATTTTGGGCCGATGAGTCACGTTACAAATGAAAAGACCAAGCTGCTGAATCGCCTCAAGCGCCTGCGCGGTCAGCTCGATGCCATCGAGCGGGCGGTCGAGGCCGATCATGAGTGCGCCGGCGTGCTGCAACAAGCCACCTCCTGTCGGGGCGCTTTGGATGGCTTCATCGCCGAGGTGATCGAGGATCACATTCGCGAGCACATGCTCGACCCGCGCGCGGCCCGGGACGACCCGCGTGTCGTGGCCGCCGAGGAACTGGTCGACATCGTTCACGCCTATCTCAAAAAATAATCTTGGTTCCAGGGACGGCGCCCGTCACCGTCTTGTCACGACCTGGCCATAGTTTACAGGCGCCAAATTCAATTATGCGATTTGAGGTATAGGGGGGTATAGTATATTGTTCGCGCCATGATTCGGCCCCTGCTTCAAGCGATGATGACTGCGCAAATGCGTACCGCGCTAAAGGTGTGCGCGTCCGGGGCCGGGGCCGTGCTGCTCGCTGTCTCCATGACCTGCATGCAAGGCCCGGCCCGCGCCGCGCAGGACCCCGAAAGCTATGCCGTGCATGGCCAGTTTACCTACACCGAGCAGCAAACCTCCGACTTCAACGCTCCGTACGCGGGCCAGAACAGTCTGACCCCTCACACCAACGAAGAAACCGTGGATGTGACCCTTTTTTTGGGAAGGCGTCTGTGGTCGGGCGCGGAAATCTGGATCGCCCCCGAAATCGACGAGGGATTCGGCCTCGACAACACCCTCGGCCTCGCCGGGTTTCCGAGCGGCGAGGCCTACAAGGTGGGGGAAAATCACCCCTACCTGCGGTGGCACCGCATGTTCGTACGCCAAACCATGAATCTCGACGAACAGCGAGAGCGGGTCGACCCGACGCAGCTGCAGCTCGGCGGCGCTCGCAGCCCGAACCGGCTGGTGTTGACGCTCGGCAAGATCAGCGTGACCGACATCTTCGACAACAATCAGTACGCCCACGATCCACGAAATGACTTTATGAACTGGGCGGCAGTCGATGTCGGATCCTTCGATTATGCGGCGGATGCCTGGGGCTACACGGCCGGCGCGGCGCTCGAGTGGTATCGAAGCGCATGGGTGCTGCGATTCGGCGTTTTCGATCTGTCCAATGTACCGAACAGCCCGCATCTGGAGCCCGGGTTCCACGAATTCCAATACGATTTCGAGGTGGAAAAGAGCCATGAGATCGGCAGCCGACCAGGCAAGCTGCGGCTCACCGCATTCGACAGCCGCGGGCGTATGGGATTGCTCAATCAGGCGGTCGATCTTGCCGCGGGCACCGGCACGCCGGTGGACATCGCGGCGGTGCGCCGCTATCGAGATCGCTTTGGAGCGAGTCTCGACCTCGAACAGCAGCTGGCGGCGGAGCTCGGGATGTTCGCGCGCATCGGCAAGGCGGCGGGAAACGTCGAAGCCTATGAATTCACCGACATCGACCGCAGTTTAAGCACCGGTCTGGCGCTGCAAGGCGCACGCTGGGGCCGCCGCGATGACACCGTGGGGCTCGCCGCGATTCTGAACGGCATTTCCGCAAACCGTGAGCGCTTTTTGAACGCCGGAGGTCTCGGTATTCTGGTCGGCGACGGCAGGCTTCCGCATCCGGGCCCGGAAAAAATCCTGGAAACCTACTATTCGCTGGCCGTGCTTCACTACGCACAGCTGACCCTCGATTATCAATACATCGGCAATCCTGCGTACAACTCCGATCGCGGGCCGGTTTCCGTGTTTGCCATACGCATGCATGCGCAGTTTTGAGGTTTGACGCCGTTTCACGGCTTGCCCGAGTGCGCGTCGATCAGTACCATCCCGCCGACGCATCTTCCAAGGAGAGAACGATGAGCCTGGCTTCGGAATTCAAAGAATTCGCCATGAAGGGTAATGTGGTCGACCTGGCGGTCGGCGTGATCATCGGCGCCGCATTCGGCAAAATCATCTCCTCCTTGGTGGGCGATGTGTTCATGCCGATGCTGGGCAAGTTGATCGGCGGAGTGAACTTCTCGGATCTCGCAACCCCCTTGGGCAAGGATCCCACCGGCAAGGAGGTACTGATCCGCTATGGAGCCTTCCTGCAGACGACCTTCGATTTTCTCATCATCGCATTGGTGCTGTTCTTGACCATCAAGGCCATCAACCGATTGAAGAAGCCCCGCGCAGCGGATGGCCCACCGCCGGCGCCGCCGAAGACCGAGGTGCTTCTGGAAGAAATACGCGACCTGCTCGCAAAGCGAGCCTGAACCGGCGCATACGCAAAGCGCGCGGCGCCCCGCGCCCTCTTGCCACCTCACGTGCTCAACCGCCGACGCGGCGGTCCACTTCCTTTTCGGCTGCAATCCAATCTTCCAGCTCATGGCCGGGCTCAAATCCGCGACTCTGTGCGGCGAAATACGCCGCCTCGGCGATCATCGCGAGTCGACCCTGTTGCGTCAGCGCATTCAGGGGCGGCTTAGGGGCCGAGATGCCGCGCGCCCTCTTCGTGGTGTCGTTCATGCTTACCTCCTTGCAAGCCGCTTGCAGATCAACGGTAATTGGATCAACTGCTAAATGATCGTCCCTTGACGCCCCCGGGAGTTTTACCGTCGGTGCCGGCCGGCACATCGCTCGATTTGGGATCCTTAGGATTACTCATTTACAAAATCTCCCTGACATTGAAATGCTAATCGGGCCACGAATTATACGCCACTCGGGGTTTGCGCGACCGCACGGATCCGATCAGAGCGCCGGTACCCCATGGCGCAGCGCGAGAATCCAAGCGGCGATGATGAGGCCGAGCGCGGCGCCGCCCGCGCCCAGTTGCAGGGCATAACCGCGGCTGCGCGGCACGCGCGCGCGCGCATAAATCCAGCCGAGTGCGATGCCTGTTGCGAATCCGAGCGCGTGGCCCAGCACGTCGACATGTTCGCCTCCGGCGCCCAAAAAGCCCAGCAAGCACACTCCGGCGAACAAGGGCGCCCAGCGATACCTGAACCGCTCCCGCAGGTTGAGCCGCCGGCGCCACGAAAAGCCGGCGAGCAGCCCCAAGGCGGCAAACACGGCGGTGGAAGCGCCCACCGCGCGGTGTGTCGAGGGTGAGATCAGCATATCCAGGTAGTTGCCGACGGCGCCCGCGCCGACGATGCTCGCCCACGCGAGGCCGGGACCGAACACCCGGCCGGCCAGAATTCCGATGCCGACGCCGAACATCAGATTTCCAAGCAAGTGGGCTTGATCCGCGTGCAGGGTGAGCGCGGCCACCGCGCGCCACCATGCACCCGCGCCCGCTAGCGGCTCCAGCGCGCCCGACTCCAGCCAATCCATGCCCAACCATTGGATTCCGGCGCAGTACGCGATGATCAACAGCACCCCTGCGTAGACACCGGCACCGAGGCCGGCGCCGCCGAAGGGAATGACGGCCGGCGGCTCATCCCGCGGGACCCGGTGCTCCGCCGCGTAACGGGCCAGCTCGTCGCGTGCGTCGGCCGCCGCCGCGGGCGATACCAGCAATACCCATGCGCCGTCGAGTTCGATCACATCGTACGGCAGCCCCTTCGCATCCAAGACCAGCCCGGACTCCCGGCAGGCCATCTGCGAACCGCGATACACGGGAACTCGCTCCGCCGGGTCAATGTCCATGCCGTGCGTTGTCGGCCGCGGCGCCCGGCCCGGTGAAATCGGTCATGAGGTCATTCCTGTGCGAGACAACAATCCATGCTCGCACAAGACACGCAGCCTTTCGAATCCGCGAACGGCCATCGGCGTGGCGCGGTCCGCACCTCAAGTCGTACGCGGCTGCTCCGCCAGCATCCGATAGATCTTCATTACGCGCGGCACGTACACCATGGTTTCGGCGAACTGCGGAATCCGGCCGCCGTTGCGGTCCACGGCCTCTTCGCCCGCGTTGTAGGCGGCGAGCGCCAGCCGGACGTCTTGACCGAAGCGGTCGATCAGAAATTTCAAATAGCGCGCGCCGGCATGCACGTTCTGTTTGGGATCGTACGGATTCGAAACGCCGAAGCGGATCGCCGTGGCGGGCATCAATTGCATCAATCCGACGGCGCCGCGCTTGGAGACGGCCCGTGAGTTGAATCCCGACTCGACCACTATGACCGCGCGCAACAGATTCGGCTCGACCGCGGCGGAGAGCGCGGCCTTCTCGATGATCGAATCGTATTGCGTGGCTCGCGCCATCAGCGACTGGTCGTAATATTGACCGCTCTGGGTCATGTCCCGCGGCGACAACACCAGCAGCTTGTAGCGGTTGTTGTCCGGCACGTCGGTGTAATGCTTGATGCCGTCGGCATCCACATAGGTGTAAATTTTCGAGCGCGCCTCGGCAGGCGTTGTGCTCAGCGCGGTCGCCATCAGCACCGATGCGTAGAGAAAGAAAGATTTGGACGGCATGAGGCAGCTTCCTGGTACAGCAGCCTAGCGCGGAGCGGCCCGCGCCCGGTGGGACCTGCATCAAGAAACGGGCCATCCGATTTAACATAGCCGGCACTTCCGGCCCCCTCCGGGCACCGCCCTTCCTGAGCACCCCCTCCGGGCGCCTCGATCGCCCGCAGAGCCCGTCCCTGGCGTGCGGCTAGATAACGGATATTTAACGTACCTTTGGCGGCTAGCACACGGGTTTTTCGGGCATCGGACAGATAGAATCCTGCGAATCGGACTGCCACGCCCGGCAGCATCAAAGGCTCTTTAGTTCCCAATGAGCGTTCCTGAACCCGCCTTGACACAATCCCTGACTGAACCGCCGATATCGGCCGGTATCGGCTATATCGACGCTCGAGCCGACCGGCGCAGCGCCGTCGGCCTGCGCAGTTGGGTGCTGACCGCCATGCTGTTTCTGGTTCCGTTGGTCACTTACTGGCCGGCGACGTTCCACGATTACGGCTTGCGCGACGACTACTCGAACTTGCGAGAGGCGCACGAAGAGCCCGGCAAAGTGTTGATGTTCTGCGCTTCGCATGCGCGGCCCATCTACGGCTGGTTGCTGCAATCGACCTATGGCCAGACCGCCAGCGTGCAAAACCTGCAGTGGATGCGTTTCTTCGCCTCGCTGTTGCTCGGCGCGATTTCCTTGGTGATGTATCGCGGCCTGCGGGGGCTGGGTTGGCCGCAGGGCACCAGTCTCTGCGTTACCATGCTGTTGGCTTTAGTGCCCTCCGCGCAGGTCATTGCCTCGTGGGCGCTCGGTTGGCCGTACGCGGCGGCGGCGCTGCTGGCGATCGGCGGGTTCTTTACCCTGGAAGGCTCGTTGGCCATGGGCTGGCGGGCCGGCGGCGGTCGGGCGGTGCGCCAGTCGGTGGTCGGATTCAGCCTGCTGGTGGTGAGCGCGCTCATTTACCAACCGAGCGCATTGTTCTATTCGGTTCCCCTGGCGGGCGCGCTGATAGCGCACCGGCAGCGGGGATTCGCGGCTACCGTGCGTTGGCTCGGCGTGCATTTCGGATTCGTCGCCGCCGCTTTGGGTCTCGCCTACTGCACGATGGCGGCGCTTTACTCCATGGGCATCTTCATCAAGTCCGGACGCGTCGCGTTTGAGCACCACTGGCTCGACAAGATCGTCTGGTTCGTGCAGGAGCCGCTGCCGAACGCACTCAGCATGTTCGTATTGAACGACAACAACCACCGCGATCATTTGTTGTATTGCCTTTGCGCGGCGCTGGTCGCGCTGATCCTGGTGGCGGGCGCGTATTTGGAATGGCGGCGCCACGGCCGGGCGCGTGGCTTGGTCTGGGTGACCGGGCTGATCACGCTGCCGTTATTCGCTTGCGCGATGAGCTTGGTCGCATCCGAACGCTACGCCACGTACCGCACGATACTGGCGTTGACCGCGGTGCTCCTGTGCTTCCTGGTGGCTTCCGTGCACGCAATGACCGAACATTGGAATGCGAGCACTCGCAGGCTGCTGGCGACGCTGCTCGTCGCGTGCGCCTTCTTTACCGCACAGCATCACGCGTATGCGCTCATTGCGGTTCCTCAGGGCAATGAATGGCAATTGATCCTCGAGGGGGCGCAGCGCGTGCACCTCGCCGACGGGGCGCGGCCGCGCATATTCGCCATTGCCTCGACGCCTGTCGATATTTCCACGGCGACGATCTATCACGACGAGTTCGGATCGCTTTCGTCGAATTCGGAATGGGTGCCGAAGGAGATGTTCAAACGCGCCATGCATGAT
>Ga0207927_1000294_pt1 | contig 21062 bp, 16 predicted proteins | sample NGESurdeep072012_2_FD_184456 | JGI IMG/M metagenome (GOLD analysis project Ga0207927, IMG submission 184456) | Arctic peat soil microbial communities from Barrow, Alaska - NGEE Surface sample 210-2 deep-072012 (SPAdes) | ecosystem: Environmental > Terrestrial > Soil > Wetlands > Peat ... | reverse complement strand
TCGCCCACCATTCGAAGAAACGTGCCCGTCCCGGCGACCAGTGCGCGAAGACCAATACCGGTCGCCACCATGATCGCCACGACCAAGACCGCGAACAGCACCACGAGCGCGCCGGCGACACCGAGCGTGCGATGGAGGCCACCGCCGACAAGCGCACCGAGCCAACCGCCGGCGTGTCCGAGTGCCCTGGCACTCGCGTGCAACGGGGGTCGCCCGCCCGAGAGGTGACCGAGTCCGCAGATGCTGAGTAGTCCCAACGCGACGCCCCAACCGAGCCGCGCGCGGTTCACTTCGATCTTGCCCCACACGAGCGCCACGCCGAGACCCAGGAGAATCACGGGCAGTGCGAAGCGACCGACACCGAACATGAGCGCCAGGGCCCTGGCGATGACGTGGCCGACCGGACCGAGCGCTCTCGCCTCGGCCAACGCGATGAGCAGTCCGACCATGAACAGCAGCACGATCCACACGTCACGCTCGTGGAGCTGCCAGATCTTCGAGTTCTCGCCCGAACCGCGTTCCCTCGCGGGCGCGCGCTTCGCCGCCTTCTTCACCGGCTTCTTTCGGTGTCGTGCCTGTGCCACAACCATCCAACTTACCGAACGCAGGTTCGTAACCCGTGCCACCTGTCATAGGCTGCAACGGTGGCGTTCTCCCCCCATACTTCTAGCCTCCAGCTCGCCGAGCGACTGAAGGCGAATGCCCTGGTGTGCGAAGTCGTGGGCGCGACGCCGATCAGTCCTTCGCTCTACGAACTCGTCTTGCGCGGCAACGCGGCGAGGCTCACGGGCGAACCGGGCAACGACGTCATGCTGCGCCTCGAGGCGGGTGAGGGGACCTTCGTGCGACGTCGCTACAGCGTGCGTTCCGTGGATGAACAGCGCGACGAGTTCACGCTGTGGATCACGACCGAGCACGTCGGACCGGGCAGCAACTGGATCCAGCGCGTCACACCCGGCGAGCTCGTGGACGTCATTGGACCTCGCGGAAAGATCCCCCTCGAGCCCTCGGCCGACTGGCATCTCTTCGTGGGCGACGTGAGCGGTCTTAGTGCGTTCTATCGGATGGCCCAGAGCATTGAAGCGCCGGGTCGCGCCATCTTCATCGTGGAGATCGACCACGACGAGGACGCGGTGACCGCGCACTTCGACGAGGACGTCGCCATCACCGGCATCTTCGTCAATCACCAGGACCGCGCACGCAACGACCCCGCCGGTCTCTTGAGCGGACTCGCCGCCTTCGCCCTACCCCCCGACGAAGGTCACGCGTATCTCTTTGGTGAGTTCTCCGTCATCCGCGTCGTGCGCAGCGCGTTGGTCGATCGCGGGTTACCCGAGGACACCATCAGCCTCAAAGCGTTTTGGCGTCTGGGTCGCAGCAACGCCGAGCACGGCGAACCGGACAAGGGCGAAGACTAAAGAACGACGATCGCCGCCAGCAAGACGGGCTGGCGACGGAATTTCTGGCCCAACAGTCGACCGGCGGCGCGTTGGGCCACCTTGTTGAGCGACGATTCATCGCGGTCGCCGTCACGAAGCGCCGACTCCAGCGCGTCACGAACGCTCGTCGTGACGCTCGCGATCAGTTCGCGGTCGCTCTCGCCGTCGAACCATCCGCGAGCCGTGAGACGAACCGGTTGGCGGATGACGCCGCGGTCACGGTCGATGCCCGCGGCGATCTGCAAGACGCCGAATTCGGCGAGCATCCGCCGCTCTTCGAGCGGCTTCTCGTCCAAGTCGCCGGCGCTGCCGTCGATGTAGTGAAAGCCCGCGGGCACCTGTCCCGAGCGTCGTATGCCCGAAGCGGTCACCTCGATCTGGTCGCCGTCCTCGCAGATGACGACGTGCTTCTCGCTGATGCCCATGCTCAGCGCGAGGTCGGCGTGGTGGACCATGTGACGGTATTCGCCGTGGACCGGGACGAAGTTGCGGGGTCGAACCAACTGGTGGAAGGTGCGAAGTTCGCCCTGACGAGCGTGGCCCGACGCGTGCACCGGTTCGTGACCCGAGTGGATCACTTCGGTTCCCGCGCGGTGAAGATCGTCGATGACCCGTCCGACGGTCCATTCGTTGCCCGGGATCGGGTGCGAACTGAGGATCACCGTGTCGTCGGCACCGACCTGCAGGTAGCGCGCGTCGCCGCGCGACAACTTCGACAGTGCCGCCAGTGGCTCGCCCTGGCTCCCGGTGCAGATGACGCAGACCTCGCCGGGTTCGAACCGGTCAATGTTCTCGACGTCGATGAAGTCTGCGGTGTCCACGTGCAAGAGATGCAACTTTCGCGCGAGTTTGACGTTGGTCTCCATCGAACGACCCATCAGGACGATCTTTCGATTCTGTTCGCGTGCGACGTCGATAATCTGCTGGACACGGTGGATGTGACTCGCGAAGCAAGCAACCACCATGCGACGCTTGGGCCGTTCGAGGAAAAGTCGACGCAGTGCGCCACCGACCGAGCGCTCCGAGGCCGTGAAGCCCGGCTCCTCCGCGTTCGTCGAGTCACAGAGCAACAGCGCGACACCTTCGTCGCCGATCGCGGCCAGTCGCGCGATGTCCGTCCGTCGTCCGTCGATCGGCGTGAGGTCCAGCTTGAAGTCTCCCGAATGCACGACGATGCCGACCTTGGTGTGGAAAGCCAACGCGTGCGCGCTCGGCACCGAGTGGGTGACGGGTATGAATTCGACTTCGAACGGTCCGATGCGTCGTCGTTCGCCGTCAGCGACCTCGATGAAGGTCAGGTCCTTGGCGACCTTCGCCTCGGTCAGGCGGTGGCGGGCGAATCCGAGCGTCAGCGCCGAACCGTAGATCGGTACGTTCACGTCCTTCACGAGATAGCGCAGCGCGCCGGTGTGATCCTCGTGGCCGTGGGTCAACACGATCGCGTCCACCCGGTCGCGACGTTCAATGAGCCAACGAAAGTCGGGCAGGATGATGTCGACGCCGTACATCGTTGGTTCGGGGAACATCAGGCCGGCGTCAACGATGACGATGCGACCGTCCTGTTCGAGCGCGAGACAGTTGCGGCCGATCTCGCCGAGGCCGCCAAGGAACGTGACGCGAATCGTGTCCTTAGCCACGTTGGTCCCGAAGGGCGGTGACGATGGTGGCGGCCGTCGCGTCGAGGGCGTCGTCGCTCGGTCCATGAGGGAGGCGACAGTGACCAACCGGGACGCCAATGAAACGAAGGGCGGCCTTTGACGGCAAGGGGTTGGGGTAGGACTCGGTGCTCTCGAAGGCGTAACTCGCGAAGAGCGATTCATTGAGCGCCCGAGCCCTCGTCCAGTCGCCGTGCTCGACGCGACCCACCATCTCCGCGAACTCCGGTCCGGCCCAGTGGGCCGCCACCGAGACGATGCCCACCGCGCCAATGGCCATGAACGAGAGGGTCAACCCGTCGTCACCGCTGTAGAGGTCGAACTGGTCACCCAGCACGGCCTTGGTGTGCGCGGCCGCCACCAGATCGGTGGACGCGTCTTTCAAGGCGATCACGTTCGTGTGTCGTGTCACGAGTTCGATCGTGGTCGCCGAGGCGATCTTTCGACCGGTACGCGAAGGGATGTCGTAGAGCATCACCGCCAGCGTCGTGGCGTCGGCGATCGCGCCCAGGTGCGCCGTGATGCCGGCTTGACTCGGCCGCGCGTACGCGGGCGTCGTGGCGAGCACGCCGGCGACACCCGTCGCCGCCACTCGACTCGTCAGCGCCACCGAGTGCGCGGTGTTGGACGACGTGGAACCGGCGATCACCGGCACGTTCACGACCTCGGCGACGCAGCGAAAGAGATCGAGACGCTCGTCGTCGGTGAGTGACGAACCCTCACCGGTCGAGCCGGCGACGACGAGGCCATTGGAGCCCTCGTTCACGAGGAACTTGGCGAGCTGCGCCGCGACGTCGAAATCGACCGCGCCGTCGGGGTCGAACGGGGTCACCATGGCGGTCAACACCGTTCCCAGTCGCGCGGAGGTCATACGTCGAAGTTACCAGTGTCGGCTACGTCGATGGTCCGAGGTGACGCTGACTACTTGATGAATCCGTCTATCCCGACGCTCAGCCCGCACGTCGTGGGCATCGAGCGGATCGCCAGCGCGACACCCGGGACGTAGCTCACGCGGTCGTAGGAGTCGTGGCGAATGGTGAGGCCCTCACCCGGTCCGCCAAAGAGGATCTCCTGGTGCGCGACGAGTCCGGGAAGACGCACCGAGTGGATGCGCACGCCGTCGCCCGCGTCGGCACCGCGCGAGCCTTCCAGGGAGAATCGAGTCGTGGGTTCAGTGATCTCTGGGAGGTTCGCGCGCCGGCGCGCCTCGAGGATGGAACGCACCGCCTCGATCGACGTGCCCGAGGGAGCGTCCACCTTGTCGTCGTGATGCAGTTCAATGACCTCGACGCGGTTGAAGTACGGAGCGGCCTGCGCGGCGAATCGCTCGGACAAGACGGCGCCCAGGGAGAAGTTCGCACCCAGGACGACTGCGGTCGAGTCGCTGGCACGAAGGACCGCCGCGCGCTGCTCGGTGTCGAGACCCGTCGTTCCAACCACGAGCGCTACCTTGTTCGCGGCGCACCAGTTTGCCGACGCGACGACACTTTCGGGTACGGAGAAATCGACGACGACGTCGACCGAGCTCGCGTCGAGGTCGTCGACGCTCTTCGCGTAGAGCGCGCTGCCGAGCTCGCGGGGTTCGTGCACGTCAACGAGCGCCGTCACGTGGAAGTCACTCTGCTCGGCGAGTCCCTTGGCCAGGATCTGGCCCATGCGCCCGGCGCCCCCCACGATCGCGATGCGCTTCATGCACGTACCTTCTCTTTCCGTCTCCTGGGTACCCAACCTCGCAACCACGATAACGCCGCCACCCACGCCACAAGGCCCAGCAGCGACCCGGCGAGACCGACCTCAATGTGCGGAGCGTGGTAGTGGAAATGGATCGTCCACGATCCCTTGGGCACCGTGACCTGCTGGATGAGTCCCGACCGCACGACGCGCACGTGCTCGGTCTTACCCGTCTTCTCGTTGAGCGCGGTCGCGCGCCAACCGGGGATCCACTCCATCGAACGCTTCAACACCGTCGTGTGCGTGGCGTCGACGCTGATCCACGAATCGCCCCAGGAGGCGTTCGTGATGTTGGTGATTCGCGACGTCGAGATGTTGCCGCCTAGCCACGCGCTGCGGCGTAGCGACGTGGCCTTGAAGATCGTCACCGAGCCCGTGGTGTGGGCGACCTGCCACGACAGTGACGAGAGCGCCTGTTGGAACGGTGTCGTCAAGCGGTACGCCTGGGCGTGCGCCCCCTTGGGCTGCACGATGGTCGAGCCGATCAGGGCTCCGGTAGCGGCGTGGAACTCCACGCCCGCGGCGGCGCGGTCGAACGAGCGGAAACTGAACGACATCCGCACGGTGCCCGGTTGGGTGAGCGTCGGACCGAAGGGCTTGCCGTAGGCGTTGAACAGACGGGCCCGCACCTTCCCCGCAGCGACGATCTGGCCATCGAAACCCACCAGGGAGATCGTTCGCACGTCCAGCATCTGGCCGAAGTACCGCTGGGTCTTTTCCGCACTCTGTAACGGCAGGCAGCTGAGCGACGCCGTGGTGCCGTGCGAGACGGGCGTCGCCAGTTCGAGCGTCGAGACCACGATCGAGGCGAGGCGCAACTGGCGGAACACGCCATCGGCCAGTTTGCACGCGTTGAGCTGGAAGCGCGGATGGGTCAACGTGACGTTTCCGTAGAGGGCGTTGATCAACGAACCGTAACCCTGCACGCTGGGCAGGCGCGTGAAGACGTTCATGTTGGGCGACCCGAGGTTCTCGAAATCGTTCTGATGCGCTCCGCTCGGGTCAACGAGGGCGAATCGGCCGGAGTGGCCGAGCTCGGAGATGGCGAACGCCCGCGACGGCTGGGTCGTCACGTCGCCCGCCACGAAGCCAATGGCGCAGAACGTGAAGAACAGCAGCGTGTCGAGCGCGATGATGCCGCTCAGCCATCTCATGAGGTGGCGCCGCGTCATCCCCCACGTGAGGAGCGCCACCGCGCCCGAGGCGACGAAGAGGTGCGCGAGCAGTGTCGGCAACTCAAAGTGCGCCCACGTGGCCGTCACCTTGGTCGCGCCGAGGTGCAAGACGGTCCAGGGCCCGGCGAACAACATCACGACGCACAGCGCGGTCACCGCCAGCGCGGGTGACAGGGTCAACCAGCGCCGTCGCCCAACCAGTCCCGCGCCGAGGAAGTCTCGTTCACTGAGATGCTGCAACCACCATCCAAGTAGCACTGCGAGACCGAAGTCCGCGAGAACGATGTTGCGGCTCTGCAGCCGGGTGCTGGCGAACAAGGGGATCGCTTGAAAGAGATGGCCCAGCGGCGTGAAGCTTCCCCACGCCGCGAACAGGCCAACGACGACGATCGCGATGTACACGACGTAATTCCGATTCGCGCCCCGCCAGCCTCGACGGGTGAACTGTGCAACGAAGCCCGCTGCACCCACCAAGGCCAGCACGCCGACGTAGCCAGTGACCTCGGGCAGGTTGTAGTGAACGAAGAATCGTGGCTGGTGCAGTACTCCGTTGCCCCCCACGATGTCGGGCAGCATGAGCAGACTCGTCCAACGCACCGGCAGACTGCCGGCGCCGAAGAACTGGTACGTCAATCCCGTTCGTTGCGAGACGTTGATAAACGACCAACCGGTCAGCAGTTGCGCGAGACCGATCAGCGCACCCCACGAAATACCCACGCCGACGCCCACGACGTAGAGGACCCGGCGGCGCCACGTCGAGGGCTGGAACGAACTTCGCACCAGCAACACGATCGGCACGACAATGATCGCCAGTAATTGCATTTCCGCGATGGCCCGGGGCTCACCCGTGAGCGACGTCAACCCCCACAACGTCGCCAGTCCAATCACGTAGCCCAAGACGGCTCGCGCGCCGTGGCGCGCCGTCGTGCCACTCGGCAACTGCTCGACGGCTCGCGCCAACGCCAACAACACGAGGGTCGCCCACGGCAACATGGCGAACCCCTGAATCACCCCGAGGTGCACCAGCTGACCGATCATCGCGCCGCTGTAGGAGAAGACCAACGCCGGGATCAGCGCCGAACGTGTGCCGACACCGTGCCAACGCAAGAGAGCGAACATACCGAGCGCGGAGGCGACGTACACGGCGATCAGATTCAACACCCACGCGAGGATGCCGGGCAAGAAGACGAACAGCAACGTCAGGGGAAACAACGAACCGGCGTTCATGCCCCCGAGCAGCGGCGTGCCCGAATTGGCCAAGGGGTTGAGCAGTGGCAGATGCCCACTCGCGATCTGACTGCCCGTCAGAACCCGCAAAGGGTAATTCTGAATGAGGTTGTCCTGGGTGATCGCGGGGTGGCCGAGCATCGCTGGCAACGCGAACAGGAGGGTCGGGATCGCCACCATGACCAACAACGCCCCGCGGTCGCTTCGACTCATCGGGCGCCACCAGCGTGGCGCGGCGAAGGGAGCGACGTTCGACATTGCCCCTACGCTACGAAAGTACAACACGGCCGCGCCGCGCAGTCACAGGGACCAGGCGACACGGCCGTTGGTTGACTAACGACGACGCGGTCGAGGACCTCGGCGTGCGCCACCGTCTCCTTCGGAGAACGAAGGACCACCGGGACCCAGGTCACCGATCTCACCGGCGAGTTCGGCCTCAAAAGCCGCCTCGAAGGAAGAGGACGACGGCTTGGAAGGAGACGAGCTGGCGCGGTCGCGATCTCGGTCGCGACCCCCACGGTCGCCACGGTCGCTGCGGTCACCACGGTCGCTGCGGTCATTGCGGTCACTGCTGTCCCGGGGAGGACGCGGCGCGCGGGGCGCGGCGCCACTGTCGTCGCTCGACACGTCGGCGTACTCACCGGCGAGTGAGAGAGAGACCTTGCCCTGGGGATCGATGTCATCGACGCGAACCTCGATCGCCTGACCGAGTTCGAGAACGTCCTCGACCTGACCGATGCGCTTGCCACCGTTGAGGGGTGCCATCTTGGAGATGTGCAGCAGCCCATCACGCCCGGGCATGATGCTGACGAAGGCACCGAACTTGGCCAGGTTGACCACTCGTCCCTGGTAGACCGCGCCCACCTCCGCCGTCGGAGGATCGAGGATCATCTCGATGCGACGACGTGCCTCTTCGACCGCACGACCGTCCTTGGCACCGATGGTGACCGTGCCGACGACTCCGTCGTCGTCCACCGCGATGTCCGCGCCGGTCTCTTGCTGCAGCGTGTTGATGACCTTGCCCTTGGGCCCGATGACCTCGCCGATCTTGTCGATCGGAATCTCCATCGAGACGATCTTCGGTGCCACTTCAGCGACCTCGCTGCGAGGCTCGGCGATCGTGTTCGTGATCACTTCGAGAATCAGCAGTCGAGCAACCTTGGCCTGGTGCAGTGCGTTGGACAACACGTCGGCGGGCAACCCGTCGATCTTGGTGTCCAATTGCAGCGCGGTCACAGCGTCAGCGGTACCGGCCACCTTGAAGTCCATATCGCCGAAGGCGTCTTCGGCGCCGAGGATGTCAGTCAACGTGACGTATTTGCCCTCTTCGTAGACGAGGCCCATCGCAATACCCGCAACCGGCGCCTTGATCGGCACGCCCGCCGCCATCAGTGACAACGTCGATCCACAGACCGACGCCATCGACGTCGAACCGTTGGACTGCATGACGTCAGAGACCACACGCAACGAGTACGCAAAGTCCTGCTCGCTCGGCAGCACGGGGATGAGCGCACGCTCGGCCAGCATGCCGTGACCGACTTCGCGGCGCTTGGGCGCGCCGACGCGACCCGTCTCGCCCGTCGAGTACGGAGGGAAGTTGTAGTGGTGCATGTAACGGCGCCACTCGTCCGGGGTGATGGTGTCGAGCTGTTGACGCATACGCGGCATGCCCAGCGTCGTCACGTTGATGACCTGGGTCTCACCGCGCTGGAAGAGCGCCGAGCCGTGGGTCATCGGGAACAGGTCGAGCTCGGCCGACAACGGTCGGATGTCCGTCACGCCTCGCCCGTCGATGCGCACGCCGTCTTCGACGATGCGCTGGCGAACCAGCTTCTTGGTGATCGACTTGACCGCGGCCTTGATCTCGCTCGTGCGGTCGGGGAACTCGTCCTTCAGCTTTTCGATGATCATTTTGGTCTCGGCGTCGAGCGCCTCGGCGCGTACCTGCTTGGTCGTCAACTTGTTCGCCTCGGCGAGGGCACTGGCGCCCACCGCCTGAACTCGGGCCAACACGTCGTCCTGGCAGTCCGAGAAGGTCAAGTACTCGAGCATCTTGATCGGACCGCGCTCGGCGACGAAAGCCTTCACGAGGTCGCGCTGCAGGTTGATGGCCTCGCGGATCCAGAGCTTGGAAGCTTCGAGACCGGCGGCGAGTACGTCCTCGCTCACCTTGGGTGCCCCGTCGGCGTACTTCTCGAATGAGCCTTCGGTCCCGCCTGCTTCGACCATCATGATCGCGATGTCGGTCTCGACCGAATCACTGAGCGCCCGGCCGGCGACCACGAGTTCGAAGGTCGCGGCGTCGCCCTCGGCGAAGGTCGGGTGCGGCACCCACTCGCCGTCGGTGGTGTACGCCATGCGCACCGCGCCGATCGGTCCGTCAAAGGGGATGCCCGAGATCATCAGCGCGCACGAAGCGGCGTTGATCGCGAGGATGTCGTGCGGATTCTCTTGGTCGGCGCTGAAGATCGTGCCGACGACCTGAATCTCGTTGCGAAAGCCCTTGGGGAACGAAGGACGAAGCGGTCGGTCGATGAGTCGACAGATCAGGATCGCCTGGTCCGAGAGTTTTCCTTCGCGGCGAAAGAAGGCGCCGGGGATCTTGCCCGCGGCGTACGCGCGCTCTTCAATGTCCACGGTGAGCGGGAAGAAGTCGATACCTTCGCGCACGCTGCGTGACGCGGCCACGGTGGCCAGCATCATCGTGTCGCCGATGCGGGCCAAAACGGCGCCGTCGGCGAGTTGTGCGAGGTGTCCTGCTTCGAAACTCAGGGTCTTGTCGGTGCCCGTGATTGGGCTACTTACGCGGATTGCGTCAGTCATGGATGTGCTCCTTATGCGGTTAGCAACACTCCGCCCGGATCCCAGTGGGCAACCGTCGCGGTGCGACTGTTCTCCACTGGCCTCCGAGGCCTCGGATATGTTGAGCACGGCGACGGCGTCGACGTGCGATCTCGGCTAGCGACGAATGCCGAGACGACCGATCAAAGCGCGATAGCGCTCGACATTGCCACGCTGCACGTAATCGAGCAGTCGGCGACGTTGGCCAATGAGCTTCATGAGTCCACGACGGGTGTGATGATCACCCTTGTGAACCTTGAGATGCTCGGTGAGGTGCGAGATCCGGTCCGTCAGAATCGCGACTTGGACTTCGGGCGAGCCGGTGTCCGTTTCGTGAGCCTGGTAGTCCTTGATGATCTGCTGCTTCTCAGCCATAACGTTGTGTGCCTTATGAGTCGGGGGTCCCGTTGCGAGTCGCCCACTTGACGGCCCACACGATCAGCGTCGCTGACCGAGGACCTATCTTAGCAGTGCTGAGCTCTCAGGCGTAAACGAATCATAAATTTCAAGGGTTTGCGCGACATCTCGATCGATCTGCGCTACCAATTCGTCCGTTCCGACGAAGGTCATCTCGCCTCGCAGTCGGGCCACGAACGCGACGTCGACGACCGAATCGTAGAGATCGCCCTCGAAACCGACCAGGTGCGCTTCGACGAGCAGAGGACCATCGTCGTAGAACTGGGGACGGGTGCCCACCGAGATCGCCGCGGGCCACCATCGCCCGTCGCTGTCTCGGGCGGCGCCGGCGTAGATGCCGATCGCCGGCACCTGCTGGCCGGGCGCCGTGAACACGTTGGCCGTCGGAAAGCCGAGTCCTGCGCCGCGCGCGTCCCCGTGTTCGACGGTCCCGCGCAGCGTGAACGGTCGTCCGAGGATGTTGTTGGCGTCGTGCAGGTCGCCGCTCGCGAGCGCCAGTCGAATCGCCGACGAACTCCACCGACTTCCCGCTCCGTAAATCGGCGCCGGGTGGGTGGTGAAACCGTGCGACGACCCCACGTGCTGGAGCATCGCGACGTCGCCTTTTCGGTCGTGACCGAAGCGAAAGTCCTCGCCGACCACGACGTCACGGGTCCGCAACTCACCCACGAGCACGCGCTCGATGAACGACGTCGCCGACTCAGCGGCGAGTACGTGGTTGAACGTGACGACGCGAACCTGATCGACACCGAGCGTGGCGAGACCCTCCAGGCGCTGATCCATGGTGGCGATCAACAGGGGCGCCGAAGCGGGAGCGAGCACCTGGGCCGGATGGGGATCGAACGTCACGACGGTCGCGAGCGCGCCGTCTCGGCCCACGAGCGACGTGATCTGCTCGATGACCCGTTGGTGACCGAGGTGCAGCCCGTCAAAGACGCCGACCGCCACGACGCTTTCGCGCTCGGATCGTGCGCCGGCGTCGTCGTCGCGAATGACCTTCACGGCAGTAACCTAACCTTCGCTCGCCAGGGGCTCTTCGGGCAGAACGACCTCGGGCTGCCACGTTTCACCGCGCCGGCGAAGGATCGCCACGAGTTGGCCGGCGCCGTTGAGCGCCGCGATCTCGTCGGTTACGAGCGGGTCGACCAACATCACTCGCTGGCCCATTCGGATCTTGCGTTCGGCGTCGTCGCCGAGCACGACGTGCTCGAGCTTCTCGACGAACGTGATCGGCGCGCGAAGGGCGGTTCCACCGCTCGCCACGACTTCGCTCAGTTGTTCGACGCTCAGTGCGTCCTCAACACGAAAGTCGCCGCTCCTCGTACGTCGAAGGCTGCTGAGATGGCCCACGGTGCCGAGCGCCGACGTGAGGTCACTCAACAGCACGCGAACGTACGTGCCGACGGAGCATTCGACGTCAAACGACCAGACCGAGGGGTCGTCAGTAGCGACGAGTGCGAAGGAGTGGATGGTGACGTCGCGCGCCTCACGCTCTACCTCGATGCCCTGACGGGCCAATTGGTGCAGGCGTCGCCCACCGACCTTGACGGCCGAGACCATCGGGGGGACCTGCTGTTGGACGCCGAGCATGGCACCGGCCGCGGCGTTCATCACGTCGTGACTGATCACGGGCACCGCGCGGCGCTCGGTGGGCGCCCCGTCGGCGTCGAGGGAATCCGTCGCGACGCCGAGTTGGACCGTGCCGCGATAGCGCTTCACCTCGGACTGGGCAAATCGGAGCAGTCGCGTCGAAGGACCGACCGCCAGTACCAAGAGGCCCGTCGCCATCGGGTCCAGCGTCCCGGCGTGACCGACGCGTCGTTCGTTCAGGATCGTTCGGACCTGGGCCACGACGTCGTGGCTGGTGAGCCCCGACGCCTTGTCGACCAGCAGCAGACCGTTATTCGTCGTCATGGGTGAGACGGCGCAGTATCTCCTCGACGGCCGTGCCGCTGGCGACCGCGGGGTCGGCCATGAACGTGAGTTTCGGTGTCCGCTTCAGCCGCGTCTGGACGTTCACTGACGACTGGATCTGCGAGCGACGCTCTTCGAGCGCGACGCGCACTTCGTCACTGAGCGAATCGAGGTACACCATTGCCTGACGTAGATCGGGCGTCGTCTCGACCCCGGTCACGGTCAACAGGCCAAGTCGCTCGTCCGTGTCGGATATTCGCAAGAGTTCATCGGAGATCACCTCGCGCAGAATCTGGTTCACGCGCGCGGAGCGCGGATAGGGGTGGCGACCGCCTGAGGAATGGGCCATTCGTTAGGCCGTTCGAGGAATCTCGCGCTCTTCGAAGGTCTCGATGATGTCGCCATCTTTCAAGTCCTGGTAGTCGGAGAGACCAATGCCGCACTCAAAGCCCGCCTGCACCTCTCGCGCGTCATCCTTGAAGCGGCGCAGCGAAGTGATCGAGCCCTTCCAGATAATGGTGCCCTCGCGCAGGAATCGAACCTTGGAGCCACGGGTGATGACGCCGTCGCGGACGAAGCATCCGGCGATGGCGCCGATCTTGGGAACGCGAAACACTTCGCGCACCTCGGCTTCGCCGGTGACGACCTCTTCGTAGACCGGTGACAACAGTCCCAACATGGCCGCCTCGATCTCCTCGATCAGCTTGTAGATGATCTCGTAGGTTCGCACCTCGACGCCCTCGGCCTCAGCCAGTTCGCGACTGCGCTTATCCGGTCGGACGTTGAAGCCGATGATGGTCGCGTTCGAGGCCTTGGCGAGCTGGACGTCGTTCTCGGTGATCCCGCCGACGCCACGGTGCACGATGACGAGCTTCACGTCGTCGCGCTCGAGCTTTCGCAGCGATTCGGTGCAGGCTTCGAGCGAACCCTGCACGTCGGCCTTCAAGACGACATTGAGCGTCGCAGTCTCGCCGCGCTGGATCTGTTCGAAGAGGTCCTCGAGTCGCGCACCGCTCGTCGAGGCGACGGGCTGATGGCCAATGAGGCGCGCGCGTTGGGCGCGCGCTTCGGCGAGCGAGCGTGCGTGCGCGAGGTCGTGCGCGACGCGCATCTCGTCACCAGCGAACGGCGGCTCGCTGAATCCGAGGATCTGCACGGGTGTCGAAGGTCCGGCGGACTTGATCTGCTTGCCCTGATCGTTGATGAGCGCCTTGACCTTGCCGTAGGCGGCGCCGGCGACCACCGGGTCACCAACCGCGAGGAGGCCCTTTTGGACCATGACCGTGGCGACCGGGCCGCGACCGACTTCGAGATTCGCCTCGAGCACGGAGCCGACCGCTCGCCCCGTCGGTCGAGCGACGAGCTCACCGATCTCGGCGACCAGGAGGACCTGTTCGAGCAGTTCGTCGATGCCGGTGCCCTGCAGGGCCGAGATCTCGACGACGATCGTGTCGCCGCCCCACTTCTCGGGTACGAGTCCGTACTCGCTGATCTGTTGGAGGACTCGATCGGCATTGGCGTCGGCCTTATCCATCTTGTTGACCGCGACGATCAAGGGGACGTTGGCGGCCTTGGCGTGGTTGATTGCTTCGACGGTCTGGGGCATGACGCCGTCGTCGGCGGCGACCACCAGAATGACGACGTCGGTGACCATGGCGCCTCGCGCGCGCATCGCCGTGAAGGCTTCGTGGCCGGGCGTGTCGAGGAACGCCAGCGTCTTGCCCTTCCACTTGACCTGGTACGCACCGATGTGCTGGGTAATGCCGCCGGCCTCACCCGCGACGACGTTGGTCTTGCGGATCTTGTCGAGCAGCAGCGTCTTGCCGTGGTCGACGTGACCCATCACGGTCACCACGGGCGGGCGCGGCACCGCGGGTATCTCGTCGTCCTGGTCGTCCTCGTCGAAGAACTTGGCGAGCAGTGCGGCCTCTTGCTGTTCGCCCGGGTCGACGAGACGCACGGTCGCGCCGACTTCGGCGGCGTAGAGCTCGATCATGTCGTCGCTGAGTCCTTGGACCGCGGTCACGATCTCGCCCTGGAGGAAGAGGAAGCGGATGATGTCGGCCGCGCTGCGGTTGACCTTGGGTCCGACGTCCTTCGCGGTCGAGCCGCGTTCGATGATGATCTCACCGTCGGGCACGGGCGCGTTGCTCGGCTGCCAGGTCGTCATCTGGGTGGGCTCGAGCTCTTCGACGTTGCGCCGGCGACGACGCGTGGTCTTTCGCTGGGAACCCCTCGGTCCGCCGGTACCGCGGCCGGCTGGTCCCCCGCGGCCCGGGCCCGCTGCGGCGCCGGTACTCGGTCCACCGGTACGCGGACCACCGAAGCCGCCACCGGGACCGCCGGGACGAGAGGGCCCACCGGTGCGTGGTGGCCCTCCGGTCGAAGGTCGTGCGCTCATTGGTCTCGGTCCGCCGGGACCCGACGAGCGACCCGTGGTACTAGACATCGGTCGACGAGCGCCGGGCGGCGGCGGGATCGGCCGGCCGGTCGAGCTGAGCGGACGACCGGGCGGCGGCGGGATCGGCCGGCCGGTCGAACTGAGCGGTGGACGTGTCGAGGGCGCGCCGCCCTCGCTCGAGCCGTCTGACGCGGTGGAGCGTTGCGTGGGGCGAATCGTCGTGGGTCCATCGGGTGACGCGGCGCGTGTCGGTGCCGGTTTGGGTACCGCCGCCCGGCTGCGAACGACCTTGGCCGCGGGCGCCTCGGCGACGGGCGCGGGCGCGGGCGTCGGCGTCGGTGCGGGTTGATCCGCGGCGCTCGTCACGGTCGCGGCGGGCGGCGTCACGACGTCGACGCTTCGTGCGGTCCTCGTCGTGGGCGCGGACGGACGGGCGTGCTCTTCAGTGGCGGTCTCGCCCGTCGACGCGCTCTTGGCCGTCGCGGCCGTTGCCTTGGTCGCCTTGGCGGCCTTCGCGGGCTCAACTGGAGGGACGACACGACGCAGTCCATCCGCGTCGGCGCGGCGCCGGATGCGGTCGGCCTGGGCGTCCTCGATGGACGCGGAGGGGCTCGACGCGCCAATGCCTAACTTTTGAGCGAGTCCGAGCAATTCCTTGCTCGTCAGACCGAGCTCCTTAGAGAGCTCGTGTACCCGTATTTTTTTCAGCGCCAAAACGTTCCCTTAAATCATGTGTCCGCATATCTGTCAGGCACAAGTACCTATTCTTCCACAACTACTGCCGTTCACCACCGCGTCGGGCGCCTTCGAGCACCCGTATCGCCACCACGTCACTTTCGCTTACCGCACTGCGCGTCGCGCGAGCGACGTGCCTGACCTCGACTCGCAACCCGCAATCCAAGTCCTTGCACCACCACACACCTCGACCGGCCCCGCGACCGAGGTACCACAGGCCGTCGGAGCCGCGTCCGACGCGAACCAGGTCCGCGTCGTCTCGGCGGGCGCGACAGACCACGCAGGTTCGAATCGGGACTATGCCTCTTCCCCCACGACCGCTTCATCCTCGATCTGCTCGATGACGACCACTTCCTCGATCGAGTCCTGTGCGGTCATGGCCACCTCGTCGACGATCGCGGTCTCGAGACCGTCTTCACCTTCGACGACGACCACCTTCTCGTCCACGACGACGTTACCGTCGGTCCACGCCTCTTCGACCACTTCGGGTTCGAGGCCCTCGTTCTCGGAGCGGATGTCGATGCGCCATCCGGTCAGGCGCGCGGCGAGACGGGCGTTCTGGCCCTCCTTGCCAATGGCGAGTGAGAGTTGCTGATCGTGCACGATGACCGTGGCGATGCCCTCTTCCTCGTTCAGCTGCACCTCACGCACCCGTGCGGGCTGCAGGGCGGCTTGAATGAACTCGATCGGATCGTCGGAATAGGGCACGACGTCGATGCGCTCGCTGCGCAGTTCATTGGTGATGTTGCGCACTCGCGAACCGCGCGCGCCGACGCAGGCGCCCACGGGGTCGACCATCGAGTCGTTGGACGCCACCGCGATCTTGCTGCGGTGACCCGGTTCGCGCGCCAGCGCCTTGATCTCGACGATGCCGTTGGCGATCTCGGGTACTTCGATCTCGAACAGTTTCGCCACGAGTGCCGGGTGCGTGCGGCTGACGACGATCTGGGGACCCTTGTTGGTCTTGCGCACTTCGACGATGTACACCTTGATGCGCGCGCCGTGCTCGTAGCGCTCGAAAGCGATCTGTTCGGCCTGGGGCAGCAGTGCCTCGACACGGCCGAGGTCGAGCAACGTGTAGCGGTTGTCGTTCTGTTGGACGGTACCCGAGACGATGTCGCCTTCGCGGTTCGCGAACTCCTCGTACATCTGGCGACGCTGGATGTCGCGGATCAACTGCATGAGAACCTGCTTGGCGGTCTGGGCCGCGATGCGTCCGAAGTCCTCGGGCGTCGCGTCCCACTCGCGCGTGACGTTGCCCTCGAGGTCGAGCTCGAGTCCCCAGACCTTGATCTCGCCCGTTTCGGGATTGATCTCGACTTCGGCGTCCTCGGCCGAATCCGGCCGACGCTTGTACGCCGCGAGCAAGGCGTTGGCGAGCGCGATCAGCAACTCGCCTTCGTCGATGTTCTGGTCCCGGGCAATCTGTCCAAGAGCTTCAAGGAATTCGAAGTTCGCCATGATTAGCCTTTCTTGCTCGTCGATGAAGAGGTGGTCTTGCCGCGTGAGGGCGTGGGCTTGGCCTCGGCGCCCCACTTGAAGACCGTGCGCGCGCGCTCGACGTTGGAGAGCGTCACGACCACGCGGCCCTGCTCTTGGTCATCGAGGGTCACCGTCGTGTCGTTGGCCTCAACGACCACGCCCTCGAGTCGACGGGTACGGTCTGCCTCGCGGTGTTCGCGAAGCGTCACGATCTCGCCCACGGCGGAGAGGAAGTGCGCGGGCGTGCGGAGTCGTCGTTCGAGCCCCGGGCTCGAGACGTCGAGCGTGAAGTGGCCGGGAATGGGATCGTTCGCGTCGAGCCACTCGGAGATGACGCGGTTGGCCTTGGTCACCGCTTCGAGGTCGACGCCGCCCTCGCGCGTCACCGTCACGTTGAGTGCGCCCGCGACGAGTTCGAGGTCGTAGAGTTCGAGCCCGAGGGGTGTAAGCAAAGAGCGCACGGGGGTCTCTAAATCCATTCCTGCACGCTCCTCTCTGTGTCACCGGCCGTTCAGACAATGAGAAAGCGCGGGCCCGAGGCCCGCGCTTAAACGAGTCCAAACGTCCTTGGCGGACTGTCGGGGTCAATTGTAGCAGTCGCGCAACCGCTCCACAATCGGTGATTTGGCCGAAACGACCACCGTTCTCGGCCCAATACGAGCGTTCGGCGCCAGCGATTAGTACGACTTGGCGACGAGGCACGTCAAACCGGCCTCGAGGTCACTCGACGGCATCGAGCCGTCACGTCGCTGGAGACACCGGACCGAGATCGCCTGCGCGTTCAGTTGCGCCTCGCCACTTCCGGCGACCAGATCCCAGTCGAGGCGCGCGAAGCCCGTTTGGGCGGCCTCGATCGCCTCCTCGACGCTTCTGACGTCCCGGGTCGCGGCGTCGCGTCGCGAGCGCGCGTCGTCGAACATCGCCGTTTGCATCGTCTCGAGAAGCCCCGGCACCTCGCTCGCCACCGCGTCGAGGCTGAGGGTGGTCTTCTCGGCGTTGTCGCGGCGCACCACGCTCACGACGCCCTGGGCGAGGTCGCGTGGTCCGACCTCGACACGGAGCGGCACGCCCTTGATCTCCCAGTCGGTCACCCTGCGTCCGAAACTTCCCCGACCGGCGTCGAGCACCACGCGAACCCCGGCGGCCTTGAGCGACGCGACGAGTCGCGCGCACGCGTCGTTGACGTCGGGTTCGTCGCGCACCGCGATCACGACCACTTGCACGGGTGCCAGGCGAGGGGGCACGATCAACCCGTTGTCGTCGCCGTGGGCCATGATGAGACCGCCGACCAAGCGCGTCGACGCACCCCAGGACGTCGTGTGACAGAGCACTGCCTGGCCCTCCTCGTTCTGGAAATAGATGTCGAACGCCTTGGCGAAGTTCTGGCCAAGCTCGTGACTCGTCGCCATTTGCAACGCCTTACCGTCACGCATGATGCCCTCGCACGTCATCGAGTTGATCGCACCGGCGAAGCGCTCGCTCGGCGGTTTGATCCCGAGGTACGTCGGCACCGCGAGCACGTCGTTCAAGAAAGCGTCGTAGACCTCGAGGTGGATGCGCAGCGCGAAGGCGGCCGCGTCGTCGTAGCTCGCGTGGGCGGTGTGACCCTCCTGCCAGAGGAACTCCGAGGAGCGAAGGAAGAGTCGTGGGCGCAGCTCCCAGCGAACGACGTTCGCCCACTGATTGAGTAACAGCGGCAGGTCGCGGTAACTCTGGATCCACTTGGCCATGAACTCGCCGATCACCGTCTCAGACGTCGGGCGAACGACGATCGGCTCGGCTAACTGCTCGCCACCGGCGAAGGTGACGACCGCGAGTTCGGGACTGAACCCTTCGACGTGTTCAGCCTCTTTGGAGAGGTAGCTCTCCGGAATGAACAGGGGGAAGTAGGCGTTCTGGGCGCCCGCCGCCTTGATGCGGGTGTCGATCTCGGATTGGATCCGCTCCCAGATGGCGTAGCCGTAGGGACGGATCACCATCGTGCCGCGCACCGGTCCGTTGTCGGCCATTTCGGCCTTGGCGACGACGTCCTGGTACCAGCGCGGGAAGTCGTCGGCCTGGGGGGTGAGGGCGTTTTGGGATGCCACTGTTCTCCTTCACTGCGTTGAGAAAGCCTAGCGAGGAGCGAACTAGTGCTGCGTACGCAGGCGGATCTTCTCAATCCGTTCAGTGTCGTGGTTGGCGTCCCCGCCACGGTCATCGAGCAGCAGCGCGCGGTCGGCCGCGGCCTCGGCCTCGGCACTGACGTCACGAGCGGCGAGGCGCGCGGCCACGCCCTCGGTGGCGATCTTCTTCGCCTCTTCGACGAGGGCGGCGACCATCTCGTCCTCGGGCACGACGCGCACGATCTGGCCCTGGATGAACAGGTGACCACGCTTCTTGCCCGCGGCGATGCCGAGATCGGCGTGGCGGGCCTCACCCGGACCGTTGACGACACAACCCATGACCGCCACCTGGATCGGCAGGTTCAGTTCCGACAATGCCGCCTGGGCCTCGGTCGCGACCTTGATGACGTCGACCTCGGCGCGACCGCAACTCGGACAAGCGATGAGGTCGAGTCCCTTGCGTTCGCGCAGTCCGAGCGCCTCGAGCAGTTGGCGACCGGCGCGCGCCTCTTCGACCGGGTCGGCGGTGAGTGAGTAGCGAAGCGTGTCACCGATGCCCTCGGCGAGCAACGTCGCGATGCCGGCGGTGCCCTTCAAGAGTCCTCCGGGCAACGGCCCGGCTTCGGTCACGCCCAGGTGCAGCGGATGGTCGAAGGTCTCCGAAGCGAGACGGTACGCGGCGATCATCGTCGCGACCGACGAGGCCTTTACCGAGATCTTCACGTCCGAGAAGCCGACCTCTTCGAAGTAGGCGAGCTCGATGCGCGCCGACTCCACGAGTGCCTCGGGCGTGGCGCCACCGAAGCGTTCGTAGATCTCGGGATGCAGGCTGCCGGCGTTGACGCCGATGCGAATCGGCACGCCGCGGTCACGCGCCTCGGATGCCACCAACTTGATCTCTTCTGGCTTTCGAAGGTTCCCGGGGTTGAGGCGCAGTCCCTGCACGCCGGCTTCGAGTGCGGCGAGCGCCATCTCGACGTGGAAGTGGATGTCGGCGACGATGGGGACCGGCGAACGCGGCACGATCTGGGCGAGACCTTCGGCGGCCGCTTCCTCGTTGCACGTGCAGCGCACGATGTCCGCGCCCGCGCCGGCCAGCGCGTAGATCTGTTCGAGCGTGCCTTCGACGTCGGCGGTCTTGGTCGTCGTCATCGACTGGACCGAGATCGCGGCGTCGCCACCGACCTTGACGTTGCCGACGGCTATCTGGCGCGTGCGTCGACGAGGCGAAAGGGGGCTGGCGGTGACGTCCACCCCCCCAGTCTGCCGTGCCCGCCACCTAGGCGAAGCGTCTACTGGAAGGGATTGGCGATCGGATGGACGATATCGAGATACATCGTGCTGAGAAAGAGCACGAGCAGGACCGTCATGAACGCGTAGGCGTAGGGCACCATGCGGTTGATATCGGCGTGGTGGCGACGACCGCGTCGGCTACGCAGGCGCTCGTAGGTTGACACCGCCACGTACCCACCGTCGAGGGGCAGCATCGGAATCATGTTCAACAGTCCGATGGAGATGTTCACCGCCATCAAGATCTCGAGCAGCACGCCGATACCGGCGTGCGCGCTCTGCACCGCAACTTGCGCGATGCCGACGATCGACCGGGGTCGATTGTTCTCAACCGTCGGGCTCGTCGCCACCGCGGGCGACGCGACCTGGTGGAAGAGACTCGAAAACTCACCGGGAGAAAAGACGTGCGCCATCGCGATCGTCGTCAACCAGAGGGTGTAACCGACCGTGTGAAACGACGACGGTACTGCGGCGAGAATCGACGTGCGCGCCACCTGGTTCTCGAGTCCGATGCCGAGGTAGCCCTGGGGCGTCGATCCGGAGACGAGCGTCTTGCCGTTCACCTTGAGCGTCCTTCCGTCAACCGGCGTCGCGTGCAGCGTGAGATCGTGACCGTGGCGAGCCACCACCACCGTGAGCGTCGTATCAAC
>Ga0207927_1000290_pt1 | contig 21148 bp, 18 predicted proteins | sample NGESurdeep072012_2_FD_184456 | JGI IMG/M metagenome (GOLD analysis project Ga0207927, IMG submission 184456) | Arctic peat soil microbial communities from Barrow, Alaska - NGEE Surface sample 210-2 deep-072012 (SPAdes) | ecosystem: Environmental > Terrestrial > Soil > Wetlands > Peat ... | reverse complement strand
TGACCGGGCAGGTGTCGGCCAAGAACATTTCGGGCCCGATCAGCATTGCCGAGTTCGCGGGCATCAGCGCCTATTTGGGCGCGACCGCGTTCATTTCCTTCCTGGCTATCATCAGCGTGAGCTTGGGCGTGCTCAATTTGCTGCCGGTGCCGCTGCTCGACGGCGGTCAGGTGGTGTATCAGCTGGTGGAGGCCGCCAAGGGGAGCCCGCTGTCGGAACGCGCCCAGAATCTCGGACAGCAGGTGGGGATAGCCTTGCTGGTCCTGCTGATGAGCCTGGCATTCTACAACGATATCTCCCGACATTTGAACTAATGGGAAATCATGATCTACCTCAAGTTTGAGCCGCCGGAGCGGCGCTGCGTCGCACGCGCCGCCCATCGAGATTGCATGCGGTCGATGTCGCGTGCGGCTTAAATTTCGGTTGATTTGCTTGATGGCGTTAGCCATCCAGCCGCTCGGGATGCCTCTGCATGCGCAGGCGGCGCAGGATTCGTTCACCGTCGGGGATATTCGTGTCGAAGGATTGCAGCGCATATCCGAGGGCACGGTATTCAATTATTTGCCGGTCAATATCGGCGATCACCTCGATCAGCAGCGCATCGGCGAGGCCATGCGCGCGCTTTACGCCACGGGCTTCTTCCGCGACGTCGAGGTGCGGCGCGACGGCAACACCCTGCTGGTGGTGGTGATCGAGCGGCCGTCGATCGCCAAGTTCGAGATCAAGGGCAACAAGGACATCAAGACGGAGGATTTGCAGAAGAGCTTGCGCAACGTCGGTCTCGCCCAAGGCAAGACATTCGACCGGTCGGTGCTCGATGAAGTCAAGCAATACCTCACCGACCAATATTTCAGCCGCGGCAAGTACGCGGTGCGCGTGGATACCAAGGTAACCGATTTGCCGGGCAACAAGGTCGACGTCGTGGTCGACATCAAGGAAGGTAAGCGCGCCAAGATCGAGATGATCAACCTGATCGGCAATACCAAGTTCAAGGACAAGGACGTACTCGATACGCTCGAGTTGAAAACGCCGAATTGGCTGTCATGGTACAAGCAAGACGACCGCTACTCGCGCGAGTCTTTGACCGGCGATCTGGAAAAACTCCGTTCGTACTTCATGGACCGCGGTTACGCCAACTTCCAGATCGAGTCGACCCAGGTCACCATCACTCCCGAAAAAGACGACATGTACATCGCCATCAACGTCAATCCGGGAGACGTTTTCAAGGTGTCGGAGATCAAGCTCGCCGGCACCATGGTGGTCCCCGAGGCGCAGCTGCGCAGCCTGCTGCTGATAAAGCCCGGCGATATCTATTCGCGCAAGCAGGTCACCAGTTCGCAGGAACTGATGAGCTATCGCCTCGGCGCGGACGGCTACGCCTTCTCCAAGATAGATCCGGTGCCGACCACCGACAACGAGAAGAAGACCGTATCGCTGACCTTCTTCATCGAGCCGGGTAATCGGGTCTATGTGAGGCACATCAATTTCAACAATACCACGGCAATCAACGACGAAACGCTGCGTCGTGAAATGCGCCAGCTCGAAGGCGGCTGGCTGTCGAATTCGGCGCTCGAGCGCTCGAAGGAGCGTCTGCAGCGTCTGCCCTACATAGAAAAGGTTGAATTCGAGACCAAACCGGTCCCGGGCAGCGCGGATTTGGTGGACGTGGACTTCAACATCAAGGAAGGCCTGCCGGGACAATTCGGCGGCGGCATCGGCTATTCGCAGGCTCAGGGATTGAGTCTCAACGCCAATTTCGTCCACAGCAATTTCATGGGCACCGGCGACCGCATTGCGCTCGAGGTCAACGCCGGCAAGTACAGCAAGACCTACACCATGGCGCGTACCGACCCGTACACGACGGTCGACGGTGTGGCCCGCACCGTGTCATTGACCTACCGCGACGTCATCCAATTCGTCGCGGCGGCCTCGAAATTCTCGACCAAGCAGTTGACCGGGGCGGTCAACTGGTCCTATCCCATCACGGAATACCAGTACGTGCAGATCGGCACGTCGGCGAACAAGAACGAGCTGGTGGTTTCGCAGGGCTACAGCTCGCAGCAATCCATCAATTGGGTGAGGAATAACGGCAGCACCTTCACCAACTATCTCAACGACACCAACGGCGACGGGCAGATCAATTCGCTGGACAACCCCTACACGGTCTACGGCACGGCTTTCTACACCCTCGAAGCGAGTGGCGGATGGAACTTGGACACGCGAAACAGAGCCTTGTTTGCCGACCGCGGGATGCATCTGGCGGTATCGGCCCGGTACTCCCTGCCCGTCAGCTCAGTTCGCTACTACGCTCTTAATACGCAGTATCTCCAGTACATCCCGATCTGGCGCAAATGGCTGCTGGCGTACAACGCGGGCATCGATTACGCCTCTTCGCTCGGCAAAACCACGTTCTTGCCGCCCTATTTAAATTATTTTGCGGGCGGCCCGGACAGCGTCCGCGGTTTTCGCGAGAGCACATTGGGGCCGCGGGACAACATCGGCTACGGCAACCCGTTCGGCGGCAACATGCGGATCGTGAGCCGGCTGGAACTGCTGTTTCCGGTGCCTGACAAGTGGAAAAGCGCCGCCCGGGTCAGCTGGTTTTATGACACCGGAAATGTCTTCTATACCGGGAACAAGGTTCAGTTCCTGGGGGTGGACGACATTACGCCGGTCAACTACCACTTCAGTTATGCTAATCTAAAGAGATCCACCGGCGTTGCGGTTCAGTGGCTCGCGCCGCTGGGTCTGTTCCGCTTCTCATACGCCATACCGTTGAACACGTATGTCGGGAACACGGTGACTTTCGGCGACCAAACGGAGCGGTTTCAGTTTTCTATCGGTCAAGCGTTTTGACCCATTATTTTTCGAGGTCCTAGAAATCAACATGTCGACTTTCAATCGCGGTATTCCATTGCTGGCTCTCGGTCTGTGCGGGCTCATGATGGCCGGCACGGCGAGCGCGGAAATGAAGATGGGCGTGGTCAATTTCCAGAAGCTGTTGGAAGAGGCGCCGCAGACCAAGACTGCCATGCAGGCCCTCGAGAATGAATTCGCGCCGCGCCGCCGCGAGTTATTGACCCTGCAGAACGACCTCAAGGCCAAGGACGAGAAATTGCAGAAAGAGGGCGCGGTCATGGCGGAGGCCGAGCGAGCCAAGGCCGAAAAGACCCTGCGCGATCAGCAGCGCGAGTTTTCGCGCAAGGCCGGGGAGTTCCAGGACGACGCCTCGACCCGGCGCAACGAGGAAATCGGCAAAGTGCAGCGTTACCTGGTACAGGAGATCCAAGGCTATGCGAATGCTCAGGGCTTCGATCTGGTGCTGGGCGACGGCGTGTTTTTTGCCAAAGGGCCGCTCGACATAACGGCGAACGTATTGGCGGTGCTCAATACCAAGCCGGCAACCTTGCCCGCTTCGCCTCCGGCGAGCGCAGCGCCGGCCAAGCCCGCCGGCGGCATTAAATAGCTTCTCGAGGCTTTCGCACGGGGATGTGCGCAAGTGCAAGAGGAAATCAGCCTGGGCGAATTGGCGGCACGCTTCGGCTTGACGCTGCGCGGGTCGCCCGACCTTAAGGTTTCACACGTTGCGACGCTCTCGCAGGCGACGCCGGGGAGCGTGAGCTTTCTGGCGAATTCGCGCTACCGCAAGGGCCTCAAGGAGACGCGCGCGAGCGCGGTGGTGGTGTCTGAAGGCGAGGCCGAAGGCTGCCCGGTAGTGGCGCTCATTACACCGAATCCCTACCTGGCTTATGCGCGCATCGCATCGCTGTTGCACCCGCAAATGCGCGCCACGCCGGGAATTCACCCGACCGCCGTGGTCGCCAAGAGCGCACGCATCGACTCATCGGCGGCCGTGGGGCCGCTGGCGGTCATAGAGGAGGAGGTCGAACTCGGCGAACGCGTTGAGGTCGGCCCAGGCTGCATCGTGCAGCGCGGCGCCCGTGTCGGCGCCGACACTCGACTGATCGCGCGGGCCAATCTGTACGCGGGCGTGAGCATCGGGCAGCGCTGCATCGTGCATGCCGGCGCGGTGATCGGCGCCGACGGCTTCGGCTTTGCATCCGATCGGGGCACCTGGGTGAAGGTGCCGCAGGTCGGCAGCGTGCGTATCGGCGACGATGTGGAGATCGGCGCGAACACCACCATCGATCGGGGAGCCATCGCGGATACCGTGATCGAAGAGGGCGTCAAGCTGGATAATCTGATCCAGATCGGCCACAACGCGACCATCGGCGCGCACACCGCCATCGCCGCTTGCAGCGGAATCTCGGGCAGCACAACGGTGGGCCGGCGCTGCATGATCGGCGGCATGGTGGGCATGGCGGGTCATTTGACCATCGCCGACGATGTGGTAATTACGGGCTTTACGTTGATCAGCGCCTCGATCCGGGAGGCGGGCAGCTATTCGAGCGGCATGCCCGCCGTGCCGACCCGCGCATGGCGGCGTATGGTGGCCCACCTGCGTAAATTTGGTAAAAAGGAGCGATAATGTCCGAACCACTCAAGATGGATATTGAAGCGATCATGCGGCAATTGCCGCACCGGTATCCGTTCTTGCTGGTCGATCGGGTGCTCGCCTGCGAGGCGGGTCGGTACATTCATGCCCTGAAGAATGTCACCGTCAACGAACCGTTCTTTCCCGGGCATTTCCCGCACCGCCCGGTAATGCCCGGCGTCATGATCATCGAGGCGCTGGCTCAGACATCGGGCATCCTTGCGTTTATTACCGCCGATGTGGTGCCCGACTCGGATACGCGTTTTTATTTCGTCGCGATCGACAACGCGAGATTCCGCAAGCCGGTGGAACCCGGCGATCAGCTCATGCTCAAGGTGTCGCTGAAGCGCGCCTTCAAGGGGATTTGGAAATTTCACGGCGTGGCGGAGGTCGACGGGGCCGAGGTGGCATCCGCGGAAATCATGGTCGCTCCGGAGACCAAGGCGGCGGCGGCGAAGCCGCGCAACCCCAAGGGAGCGGGCGGATGACCGATGCGGTGATCGACCCACGCGCGGTGATCGCACCGCAGGCGCAAATTGCGTCGGATGTCGCGATCGGGCCCTTCAGCATCATCGGTCGAGAGGTGTGGATCGGCGCGGGTACCTGGATTGGGCCGCATGTCGTGATCAACGGCCCGACCCGCATCGGCGCCAACAACAAGATTTATCAATTCGCCTCGCTGGGCGATGCGCCGCAGGACAAGAAATACAGGGGCGAGCCGACGCGCCTCGAGGTCGGCGACCGCAACGTGTTTCGCGAATCCGTCACGGTGAATCGCGGTACGACCCATGGGTTGGGCGTGACGCGCATCGGCAACGACAATCTATTCATGGCCTATTCGCACGTCGCGCACGACTGCCGCCTGGGAGACCAGATCGTGATGGCGAACTGCGCCACGCTCGGCGGCCACGTGGAGCTCGGCGATTGGGTGATCATGGGCGGTCTGTCGGCCGTGCATCAATTCACCAAGGTCGGCGCGCATTGTTTCCTTGCGCACAACGCCGCCGTCACTCGCGATGTGCCGCCCTACGTCATGGCGGTCGGAAGGCCGGCCGTGCCGCACAGCGTCAATTCGGAAGGCCTGAAGCGTCGCGGCTTCACGGCCGAACAGATTAAGAACATCCGGCGCGCCTACCGCGTGCTGTATCGATCCGGCCTGAAATTGCACGCGGCTTTGGAGGAGCTCGAGCGGGCGGCCGAAACCCAAGCAGAGATCCGGCCGTTCGTCGAATTCATCAAGCACAGCTCGCGCAGCATCGTTCGCTAGGAGTCTAGTCTGAGTATCCCGGCCGCCGCGGCTCACGCGGAATACTCAGACAGGCAGCCGGGCATGCAGGTGCCGCTGCGGGTCGCGCTAGTGGCTGGCGAAGCCTCCGGGGATACCCTCGGTGCCGCCTTGATCAAGGCATTGCGACAGATCGCTCCGGATGCGCAGTTCTTTGGCGTGGCCGGGCCTAAGATGCTGGCGGCGGGCTGCGAATGCTGGGAGCCGGCCGAGTCGCTCGCGGTCATGGGTCTGGTTGAAATCTTGCGCGATTTGCCGCGTTTGCTGCGTCTGCGGGCGCGCATCAGAGGGCAATTGCTGCGTGCCAGACCCGATGTATTCGTCGGCATTGACGCCCCGGAATTCAATTTGCGCCTGGCCCGCGACCTGCGGGCGGCCGCCATACCCACGGTGCAGTACGTCAGTCCACAAGTATGGGCGTGGCGGCAGAGTCGCGTGGACAACATTCATCGAGCGGTCGATCTGGTGCTGTGCCTATTGCCGTTTGAGAAGCGGTTTTACGAAAATCGGGGGGTGGGGGCCGAATTCGTCGGCCATCCGCTGGCCGATGCGATTCCGCTCAGCGTCGACCGGCCGCGGGCACGGGCGCAATTGAGCCTGCCGGTCGACGCCGAGGTGATCGCCTTGCTGCCCGGCAGCCGGCGCGGCGAGGTAGGGCGCTTGGCGGAGGATTTCGCCGCTACGGTCGCCTGGCTCGCGGCACAGCGTCCTCGGTTGCGGTTTATAGCGCCCATGGCAAGTACCGCGACCCGCGAGATTTTCGCGCGAGTGCTGCGGCGCGTCGCCCCGCAGGTACCGGTGCAGCTCATCGACGGGCAGGCGCAAACCGTACTCATCGCCTGCAACGCCGCGTTGGTTGCCTCGGGGACGGCGAGTCTGGAGGCGGCATTGTGCAAGCGGCCCATGGTCGTGGTGTACCGTTTGGGCGCGATCAGCGCCTGGATCATAAGGCGTCTGAAGCTGGTGAAATCCAAGTTCTTTTCGCAGCCAAATCTACTTGCGGATCGGCGCGTGGTCGGCGAGTATTTTCAGGAACAAATCGTTCCGGAGTTGATCGGAGCGGAGCTTTTGATGTGGCTGGACGACAGCGGGCGACGGGCTATGTTGGAGCAAGAATTCGAGAGACTGCACCTCGAACTCAAGCGTGATGCGAGCGCGCGCGCCGCGCAGGCGATCATGGCGCTGTTGCATCGAGGGCGCGCGCCGGCGGCGGAGTCGCCATGAGGACCTGGATCGCGGGAGTCGATGAGGCGGGTCGCGGGCCTTTGGCGGGGCCGGTGGTCGCTGCCGCGGTGATCCTGCGCCCGGGCCGCGCCATCGCCGGCATCGCCGATTCGAAACAGCTGAGCCCTGCGGCGCGCGCTCGGATAGGTGCGGCGATTCGCCGCCGCGCTCTGTGTTTCGGGGTGGGGTGGGCGGACCCGGCCGAAATCGACGTCCTCAATATTCTGCACGCCACGTTTCTGGCGATGCGGCGCGCGGTGCTGTCGATGACCCATGTCCCGCATCGATTGCTCGTAGACGGCGACCGGTTGCCCAGCCTCGATGGCCTGGGGATCGGGATGACCGCGAGCGCGATCGTCGGCGGGGATGCCACGGAGCCGGCCATCAGTGCCGCCTCGATTCTGGCGAAAACCGCGCGCGATCACTATATGGATCGGATTGCGACGCTGTATCCGCAGTACGCATTCGCCAATCACAAGGGGTACGGTACCGAAGAGCATTGCCGGCTTCTTGCCTTGCATGGTCCTTGCCCCTTGCATCGACGCAGTTTCGCGCCGGTCAAGGTGCTCCTGCTCGAGCGCGGACCGGAGCCTTGAGCGCCTTGGTTCAATTCGTGCATTTGCGGCTGCACACCGAGTACTCGTTGCTCGATGGGATCGTGCGCGTGCCGGAACTGATGACCGCGGTCGCCGGCGCGGGGATGCCTGCGGTCGCGCTCACGGACCAAAGCAACCTGTTCGCGATGGTCAAGTTCTACAAGGAGGCGCAGTCGGCGGGCATCAAGCCGTTGATCGGCGTGGATGTCTGGGTGCGCGAGAACGGCGAGCGCACGCCGCCGTCGCGCCTGGTCTTTCTCTGTCAAAACCTCCTCGGCTACCGGCAGCTCACCCAGCTCGTGACCCGTTCGTTTCTCGAGGGACAGCAGCGCGGCGTACCGATGCTCGAGCGCGACTGGCTCGAGCCGGCCGTGATGCGGGGTCTGATCGTCTTGTGCGGCGGGCCGCAGGGCGATATCGGCCAAGCGCTGGCGCGCGGCAAGGCGGACGAGGCCGCCCGCTGCCTTGCGCGCTGGCAGGGGCTGTGCGGCGACCGCTTTTATCTCGAGGTGCAGCGCACCGGGCGCGGCGGCGAACAGGCTTACGGCGAGGCGGTGCTCGATATGGCTCGCGAACACGGCGTGCCGGCCGTCGCGACCAACGACGTGCGGTTTTTGACGCGCGCGGAGTTCGAAGCTCACGAAGCCCGGGTGTGCATTCACGACGGCGCATTGATCGCCGATCCGAGCCGTGCGCGCCGGTACTCGGAGGAACAGTATCTAAAGACCCCGGCTGAGATGGCCGAGCTGTTTGCCGATGTTCCGGAATTGCTGGTCAACACGATCGAGATCGCCAAGCGCTGTTCGCTCGAAATCAATTTGGGCTCCTCGATGCTGCCGGCGTACCCGGTGCCGCCCGGCGCCACCACCGAGGAATTTTTGCGCCGGGAGGCGCATCGCGGCATCGCGTCGAGGCTCGAGGAAGCGAGGTCGCTGCGCGGCGTGGAGCGGGACGCCGGGGCTTATGCGGCGCGCCTCGATCTCGAATTGGACGTCATATGCAGCATGGGCTTTGCCGGCTATTTCTTGATCGTGGCCGACTTCATCCGCTGGGCCCGCGCCAACGGCATCCCGGTCGGGCCCGGCCGCGGCTCCGGAGCGGGATCATTGGTTGCCTTCGTTCTCGGTATTACCGATTTGGACCCGATCGAACATGACTTGTTGTTCGAGAGATTCTTGAATCCGGAACGCGTCTCGATGCCGGATATCGACGTCGATTTCTGCATGGAAGGCCGCGACAGAGTCATCGACTACGTGGCCAATAAGTATGGCCGGGAGCGGGTATCGCAGATCATCACCTACGGCACGCTGGCGGCCAAGGCCGTGGTACGCGACGTCGGACGGGTGCTCGGCCACAATTACGGTTACGTCGATAAGATCGCCAAGCTGATTCCCTTCGAGATCGGCATCACGCTCGACAAGGCTCTCGAACAAGAAGACGAATTGCGGCGTTTGTACGCGGCCGATACCGAAGTCCGCGAACTGATCGACCTGGCGCGCAAGCTCGAGGGATTGGCGCGCAACGCCGGCACTCACGCCGGCGGTGTCGTCATCGCACCGTCGGTACTCACCGATTTCACTCCCTTGTACTGCGAGGAGGGCGGCACCACGCCGGTTACGCAGTTCGACAAGGACGATGTCGAGGCGGCCGGACTCGTCAAATTCGATTTCCTGGGTCTGCGCACGCTCACCATCATTGATTGGGCGGTGCGCGACATCAACGGGGATCGCGAGAGTTGCGCAGAACCGCCGTTGGTGATGAGCGCGTTGCCCATGGACGATGCCGCCACTTATGGGCTGTTGAAGAGCTGCAAGACGACGGCGGTGTTCCAGCTCGAGTCGCGCGGCATGAAGGATCTCATCCGCCGGCTGCAACCGGACCGCTTCGGCGACATCGTGGCCTTGGTCGCATTGTTCCGGCCGGGTCCGCTGCAGTCTGGAATGGTCGACGATTTCATCGCGCGCAAGCACGATACCAGCGGCGCGACCATCGACTACCTGCACCCGGATTTGAAGGGTGCGCTGGAGGCGACTTACGGCGTGATTCTCTATCAAGAGCAAGTCATGCAAATCGCGCAAATATTGGCCGGCTACACCCTGGGCGGCGCGGACCTGTTGCGCCGTGCCATGGGTAAGAAAAAGCCCGAGGAAATGGCGAAGCAGCGCTCGGTGTTCGTGAGCGGGGCGGTGGCGCGCGGCGTACGCGAACGGCAGGCCACCCACATATTCGATTTGATGGAGAAGTTTGCCGGCTACGGCTTCAACAAATCGCACTCGGCCGCTTACGCGCTGCTGTCCTATCAGACGGCCTGGCTCAAGGCGCACTATCCGGCGGCGTTCATGGCGGCGGTACTGTCCTCCGACATGGACAAGACCGACAAGGTCGTGACGCTGATCGACGAATGCGCAAGCATGGGCCTTAGCGTGGACCCGCCGGATGTGAACGAATCGGTCTACGCGTTCCGGGTCGCCGGGCCCGCCGGCATTCGTTATGGCTTGGGCGCCATCAAGGGCGTGGGCGAATCGGCGGTGCAGGCGCTCATCGAGGAGCGCAGCGCCAATGGCCGCTATCTCAGCCTGCCTGATTTGTGTCGGCGCATCGACCTGCAGCGCGTGAATCGGCGCGTCTTGGAGGCCCTGATCCGATCGGGGAGTCTCGATGGGTTCGGTCCGAATCGGGCGACGCTCACCGCCGAGCTCGATCGAGCGATGCACTTGGGCGAACAGAACTCGCGCGCGATGAGCGTCGGACAAGTGGATTTGTTCGGATTGAACGCTGCGGAAGACCGTGTGGTCGCCGAGTGGAGCGAAGCGCAGCGCCTCGCCGGTGAGCGCGAGACGCTGGGATTTTTCCTGAGCGGTCATCCGATTACCCCGTATGAGCCGGATCTGAAGTTCTTGGCGAGCGCGCGGCTGGTGGACGTCGGCGGTCCGAAACCTGCGGCACCGAGCGGCGAACGCGGCTGGACGCAAGGCAAGCCGGCCACCGTCGCCGGTCTGGTGCTCGAAATTCGCCGCCGTCCGAATCGAGTCACGCTGATCCTGGACGATCGCACCGCGCGTTTCGAGGTGAGCCTGTACGAGGAAACATTCCAGCAATATCGCGACATCATCGTCAAAGACGCCATACTCATCGTGGAGGGGACCCTGCGGTTCGATGATTTCATCGAAGCCTGGCGTCTGCAGGCCAAGACCCTGATGGACATCGATCGCGCGCGCGAGTGCTTCGCGCGGCGGCTTTGGTTTCGCTGGCCGGAGGAATTCGATGGCCCGCAGGGCATGAGCCGCTTCGAAGAAATCCTCAAGCCTTATTTGAAGGGTCCTTGCGGGGTGAGCGTGGTGGTCAGTCGGGAAGGATATTCCGGGCGGCTGAATTTGGCCGATGCTTGGTCGATTCGTGCGTCGCGCGACCTTCTGGATAAACTAACGGCGCTTGTCGGCCGCGACGGCTGGAATTTGGTGTATGGTCCGCGAAACGATATCCGAGACGAGGAAACTTCTTCATGGCGATGAATTTTCTGGAATTCGAGCAGCCGATCGCCGAACTGGAGGCGAAAATCGAGGAATTGAAATTCTTGAGCTCGGATGCCAACGTGAACATCACCGAGGAGGTCAAACGGTTGCAGCAAAAAAGCCGGGCCTTGACCACCAGCATATTTTCGAACCTGTCGCCCTGGCAGATCACGCAGCTGGCGCGTCACCCGCAGCGACCCTATACGCTCGATTATCTGTCGATGATTTTCACGGATTGGCAGGAACTGCATGGCGATCGCATGTACAGCGACGATTTGGCCATAGTGGGCGGATTGGCGCGTCTCGAGGGAATGCCGGTGATGGTGATCGGTCATCAAAAAGGCCGTGACACCAAGGAGCGCGTGCGGCGCAACTACGGCATGCCGAAGCCCGAAGGTTACCGCAAGGCGCTGCGCCTGATGCGCTTGGCCGAACGCTTTCGAATTCCGCTCATCACGCTGATCGACACGCCCGGCGCCTATCCGGGCATCGGTTCCGAAGAGCGCGGGCAAAGCGAAGCCATTGCGAGGAATCTGTTCGAGATGTCGAGTCTGGCCGCTCCGATACTCTCGGTGGTGATCGGCGAGGGGGGGTCGGGCGGCGCGCTCGCCATCGGCGTGTGCGACCGGCTGCTCATGCTGCAGTTCAGTGTGTACTCGGTGATCTCTCCGGAAAGCTGCGCCTCGATATTGTGGAAGAGTACCGAGAAGAAAGAGGTGTCCGCCGATGCCATGGGCGGGACGGCGGAGCGGCTTTATAAATTGGGGCTGGTCGATGAAGTTCTGAAGGAACCGCATGGCGCAGCGCACCGCGATCCGCAAGCCATGGCGGAAACCTTGAAACAGAGCATGATCAAGCATTTGGCGGAACTTTGTAATCAACCCGTAACGCAGTTGCTGGATGCACGCCAGGCCCGCTTGCGCGGATTCGGTGTATTCCGCGACGGCTGAGCTGCGGTGAGTTTCGACGCGGCGTTGCTGCAAGCCGTGCTGGACGAGCACGTGCCCGCGGCCGCGACCGGGCTGCTGGTGGCCGTGAGCGGCGGCGCCGACTCCGCGTGCTTGTTGGCCGCAATTGCGCAATTGGTTGAAGCGGCCCTCGGCGACTCACCGCTCGGCGACGCACCCCGCGGCGAGGTGCCGCGCACCGCGCGCGGCTTAGCCGTTCGGGCGGTGCACGTCGATCATGCGCTGCAGCCTGCGGCCGTCGCTCTGCGCGAGGCCAGCGCCGCGCTCTGTGCGCGACTGCGCATCCCGCTCATCGTCGTTCCGGTCGCGGTTGAGACCGGCGGCGGCGTGTCGATCGAGGCGGCGGCGCGCGACGCGCGTTACCTCGGTCTCGCACGCAACCTGCGGCCGGGCGAATGCTTGTTGACCGCGCATCATGCGCAGGATCAGGCCGAGACGCTGCTGTTGCAGTTGCTGCGCGGCGCCGGACTTGCCGGCCTGTCGGCCATGCCGATATGTCGACCCTTCGGCGGCGGTTGGCATCTGCGCCCTCTGCTCGGCGTAGCACGGCAGGATCTGCGCGAGTTCGGTGAAGCCCACGCCATTGCGGGGGCCGATGACCCCATGAACCGCGATCCGCGATTCGACCGCGCCTATCTGCGTTCGCAACTCTGGCCGTTGCTCGAGACGCGGTGGCCCGGTGCCGCCGCCGTGCTGTCGAGAACTGCGCGACACCTGGCGCAAGCGCGGCAATTGTTGGACCAGGTGGCGGCCGTGCAGGTCGGGCGGCTGCGGGACGGCGACGCGCTGTGCGTCGCCGGCTTGCGCGCGCTGCCCCCGCTCGAGCAGATCAACACGGTGCGCCAATGGCTTTGCGCCGCCGAAGCCATCCCGCCGCCGACGCCGCGCCTGACCGAAGGCCTAAGGCAGGTATTCTGCGCCGGCCCGGATCGTTTGCCGGCGATCGTGTGGGGCCAGTACGCCCTGCGCCGCTATCGCGGGCGCCTGTTCGTCACCGAGGACCCGGTGCCCTCGCTCGGCGCGCCGCGAGAATGGCCGGTCATGGGTGGATCGTCGCTGAATTTGGGTCCGGGGCTCGGACAACTGCATTGGGCGCCGCGGATCGGCGGCTTGGATGCGAACAGATTGCCGCACACGTTAAGCGTGCGGCAGCGCCGCGGCGGAGAGGCGTTGAAAGTCGGCCTGTGCGCCAAGACACAAACGGTGCAGCACCTTTGTCAATCCGCGGGCGTGCTGCCGTGGATGCGTGACGCGCTGCCCTTGATCTACGCGGGCGATGTGCTGATCGCCGTCGGCGATCTGTGGCAGGATGCGCGCTGGTGTGTGGCCGGGGGCGCGCCCGGGTTCGCATGCCGCTGGGAGGGAGCGCCGGTCATGGTCTAATCCGATTGTGGCAAGCGGCTTGATCTGGTAACCTGAATTCCCGTCGAATTCCAACAATTCCCTATTGGTTGCGATCGCAGTCGCTTGGATTTCCTTGCGGTCTGCGACCTGAGCGGCGGTGACCCATCATGACTCGATTCGTTTTCGTCACCGGCGGCGTCGTTTCATCGCTCGGCAAGGGCATCGCATCCGCTTCGTTGGGGGCCATCCTCGAGGCGCGCGGCCTGAAGATCAGCATGGTGAAGCTCGATCCCTACATCAATGTGGATCCCGGCACCATGAGTCCGTTTCAGCACGGGGAGGTGTTCGTCACCGCGGACGGCACCGAAGCGGATCTCGATCTCGGGCACTACGAGCGCTTCGTGCGCACCACCACGGGGCGCAACAGCAATTTCACCACCGGCCGCATCTACGAAAGAGTCATCGCCAAGGAGCGGCGCGGCGACTATCTCGGTGCGACGGTGCAAGTGATCCCGCACATCACCGATGAAATCAAGTACCGGATACGCATGGGTGCCGGCAACGCCGATGTTTGCATGGTCGAAATCGGCGGCACGGTGGGCGATATAGAATCCCTGCCGTTCCTCGAGGCCATTCGCCAAATGGGAGTCGAGCTGGGGCGTAACCACGTTTTGTACATGCATCTGACCTTGGTGCCGATCGTCGGCGGCTCGGGCGAGATCAAGACCAAGCCGACGCAGCATTCGGTCAAGGAGCTGCGCGGCATCGGAATTCAGCCGGATATCCTGTTGTGCCGATGCCTGCACTCCTTGCCCGACGAGCAGCGGAAAAAAATCGCGCTGTTCACCAACGTCGAGGAGCGCGCGGTGATATCGGCGGTCGACTCCGACGATATCTACAAGATTCCGATGCTGCTGCACGAGCAAGACCTCGACGACATCGTGGTCGACAAGCTGCGCCTGGAGGCGCCGGCGACGGATTTGTCCGAGTGGCGCGCGGTGGTCGCGGCCAAGCAGAATCCCGAGGCCGTGGTCGACATCGGCATGGTCGGCAAGTACGTGCAGATCCGGGATTCGTACATCTCCTTGAACGAGGCGCTGATGCACGGCGGCATCGCGACTCGCACGCGCGTCAACATTCATTATTTCGAGTCGCAGGACATCGAGCGCAGCGGACCGGCGGAGCTCTCGAAAATGGATGCCATACTGGTGCCCGGCGGCTTCGGCGACCGGGGCATCGAGGGCAAGATCCAGGCCATTCGCCACGCGCGCGAGAACCGCATTCCGTTTCTCGGCATATGCCTCGGGATGCAGCTCGCGATCATCGAATATGCGCGTAACGTCCTGGCGCTGAAAGGCGCCAACAGCACCGAGTTCGACCGCGCCACGACCCATCCGGTGATCGCCTTGATCACGGAGTGGCAAGACTTGGCGCGCGGCCAACAAGTGAGGGACGAGAAATCCGACCTGGGCGGCAGCATGCGCTTGGGCGCGCAAGAGGCGCGCCTGGTGCCGGGTTCGCTGGTGCACACGCTATACGGTAAGGAGGCGATTTATGAGCGGCACCGCCACCGCTACGAATTCAACAATCATTATCTCGATGAATTGGCGGTTGCCGGATTGATCTTCTCGGGGTTTTCGGACGACGGGTTGGTGGAATTCATCGAACTGAAGTCCCATCCCTGGTTCGTGGCGAGCCAGTTCCATCCGGAATTCACCTCGACGCCGCGCGACGGGCATCCGTTGTTCGCCGGGTTCATTCGGGCCGCGCGCGAATATCGCGCCGCTTTGCAGCCCGGGCGCGCGACGGCATGAAGCTCTGTTCCTTCGAAGTCGGGCTTGACCGCCCGATCTTCTTGATTGCCGGACCCTGTGTCATCGAGAGCGAGTCCTTGGTGATCGAGGTGGCCGGCCGCCTGCGCGAGATGACCGCGGCGCTCGGCATTCCATTCATCTTCAAGGCGTCGTTCGACAAGGCCAACCGTTCCTCGGCCGGGAGCTTTCGCGGTCCCGGGATCGAGGCGGGTCTCAAGGCGCTGGCACTCGTTCGCCGGCAAATCGGCGTCCCGGTGCTCACCGACGTGCACGAGGACACGCCGCTCGCCGAGGTGGCCGAGGTCGTCGACGTATTGCAGACGCCGGCGTTTCTTTGCCGCCAGACCAACTTCATCATCGGCGTGTCGTCCCTGCAAAAGCCCGTGAACATCAAGAAAGCGCAGTTCCTGAGCCCGTGGGAAATGCAGAACGTGGTCGACAAGGCCCGCTCCACCGGAAATTCGCAAATCATGGTGTGCGAGAGAGGCTTTTCGTTCGGCTACAACAACCTGATCTCCGATATGCGCTCATTGGCGGTGATGCGCGCCACCGGCTGTCCGGTGGTGTTCGATGCCACGCATTCGGTGCAGCTGCCGGGCGGCAGGGGCGATGCCTCGGGCGGGCAGCGCGAATTCGTGCCGGTGCTGGCGCGCGCGGCGGTGGCGGCGGGCGTCTCCGGCATATTCATGGAGACTCATCCCGATCCGGCCAAGGCTTTGTCGGACGGGCCCAATGCATGGCCGCTCGAGCGCATGAGTTCGCTGTTGGCCACGCTGGTGGATTTGGATCGGGCCGTAAAGAAGAAACCTTTTGAGGAAACGCTGCTATGAGCCGCATCGCCGATGTTCGAGGCCGTGAAATCATCGATTCGCGCGGTAATCCCACGGTCGAGGCCGATGTGGTGCTCGATTCCGGCGCGGTGGGGCGCGCGGCGGTGCCCTCGGGCGCGTCCACCGGCTCGCGCGAGGCGGTCGAACTGCGCGACGGCGACCCAAAGCGCTACCTGGGCAAGGGGGTGCGCAAGGCGGTTGGGCACATCAACGAGGCGATTCGCGGCGTGGTCTTGGGTCTGGATGCGCAGGATCAGCGCGCACTGGACCAGAAGCTGATCGCGGCGGACGGCACCGACAACAAGTCGAAACTCGGCGCCAATGCCATATTGGCCGTGTCGCTCGCCGCTGCGCATGCCGCGGCAAGCGATCGCGCGCTGCCGCTGTACCGACACTTGGGCGGTGACGGCGATCTGACCATGCCGGTGCCGATGATGAACATCATCAACGGCGGTGCGCACGCCGACAACAGCGTCGACATTCAGGAATTCATGATCCTGCCCCTGGGCGCACCGTCGCTGTCCGAAGCGCTGCGCTACGGCGCGGAGGTGTTTCACACGCTGAGGAAGGTGCTGCATTCCAAAGGCCTCAATACCGCGGTCGGCGATGAAGGCGGGTTCGCCCCGGATCTGCCGTCGAACGAGGCCGCATTGACCACGATCCTGGAAGCCATCGACAAGGCGGGATATCGGGCCGGTAAGGACATCTACCTCGGGCTGGATGTGGCCAGCACCGAGCTCTACCGGGACGGGATGTACGAACTCGAGTCGGAGGGGCGCAAATTCAACGCGAGTGAGTTTGCCGATTATCTGGCGGGATTGGTTGCCAAGTACCCGATCGTCACGATCGAAGACGGCATGAGCGAGGGCGACTGGGACGGCTGGGCGGTGCTGACGCGCAAGCTCGGACACCAAGTGCAGCTCGTGGGGGACGATGTCTTCGTGACCAACACCAGGATATTCGCCGAGGGGATTTCCCGAAAGATCGCCAACGCGATTCTCATCAAGCCAAACCAGATCGGCACCTTGACCGAGACCATCGCGGCGATCGACATGGCGGCCGGGGCCCGTTATGCGGCGATCGTGTCGCACCGCTCCGGGGAGACCGAAGATGTGACGATTGCCGATATTGCGGTGGCGACCGCCGCCACTCAAATCAAGACCGGGTCGATGTCGCGCTCCGATCGAATTGCCAAGTACAATCAGCTGCTGCGCATCGAAGCGCAGCTGGGTGCTCGCGCCCGGTTCGCCGGGATGAGCGCCCTGGCCGTTCCGGTTTCTTAAGAATTCGTGCTAAGCTCCTGTCCTCATGAGGGTTTTCGCATTCGTACTGGTCTTTTTCCTGGCCCTGCTGGAGTACCGCGTATGGGTCTCCGACCGGGGGCTGCGCGAGGTCTGGCGCTTGAGCGCCGCGATCGATGCGCAACGCGCCGCCAACTCGGAGCAGCGCGAGCGCAATCGCCAATTGTTCGCGGAAGTGACTGATTTAAAAGTGGGCCTCACCGCGCTGGAGGAACGCGCTCGCAGCGAACTCGGCATGGTGGGCAACAGCGAGACCTTCTACCAAATCGTGACTCCGGCTACACCCGCGCCCGCCGCGCCAGCGACCGAAATCAGCGCGCGCGCGCAGTGACTTAAGTGACACAGAGCGTCGCAGCTCGCCGCGTGTTCGCAGTCGTGCCGGCCGCCGGCCGCGGCGAACGTTTCGAAGCGGCCTCGGCGGGCAATGTGGCGGCGGGCAGGTCATTACCCAAGCAATACGCATCGCTCATGGGGGCGAGCGTTCTCGAGTGGTCGCTGCGCTCTTTGTTGGGCGAACCTCGCATCGCGGGCATCCTCGTCGTGCTCAGCGCCGGCGACACGCACGGAATCGCATTGATCGCATCGCTAAAGGACCCGCGCTTACGCACCGCGATTGGCGGCGCCAGCCGCCAAGAATCCGTCATGAACGGCTTGGAAGCGCTTGGCGATCAGGCGGCGGCGGACGATTGGATCCTGGTGCACGATGCCGCGCGCCCGTGTTTGAGCGCGGGTGATGTGCGGGCATTGCTCGATGCCTTGCGCGGCGGCGGTTGCGGGGCGGTGCTCGCAGCGCCGATCTTCGACACCGTCAAGCGCGAGCGCGGCGGTGTGGTGAGTGAAACGCTGGATCGCATCGGGCTGTGGCGCGCCTTGACGCCGCAGGCGTTCGGCTTCGCGCAGCTCAAAGCTGCGCTGGGGGACGCGATTCGATCGGGGCAGTCGGTGACCGACGAGGCGCAAGCCATGGAACGTATGGGGAATCGGCCATTGCTGGTCAAGGGTTCGCCGTTCAACATCAAGGTGACCCATGCGCAAGATTTGGCCGCCGCGGCGGGGATACTACAATTTGGGGAGGCCAATGTGATGCCCCGCAAGATCAGAATCGGCCAGGGCTTCGACGTGCATGCCTTCGGCGACGGGGAACACGTCGTGCTCGGCGGGGTGCGGATCGCCTACCACCGGGGAGTGGTGGCGCACTCCGACGGGGATGTGGTGATCCATGCCTTGTGCGACGCCGTGCTGGGTGCCCTCGGCGAGGGAGATATCGGCCGGCATTTCCCCGACAGCGACCCGCGCTACCGAGGAGCCGACAGCCGGATATTCTTGCGCGAAGTGGCCGCGATCATGCGCGCCGCGGGATTGCGGGTCGTCAATGCGGATGTCACGGTATTGGCCGAGGCGCCGCGTATTGCCGCGCATCGCGCCACAATGGCCGAGAATCTCGCAGCCGATCTCGGTATCGCGGCGGGATGCATCAACATCAAGGCCACCACCACGGAGCGCTTGGGATTCGTCGGTCGGGGCGAGGGTCTTGCCGCGTCCGCCGCGGTCCTGCTCGAAGGCACGGATTCGTAGGATAAGGCCGCGAACATGAGCATCGACGGCCGGCGAGCCGAGTCATGGACGCGCGCAGTGCTTCAAGCGCGCAGCAATACGTACACCGCGCCGGTGCCGCCGTCGATCGTCCGTGCCGAGCTGAACGCCATCACGTCGCCATGGCGACGCAGCCACGAATCGACCGCGATCTTCAAGATGGGGCCGCGCGCGCCCGACCGGTAACCCTTGCCGTGAATGATCCTGACGCATCGATGCCCGGCGTCGCAATTGAACGCGAGGAACTCGGCGAGTTGGTCACGGGCCGCGGCTTGGCTCAGGCCGTGCAAATCCAGTTCATCTTCGATGGGATAAAGACCGCGGCGCAAGCGGCGCAGCACTTGAGTGCGCACGCCGGGCCGCCGAAACACCAGGGCATCGGCGCCGCTGATGGTGTCCTGCGCCGTCGAACCGGCATCGCCGACCGGCACGGCGGCGAGCAGCGGCATGGTTTCGTGCGCCTCGTTGCGCGCATGAGCGCGGCCCGGCGCGCGCCGCGGTACGCGGGCGCGCGGCCTTTCGAGCCCCGCGGGCTTCGGCGTTTGCGCCAACGGCTTCACATCGCGTACCGCGGCGCGAAACGTCATCGCATCATCGTCAGCGCCGAGATCGGCGGCGGGGTCCGTGGAGCGCTTCTTTTCCATGGCGTTGTTGATCCGCTATCCGGGTATCCGGCGTTACAGTATAGTCCGCAGGGCGCAGCCCGCCATCACCGGGCAAGCCGGTCTTATGTCAGGCGATAAATAAATCTTGTGAAAATTCTTCTTTCGAACGACGACGGCTACCGCGCTCAAGGTTTGGAGGCTCTCAGGCAGGCGCTGAGGCCCCTGGGCGCCGTCACTGTCGTCGCTCCCGACCGCAATCGCAGCGGCGCGAGCAACTCGCTCACTCTCGATGTGCCGGTTCGCATCGCGCCCTATGACACAGATTGCTACTACGTCAACGGCACGCCCACCGATTGCGTGCACCTTGCCATTTCCGGTCTGTTCGAGTTCGAGCACGATATCGTCGTCTCGGGGGTCAACGACGGTGCGAACCTCGGCGACGACACGCTGTATTCAGGCACGGTCGCCGCCGCCATCGAGGGGCGCTTTCTCGGGCTGCCCGCCATCGCGGTGTCGTTGTGCGTCGAGCCGGCAAGCCCGCGCAACTTCGAAAGCGCCGCGAAGGTCGCCGCGCAGTTGATCGAACGCATGTTGATCGAGCCGCTGCAGGGGCCGGTCATGCTCAACGTGAATGTGCCGGATCTGCCGGCCGGTGAATTGCGCGGCGTCAAAGTCACGCGCCTCGGCAGCAGGCATCGCAGCAAACCGATTGTGCCCGCCAAGGATCCGCGCGGCCGAGATGTGTTCTGGGTGGGATCCACGGGCGCCGGTCAGGATGCGGGTCCGGGCACCGATTTTCACGCCATCGCCGAAGGCTTCGCGTCCATCACTCCATTGCAAATCGATTTGACGCGTCACGCGGCTCTGCCCGAACTCGAGCGCTGGCTCAAGCTTGAGTAGTTTCACGGAAGGGCCGCGCCTCAGCGGCATTGGCATGACGTCGGCCCGGACCCGGGAGCGGCTGGTGCAGCGGCTGCGGGAACAGGGCATCGTCGACCAGCGCGTGCTCGATCGAATACGCAATGTGCCGCGGCATTTATTCGTCGACGAAGCACTGGCCACTCGCGCCTACGAGGACACGGCGTTGCCGATCGGCTTTGGCCAGACGATTTCACAGCCCTACGTGGTGGCGCGGATGACGGAGGCGCTGCTCGCGGCGGGGCCGGCGCCCAAGGTGCTCGAGGTCGGCACCGGGTGCGGCTATCAAACAGCCGTTTTGTCGCCCTTGGTGACCGAGATTTACACCATCGAACGCATCGCCAGCCTGGTGGCGCGGGCGCGGCGCTCGCTGCGCGAGCTCAAGATCCGCAATGTGCATTTTCGTCACGACGACGGCAATGTCGGGTGGGCGGCGCGCGCTCCCTTCGACGGAATTCTGCTGACCGCCGCGCCGCAAGCGGTACCCCCGACGCTGTTCGAGCAACTGCAGATCGGTGGCCGTTTGATCGCACCGGTGGGGCCCGATGGGCGTCAGGAACTCATCCGCTACACCAAGAGCGAAGCGCGCGTGCAGCGCGAATCCTTGGGCGCGGTGAGCTTCGTCCCCTTGCTGTCGGGATTGCAGCGTTAGACATAGGAGCC
>Ga0207927_1000289_pt1 | contig 21215 bp, 21 predicted proteins | sample NGESurdeep072012_2_FD_184456 | JGI IMG/M metagenome (GOLD analysis project Ga0207927, IMG submission 184456) | Arctic peat soil microbial communities from Barrow, Alaska - NGEE Surface sample 210-2 deep-072012 (SPAdes) | ecosystem: Environmental > Terrestrial > Soil > Wetlands > Peat ... | reverse complement strand
TGCATTCGGATCGGTGAGTTCGATCACCACCGGCACTTGCACAGCAGGGTTAAGCCAATCATGCAGCACTGCTTCGCTAGCTTCGGCCGCGACGGCGTAATCCCGGGCGAGCGATATCTTCTCAGGGGTGTGGAAGATCGTTGAGCCGGGATGATCCAGGGGAACATAATTCGCCACGGAGAACGCCGGCACAACCCGCTCCAGACCGCTGAGATGGATGCTGTTGCTTATCTGTTTGATCCGGCCACCAGTGCGTGGGTCGGCTGTCTCGCCCAACTCGCCACAGCTTGACGCGGTCGCATTTCCTGCAATGCAGAGCTTGGTCTCGCCGCTAATGACATGTATTTGGGTGTCGAATTCGGTCCGCTGGTGGCGAGACTTCCAGGCCGCGATGGCATCAAACACCGCATTGCCATCGCTCATGCTGACCGCCGGCAGCGATACCGGATACCAGGCAACATACCCAAACCCCCGTATTGCAGTGAAAGGCTCGCTGATCTGGTCCCAGTCGTTTCGCAGCGCCATTTCCGCGGGAGCGCCCATGCGGGTGAGTCTGGTGGCGTCCGGCGTGACTGTTCCGCCGTACTGCACATCCAGCGTTTGGGTGCCTCCGGGCGGCACTTCTTTAGGAAGCGTGACAATAACTTCCGATAAGGCACCGGTGTGATCGATGTCGGACGTATAGTTATTGCCGATCCATTCCACTGGCTTGCGCTCGACGACCACGCCGTTCCAACTGAATGACGACGAGACCTGGAGTGTCAGGTTCTTCTGGGGCAACTTGGAATCGTTGCGCAGCGTTAACTGACCGGTCACGGCCATCACGTTCGAGGCACGATCGATCTGGACTTCCAACTGGTAGCGCGTGATCGTGAAGGCTTCCCGGTCCAGAGCAGCCGCGCCACAGGCCATTGCCAGGCTGAAAATCATTATCGCGAAGCACCGCTTCATTTGGAGGGCTTGGCTTTCCCCTGGTTCTGCGCTGCCCGCCGCTGACGGGCCACTTCGTACATTACGACCGCGCCCGCAACCGACACATTCAACGACGCCACCTGCCCGAGCATTGGGATCGAAACCAGGAAGTCGCATCGCTTGCGCACCAGATCGTGCAGGCCTTTGCCCTCCGCGCCCAAGACGATGGCGCAGTGCATCTTGTAATCCATTTCGTCGTAACTTTGAGTCCCGCGCTCATCGAGGCCGACTGTCCAAACATCGCGGTCCTTCAGCTCTTCCAGGGTGCGCGAGATGTTGGTCACCCGAGCGATCGCCAGGTGCTCCGATGCTCCGGCGGAGGCTTTCACCACAGTGCCTGTCAGTCCGACGGCGCGACGTTCCGGGATAATAACGCCGTCTGCGCCCGCGCCATCGGCTGTCCGGATCAAGGCTCCCAGATTATGTGGATCTTCGATACCATCGAGCACGACCAGGAAGCTGTGCTCGGCGTGACGCTGTTCCAGTAAAGTGTCCACGTCGGCATATTGCTTGCTGCTGGTAACGGCAATCACGCCCTGGTGAGTATTGGTATTGGCGGTGCGGTCGAGCTCCTCGCGAGGCAGGAATCGCACCTGCACGCCGCTGGTGCGGCAATCGTCGATCAGCCGCTGCACGCGTTGATCGTGGCGCTCGCGCGCAATGCCCACGTAATCGAAGCTGCGGGCGCCCGACTTGAGCGCCTCGCTCACCGCATGAATCCCAAAGATAACGACCATCGAGTACCAGTGTACGACAGGATCGGCAGCCCATTGCCTTGTGGCGCCTGCTCGAACCGGCCCACAGGGGTTTATACTTTCTTCTTCAATTCGCTTTCAGGAGCATGAATGTCGATTTCGGCAGTGATCGTCGATGATGAACAATTGGCGCGTGACGAACTCGCCTATCTACTGAACGAAGTCGGCGTTGACGTGGTCGCGCAGGGCAAGAATGGCGTCGAGGCCGTCAACCTGATCAAAGATTTGTCGCCCGATCTTGTTTTTCTCGACGTGCAGATGCCCGGACTCGACGGCTTTGGGGTGATCAAGAAGCTCCTTGACCGCAAGGTTTCTATGCCGCAAATCGTTTTCGCCACGGCGTTCGATCAGTATGCGGTGAAGGCTTTTGAAGTTAATGCGGTCGACTACCTGTTAAAGCCGTTCGACAAGAATCGTGTTGCGCTGGCTGTGGAAAGGGCACGGAAGAAGCTGGAATCGTCCGCGTCATCCAGCGACCAGATTGGCACCCTGGTGAAAATGCTGGAACAGCAACAACGCCCTCAAGCCGCGAAAGTGCTGCTGAAGTCGGTCGGGAGGATGTTCCTGGTTGACCAGAAAGACATCTGCTACGCCTCGATCGAGGACGGAATCATTACCGTGGTCGCGACCAACATGGAAGGCCAATCGAATTGCCGGACGCTGGAAGAGCTGCTCGATTCCCTCGATCCCAATGTGTTTTGGCGCGCCCACCGTTCGTACCTGGTGAACATCAATCGCATCAAGGAAGTTGTCCCCTGGTTCAAGAGTTCGTACCAGATCCGCATGGACGACAAAAAGCAGGCCGAAATTCCGGTCAGCCGCGCGCAAACCAAACGGCTTCGTGAATTGTTCAATCTGTAGTCGATGTCATGCCGGTTTAGGGTTGCGACCTGGCAGGCCCAGGACTTAGCCGTTCTTCTTTTCCTGGATCTTCCGGACGACCTTAGTGACCATTTCGCGCGGCGAGATGCGCAACAATTCGACACCGACCCGGTTCTTCCAGCCCGGAATGACAATGCGCCTGCCTTGCTTCAAGCCTTCATAGCCAAGGCGGGCCACTTCTCGCACATCGACCATCAAGGGACTATTGGCCATCGCGGTGCCTTCAAGGTAGGCGCGTTTCTGGAAATTTGTCTGCACCGGCCCCGGGCACAGGCACGACACCTTTACGCCCGTTCCTCGCAACTCTTCGGCCAACGCCTCGGTGAAGCTCAGCACGTACGCCTTGCTGGCGTAATACACAGCCATGAACGGACCGGGCTGAAATGCCGCCGTGCTGGCGACATTCATGATCATGCCCTCGCGGGCACGGATTTGGGGCAGGAACAACTTCGTCAGGTGGGTGAGCGCCACCATGTTGACCTGCATCATCTCGGCCTCGTGGCTCCAATCCGTGTCGACGAAAGCGCCAGCTCCGCCGAATCCGGCGTTGTTCACCAGCACGTCGAGCACGATACCCGACTCCTGCAATTCCTGGTAAAGCTCGGTGGGGGTTGCGGGATGCGCCAGGTCTTTGGGCTCGATCCGTACGGTGATGCTGTAGCGAGCCTGCAGATCGTCGCCCAGTTGGCGAAGGATACTGCGATTGCGCGCCACCAGCACCAGCCGGTAGCCATCACGCGCAAACAGATGCGCCAGTTCGAGGCCAATGCCGCTGGATGCGCCCGTGATCAGGGCCGTCTTGGGAGCAAAGAATGGGTTGCTGGTACTCACTCTTCAGTTATAGTCGATTTATGGTCAATTTGCAGCTTGTACGAATACGTACAATTACGCTAAATTGTATGTTTACGTACATGTCTGCCGGAGTACTCCATGCCCGCTGAACAGAAATACGCCGTGATCACTGCCGACATTGTCGGTTCGCGACGCATCAAATCGTTCCGGCCCCGCCGGGACGAGAAATTGCGGACGATTTCCGATCTCCACGTGCGCCGGAAACTCATCCTCTCTTCCTATGCGGTGACGGCCTGGGATGAATTCCAGGCCATCCTCAAAAAAACCGAGTATGTTCCCAGCGTCATCCTCGACTTGCGCCGGCTGTTCTATCCTTTCGAACTTTGGATCGCCGTCGGCATTGGACTGGTGAGCGAAGCTCACAAACGGCCAGTCAATGTGTATGCCGGTGGCGAGGCCTTCGAGCGCGCCCGAGAAGCTGCCGACCGCCTGAAAGCCGGCAACTCGAAATATCGTGTTTTGACCGCCTTCAATTCCGGCAATCAAGTTTTAGACGCCACCGCTAACACCATCTATCACCTTCACGACACGCTCCTGGAGGGAGTCACGGCAAGACAGTGGGCCACGATCAACGTTCAAATGGAAACCAGGCGCCAGGACATCACCGCCCACAAGTTGAAGGTGGACGTCTCCACGGTCTCTCGGAACCTGAAGCGCGGGCACTTCTGGCAGATACTTGAGACACAGCAGGCCATGGAACGGATCATCGTGGGCCGCTCCTAGCGGTTGTACATATTCATACAAATTCAAGAATGTGGACATATTGATGCAACCCATGCTTGCTACGGTTCTCAGCCTTTTCCTGGCGCACCTGCTGGCAGATTTCCCCTTTCAGCCAGACTGGATCGTGCATGAAAAGGGCAAACGGCTGCTACCCACGGTGATCCATGCAGCCGTTCACTATGTGCTGGCCTCGCTGTGTTTGTTCTGTTTCACGGGCGTATCGCTGTGGTCCTTGTTTCATCAGGGTCTGCTGGTCGCATACGTGGCCGCGCACATTTTGATCGATGCGACCAGGACGCGGCTCATCGCGCGAAAGTCAATTACAGACAATTGGGCCAGCTTCCTGATTGATCAATTGGCACATGCAGCGACCGTGGTGGGCGTCGCTCTCGCGCTGACCGGGAGTGGATTGTCAACCGTGCTCGCGGCCGTCTCGTTCTCTCCGGCCGCACGCTTTCAGGTGCTCGTAGTTTCCACAATCTATGCCGCCAGCATGTTCGGTGGTGGATATGTGATTCGCTACTTCACCCGGCAGTTGGCCAAAGGAGTGGTGCTGGAGTCGCCGGATCAACTGCGAAATGCCGGACTCTACATTGGCTGGATCGAGCGATTCCTGGTGATCACCGCAATTGCTGTCCATTCGCCTGCCCTGGTTGGACTGATCCTGACCGGCAAGTCGATCGCCCGGCTGCAGGAACTCAAGGACGTCCGGTTTGCCGAGTATTTTTTGATCGGGAACGCTGCTAAGCATCTCCCTGGCACTCGCCGGAGGCTTACTGCTAGCGCGCATTCTCTATGGAACGGTATCGCTACAGTAAGCGGCACAAACGATCGCGATTCATCTACTGAGATCCGCCACTTACTGCGTTCTTCGACTCGATAAAAGTCACGATTTGCCAGCGTTGCGGCTTCGGCAATTGCGACCAAGAAGGCATTCCGTTATTCAGATTCCCGTTGGTAATAAACCAGAAGAGCTCGCCGGGCTTGGCCTCCTTCACCTTCGGACTCAGTAAGGTCGGAGCTGGGCCCATGCCTTGCAAATTGTTGCCATGACACTGCGCGCAGTTCTGAGCGTACAGTTTCTTTCCACCGGCCGCTGCCTGCGCGTCACCGGCGTACGGGTTCTTCACTTGTGTGGCCGACGCGGGCGCGTTGCGAAATGTTTGCGCGGCGACAAAGGTCGCCATGCAGAAGATGGCGGCGGCAGTCACGATCGGGAACTGGCCGATCAAAAGACGGAAGCGTCGATTCAAGGCTTTCTCCTGTGTCGGTATTTTACAGGGACGCCTCAACGAAACAACTTCTCCAGCTTGCGTCGAAACCCGCTGATTTCATATTGCACTCCGAAGCGCAACATGGCGCGGTAGCTGGCATCCGTGAGCCCAAACGTGGGCGACACCTTGAACACCGCATTGCCCACCTGCCACGATAGTACGGGAGCGATGTATTGCGACGTGCCGTGCACAGTAAACTTGTTCGCAGTGCCTAACCCGCCATAGAACTCGACCCCTGCCTGGAAGTTTTCGCGGCATAGGGTACATTCGTCCGGAGAGGCCAACAGTGAAAGCGGCCGGCTCACCGCGGCGGAATACCCAAACTCCCATGGCTCTCCTGCCAGGGTCTTCTCAGCGATAAAGTTCTCGGCAACATTCCAACCGTTTACATTGCTCGACAGGATCAGCTTGGTCTCAATCTCCCGCTCGCGGTCGCGGCTAGCCACCTTGTTCGGGACCAACCCGTCAAACTGTGAGTCGAACCCCACGACTTCCATCAAACTCTTGTCAGCTCCGTTGATGTCCTCGTACTCGACATAGAAGACGGGGTTGATGATGTGCTCGTGCATCAGCAGGCGGAATCGGTTTTTCCAGCGAAAGCCGGTGAAAATCGTGCTCTGGTTGGCCGTAGTCTGTCCGTCAAGATAGAACTCGGTGGTCCACCAACCCTTGGCGCCATATTCGAACTCCGTGACGCCCGACAGAAACTGGTTGCCATCCTGCGGGGAAGCAGTCAAACCCTTCATCTCGATTTCGAGGTTTCCCGGCTCTTCCATGGTCTGGTCGTAGGTAATGAAATAAGGCCTCTCGCCGGCTGAAACGCTTATGACGGTGAGCCACACCACCCAGAGCGAAGCGAAGGTCTTCAGAAGAAAAGCATTGGTCATGGTTGGTCCCAAAAAAGTGTTGGTGCGGCGAATCACTTCAGTGTTATAATTCTAGTTGCAACACTGTTGCAACTGTACTTCTTACATTTGAATTCATAAATAAACGCTGGTCAAGCAGGTGCAGTGGATTATGTTGCAACGTTGTTGCAACTAGATGTAACAAGCAAGGGGAGAGTCAAACTATGCCGTTCCCGGAATCGGCCGCGCCAGGCTCATTGCAAAACGCACTCCTAAGCCGCGGAATCAGGCTGACACGTCAGCGCCGCATCATCCTCGAGATCATCGAGACCGCCAAGCAGCACCTCGACGCCGCTCAGATCCTGCGCAAGGCTTCGAAGGTCGATCCCGACATCAACCGCGTGACGGTTTATCGGACGCTTGCACTCTTGAAACGCCAGGGACTGGTGGACGAGCTTGACCTGCTGCACGTGAAAGGGGAAGGGCACTTTTATGAGCGCCGTCCGCAGCGCGATCACATGCACATGACTTGCCTGCGTTGCGGCAAAGTGCAGGAATTCGAGAGCGACCTGTTCGATCGCGTCAAGGGCCAGGTGGAGCGCGATTGCCAGTTTCACATTGTAATTTCGCGCTTTGAGATTGGCGGGTACTGTACTCACTGCAGGAAGTGAAAGGGTGTTGCGCAAAAGAAAAAGCGCGCGGAGTTCATCCACGCGCTTCAGTCACTTCACAGCGTCAAAGACTAGCTGGAATTATTTGGTCGCCAGCGCAGGCTCGGCAACTTCGTAAATGCTGTACCACGGAGTCGCGGCCTTCAAGGCATTGTTGACGTTCTCAATGTTTTTCACGCCTTCATCCTTCAGCCACGCTTCGAAGGCCTTCCCGCCCTTGTCGGCGAAGATCGGAATGCCATCTTTCCAGGTGGCGCGCCCGCAAAGCACGCCGTTAAACTTCACGCCGGCTTCCTGGGCGAACTCGAGGTCTTCGATGAACTCGGGATTGCTCACGCCCGCCGACAGGTAGATGAAAGGCTTGTTGGTCGCCTTGGCGGCGTTGCGAAAATACTGCAGCGCTTCCGCCTTGGTGTAAACCTTGGCGCCCTTGAACGACTTCGCACCTTCCACGTACTGCAAGTTGACGGGGACTTCCACCTTCAGCACATCCACGCCGTAACGGTCTTTGGAAAATTCCGCCATCGACTCGGCAACCACCTGGGGCTTCAACTTGGCGTACTCAGGACCCTTGTCTTCCAATCCCTCTTTGTAGCCGATCAGCTCGAGGAAGAACGGAATGTCATTAGCGCGGCACTCGTCGCCGATGCGTTCGGTCCAAGCCTGCTTGTGATCGTTGAGCTTCGCGTCGTCGAAAGTCGAGTAGTAGAGCAGGATCTTGACGCAGTCTGCGCCAGCTTCTTTCAGGCGGCGGACCGACCACACATCCAGCAGATCGGGCAGGCGGCCGGGAAGTGCCTTGTCGTAGCCCGTCTTCTCATAGGCCAGCAGCAGGCCGGAGCCCTTGGCGCGCAGCTTCGACGGCCCCAGTCCCCACTCGGGATCGAGCAGGATGGCGCTGGCGTGCTGAGTCAGAACTTCGGTGACGTAATTTTTGAACTCGATCAAGCCTTCGTCAGTGGCCCGGCTTCCCAGGGCTTTTTTGAGTGAGCCACGTTGATCCATCGCGGCAGCGGCGATGACGCCGTTCTCGTTGGAGACGGCTTTCATGCCAGCAAGTTTTCCAGGAGTAAGTTTCACGGCAAATCCTCCTCAGGCGCAGTGCGCCCGATTGTTATGAAATGTGAATCCCACAATACAGATAATGGCTGGTCCCGCGAGTGAGATGTACAGGACCTTTAATTCTAAATGAATCGAAGGGAAAAAGCTTTGATCTGAAGGTCAGGTAATGTCCCAGTTTGCGATCGCTGACCGGTGAGGGGAGACCGTGCCGTAGAGCAGCCGCGAAACTACAAAAGCCCGTGGAGTTCCTCTGGCCGAGAATGCGTCCACGGGCTCTACCACTTCGTCTGTAGGCAAGACTAGGGTGTTGAACTCTTGTCCGTCTGTATAAAATTGCACACCTTTGAAAAAGCTTACCTCGGCTCCGCCTGGGGGACTGGAGGCGCTTTTTTGGATTCGCCGGCAGGACCCACGTCCGGACTGTCGCTGGCCGGCTTTTTGGGGTTGTAGACGAAAGTCATGCGAAGCGACAGATATTCTCCCTTGAACTGTTTTGGCAAGGGAGCGATGAGCGGCGCGCTTGATGTAATGCCACCCCATGCGGCGCGATCCAAGTTAACACTTCCTGATGCGCCAACGATTTTCATCCCGGCGATATTGCCGCCCTTCATAATGGCGAACTCAATCTTTGTTTCGCCAGATCTCAATTGCGGAGGCCTAGCCTCCTCCGGGACCAGATTGAACCAATTTGTCCGGACGATCTTTACCAAATTCGTCAGGTACGGACCGAAGTCAACTCCTTTCGTGTCGCTGAGGATTTCGACAGTCTTGCTCCAATCGGGAGGCTTAGCTGGAGCGACAGAGGTATTCTTGCTACCAAAATCAACGGTCTTCGTTGCATCGGCAGCCTGAATCTCGGTTGAATCCGGCGCCTTGAGCTGCTGGGCTTCGGAGTAGCCCACGATGCTCAGCATCAGCGATATCGTCACCGCCCCGGCAAGTATCGTGCCCCGCTTCGTCACTATCGACTCCTACTGCCGGAGCGGCAAGCCCGTCAGCACAGCCTGCTGGCGCGCCACCAAAGATTCGATTCCTTTTTTTGCCAGCGCCATCATCTGCGCCAATTGGGTATCGTCAAAGGGACGGTGCTCCGCCGTAGCCTGCACTTCCACGATTTTCTTGCTGCTGGTGATGACCAGGTTCATATCCACGTCGGCGCGCGAGTCTTCTTCGTAGCAGAGATCGAGCATGACTTCTCCGTCCACGATGCCGACACTGGTGGCGGCCACGTAATCGCGAATCGGCGCAGCGCTCAGAGCGCCGGTTTCGACCATGGCAGTCATGGCCAGTCCCATGGCGACGAAAGCTCCCGTGATGGAAGCGGTGCGGGTGCCGCCGTCGGCCTGGATGACGTCGCAGTCGATGAAGATGGTGCGCTCACCGAACTTTCCCATGTCGGTCACGGCCCGCAAGGAGCGTCCGATGAGCCGTTGAATTTCGTGGGTGCGCCCGCTGGCGCGGCCCTTGGTCACCTCGCGTGGGCTGCGGGTCAACGTGGCGCGCGGTAACATTCCGTACTCGGCAGTCACCCATCCTTTGCCGCTGTTGCGCAGAAACTGCGGGACCGTATCTTCGATGGAGGCGGTACAAATGACGCGAGTATTGCCGAGTTCGATCAGGCACGAGCCTTCGGCGGTGGAGATGTAGCCGGGAATGATATTAAGCGGCCGCATCTGATCGGGAGTGCGATTGTCGGAGCGATAAACCATAAGCCCCGATTGTATCGCTCGTGCTCACCCGCCGAGGTCAACGTGCTCGACGTTATCAACCTGCCGTCCCAGGAAGCGGGTGGCCAGCCGCTTGAACTTGTCGACCGAGTCGGTGACGAAGAAGCGAAAGCTGCGGTGGTCGGAAATCGCTGGCGAGGCAAGAGTTCGTCGCGAGGAGAGGGGTCCTTCGACTGCGCTTCCTGCGGTCGCTCCGCTCAGGATGACACTCATGGATTGATTGCTCTGCACGAGACCTCGCACCACTCGCGCAGTCGATTCGGCGGAGTCGACGATCTTCACGCGTTCCGGCGTAATCCGTCGCAGCAGGGGAGCGATCAGCGGATAGTGGGTGCAGGCCAGCACCAGCACGTCCGCGGTGTCGGACGACTGCGCCATCGCCTCACCGAGATAGATGCGCGCCACCTGCTCGGTGACCGGATGGTCGATCCACCCTTCTTCGACCAGGGGGACAAACAACGGACACGCCTTCTCATGGGCTTCGAGGCCATGCTGCCGCAGCGCGTCGCGATACGCGTGGCTGCTGACCGTGGCTTCGGTGGCAATCACGATGGCAGCGCGGCTCTGACTAACTTCCGCTGCCATGGCTGCTCCCGGTTCGACCACGCCAATGACCGGGACCCGCGCAGCCTGCTTGATCTGCGGCAACGCAAGAGCGGTTGCGGTGTTGCACGCGATGACCAGTAAATCGATGTTCTGTGATTCCAGAAAACGGGCAGCGCCGATGGCATACCGCGCAACCGTTTCGGCTGACTTAGTTCCGTAGGGCAGCCGGGCCGTGTCTCCAAAATATAGGTAGTGCGCCGGCATCTGTTCGGCCATGGCCCGCAGGACAGTAAGGCCGCCGACGCCCGAGTCGAACACTCCAATGCGAGGAAGAGTCACTGCGTATCCTTCAACACCTGTCCGATGCCGCTGGCCAGGTAAAAGCGGCGCAGGTCGGCGTGACCGGCAAGTGTATCGCGCTCTTTGCCGTCGACCAGTATTTTCACCCGCGTGATCTGCGGATCGTTAGCGTTGAGAGTGGAGACAACCGATGCGATCGTGAGTTCCTCAGCCAGCACTCCAGAGGGATGCGAGTCGGCGAAGCCGGCATTGGTATCGACAACAGCCGTGTCACTCCCCAGCAGGAAGACATCGCGAACATCCGACCCTGCGCCTATGGGATGCGTTGAACCCGGCTGCAGGTACGTACTCAGGAGAGAACGCAAAACCGCACGGGCACGCTCGCTGCGCTCCTGGGGAAGTGCGACGTTGATCTGCGAGCGACGTAGGCCACCTTCTTCATCCGAGGCAACGTAAAGCGTGACGAGGGTAGTCGGACCAGCCGCCGGAGGTACAACCATTTGCGACTGTTGCGCCAATCGCTGTTCGTCAGCCGCGACCTTCGCCTTGAGATGGTAGGCGTAGAACCCAAGGCCAGCCGCGATCAGCAGCAGCACCAGGAACATCACGACGATGGGCCGGGTCATGGGCGCACCTCGGGAATCTTCCCGCGCATGGCTGCGATTCCCGCCGCGATCGATTGTGCAACCTGATCGAGGTAGGCCGGACTAGCAATATCGTTTACGTCACCACTCGGCGAAGCAATCTCGATCGCGATCGCAGGGGCCGCGATGTTGTTCATTGGCCGCAGGGGCGCCGCCAGCGTGGCATTCGGGAGCTTGCGCGCCTCCAATTCGGCTGATACCGAGCCCGCTACCGATGCGCTGAGATCGAGATAGGCCGTTTGCACGGTCTCCCAGGGCAGGAAATCACGAGCTGAAACCGATTCTGCCGGCAGCAGCGCGGTGAAAACATGTACCCCCTTGCCGCTGTTGGCGGCGTGCAGCGCTACATAAATAGCGGGGCGTGCAGCGTTGGCCGAGATTGCACGCTGATCCAGGGTGATGGCGATGTCGCCATTTCGCAATAATCCGGCAGCGATCCCGCGGCTTTGCAACTCATGCTGCAGCTTGCGAGCGAGTGTGAGTACCACGTCCTTCTCAGGAAGTGTGGGACTGATCGCCGAGCCGATTTCGCTGCCTCCGTGGGCTGGATCGATGAGCACCAAGAAGCGCGGTCCTGCCGGAGCCTTCGGTGGCTGCGCGGTAGGAGCAGGAACATTAGGCTGCGGAATCGGCAACTGGGCAACGGGAGGGGGCGGCGGGGCAGGTGCTCCGGTGACGATGATGGTCTTGCCGCCATCGGCGAAGTTGGCCATGAGTGCGGACGTTCCCGTGACGTCGAGTTCGGCGACGCCATCATGTTCCGAGAAATTCGCACCGGTGATCAGAGGGTCCGTGAAGGCTGTGTAGTCCACGCCAGAGATCACGGGCTCGCGCCGGAAGGTGAAGCGAATGTGTCCCGGCTCGGTAGCGATTGTTGGGTTCACCTGCGAGTCGAAGCTCACGAACAGCTTTGAAGGCTCACCCTTCCTCAGATCGAGCGTGAACCGTTCCCCAATATTACCTATGAACAACCGCCGCGCATTGAGGCTTAGGCGAATCTGGGTTGAGAGGGCGCGCGACAACACTTCACTGACCGACACCAGCGGAACATAACCCCGGTTATTTTGAATGGCGAAGATCGATGGCAGCTTGATCTTGTCGCCCTTGACCTTGCCATTGTCCTTGCCATCCTGGAATTGGAATTCCAGCTCGCGTGCGCCGGGCGAAGTGAATTTCAGCTTGTATTTCTTGCCGTCAGGCCGCGCATCCACCGTTCCGAGCGGCTCGAGTAGTTCGACCAGCCCAACGTAAGCCTGTCCATTGAGAGTGAGAAGCGGGACTGTGTAGTAGCTTTGCGGAGTGTAAACCGTGAGCTGAGTCGACGATGGGGTCTGCGCCTGCACCGTCGAATGGTGTAGCAAATAAGAGGCTCCGCCCAGCAGCGCAATAACAACCAAATATGCCGCGATGCGTACCGCTCTCAGCTGCGAACACCGCAACCTAGTGTCCTCCTGCTACCGTGCCTTGGGCGTCGTCCTCCAATGAATAGATGGTGAGGCCGCTGAGCAGTTTTGGAAAAAAGTCGGTGGATTTTTGCGGCAACACTTCGCCGCCGAAGGCGATGTCGCGGACCTGTTCCATGCGCACCGGATTCATCAGGAAGGCAACGTTCGCGCCTTTACCCACTTCCTCGACTGCTTCCTTGGCCTCACGCACATACTTCAAGTGCTTCTGATTGCGGATGTCTTCCTCAGACATGCCCAGCGTCTCTTCCAGCACCAACTTGTGCAGTTGGACGACATCGAGGCCACGCTGCCGCTCCGATTGCCCCGCTAGCGCCGGTGAGTCTTGCGCCGCATGCGAGCGCAGCAGAAAAGCTCCTTTTGCGGTCACGGCCAACAACGCAGACCGCTGTTTGCCCGCATCGCGCAGCTGGTCCATCGCAGACTTCACGTCGCTTACTGGACCGAGGTTCTCAACATCGAAATATTTCCCGAGCTTGGCGTTCATCGCGGCAACATCAAAACCGTCGAGTCCGAAAACCACACGGTGCGTCGGCAAAACCACGAGACCCGGCGAGTCCATGTTGACGAAAGTCATCATCAGGCGCTCGTAAGGAGCATTCGCATCCCCGCCGCCTCGCTGGCGCATTTCGTTGCGATAGTTCAGCGCGGTCTCGTAACGGTGATGGCCGTCGGCGATGATGAGCTTCTTGTCGTCCATCGCGGCTTGGACTTTTCCGATCGTTGCTGGGTCGGAGACTTTCCACATCCGATGGACGACGTCATACTCGTCGCGCACTTCAACCTCGGGCGGACGACTCTGCTGCAGCGCCGAATCGACCGCGTCTGCAGGGTCGCTGTACAACATAAAAATCTGGCCAAAGTGCGCCTGGGTGGCACGCAGCAGGTTAAGTCGGTCAGCCTTGGGCTTGTTGAGCGTTTGCTCGTGGCGGAAGACAACTTTCTTGTCGTAATCCTCAAGTTGGCCTGCGGCTATGAAGCCGCGCCGCTCAAGTTGGATTTCCGCAGGGTTACCCGGTACCTTGAAGGTTTGCGTGTAGAGATAAATGCTGGGTTCGGCATCGCGCGCCAGAACAAGCTCGGCCCGCCAGTGTTGTAAGTTGGCAGCAGCCCGGGTGTAGACGTTGTGTTGATCATCATCCCCGGGTTCGGCCTTACCCAGGATGATACGCACCAGGTTGTAGGGACTGGCCGCGTAGTAACGGTCCTGCATCGCGGGAGAAATCTTGTCGTAAGGCTGGGTGACCACGTCGGCGGGCGACACCTTCGCAGGGTCGTAACGTAGGGCTCTAAAAGGGTATATTTTCGCCATCTGAATTGGGTGTCCAGGTCGTAATTTGAATGATGGTTCGTAATCGGGATTAAGATCGATTGTAGCAGTTGGAGAAATGGAATCCGCAGAAGGCGCACTTACATCGGAACTGACGGAGATGGGGAACGGACGCCGCGATAACAGGATGGCAACGTTGACATGGTTGGCGGCGGCGTATGATACCATTCTGCGCACTTACGTTGAGGTTCCTATGGCCCGCGGTGGCAGTAAGGGTGTCGGGTCAGCCAGCTCGATGATTCGGCCCCGGTTAGCGTTTGATGGGTCGGGACGTTTTACCTTCCATCCCGTCCATATTTTGTTGTGCCTGCGTAACCAATTCGCCGTAACCGTTGCTGTGCTGCTTCTCAGCGCCTGCGCCATCGTGCCCGCATTTGCCCAGAACGAGCAATCGGACATTCACGTAGTCCCACGCGAGCAGAAGAAGGACGCCAAGCCGGACCCGACTGTCATGCCACCGGCAATTGCAGCCGAGGCCAAGGCCGCCGGAGTTTCCGTCGATCCGTCGCTCAAGACCCACACCAAACCCATCCGCAAGGACGTTGACCTGGTGCTCGTGCCGGTGACTGTTACCGATCCCATGAACCGACTGGTGACCGGGCTGGAGAAAGACAATTTTCTCCTGACCGACAGTGGCCAGCCGCAGGAGATAAAGCACTTTTCCAGTGAGGACGCTCCCGTATCGCTGGGCGTGATCTTCGATGTCAGCGGATCGATGTCCAACAAGATCGATAAATCTCGCGATGCGGTCGTGGAATTCTTCAAGACTGCGAATCCCGAAGACGAGTTTTTCCTCATTACATTTTCCGAGAAGCCCGAAGTCCTGGCGGACTTCACGACTTCCATTGAGGACATCCAGAGCAAGCTGGTGTATGCAACCCCCAAAGGGCGGACCGCATTGCTGGATGCGATCTACCTGGGCATGAACCGCATGCGCAAGGCCAAGCACGAGAAGAAAGCTCTGCTGATTATTTCCGACGGTGGCGACAATCACAGTCGCTACACCGAAGCCGAAATCAAGTCGATGGTCAAAGAGGCGGATGTGCAGATTTACGGTATTGGCCTCTATGACCGGGACTTCAAGACTGCGGAGGAGCGCGAGGGCCCGCAACTGCTGGCCGAGATCTCAGATGTGACTGGCGGGCGTACCTTCACCATCGGCAATACCAACGAACTGGCCGACGTGGCTACCAAGATTGGAATTGAGTTGCGCAATCAGTACGTACTCGGATACCGTCCCACCAACCCAACGCGGGATGGCAAGTGGCGAAAGATTAAAGTGAGATTGAATCCGCCGAAGGGCCTGCCACCACTGCATGTTTACGCCAAAACGGGATACTATGCACCCACGGAGTAGAAACTTTTTAGTTCTAGCTGCCGCCTTAATCTTCCTGGGAACCATTGCAGTCGGACAGAATTCGACAGCTCCGGCTCAAGCAAAGCCGGCCGAATCAGCTCCGTCTGCCGAACGGGGACAAGCCCCAGCTGAAAAGAGTGGCGATGTTTTTGTCTTCCGCAAGGAAGTTGACGAAGTCACCCTGCACGCGACCGTCGTGGACGACAAGAACCGTCTCATCACGGACCTCACTCGCGCCGACTTCACGGTCTACGAAGACGGCCAGCCCCAGAAGGTAACGTCTTTCCGACGTGAGGACATTCCAGTCGCCATCGGCATCGTGATCGATAACTCCGGTTCGATGCGCGACAAACGACAGGCCGTTAATGCTGCAGCAATCAATTTCGTAAAGTCCAGCAATCCGCAGGACAAGGTCTTCATCGTCAACTTCAACGAAGATTTCTTTCTGGACCAGGAATACACCTCGTCGATCCCCAAGTTGAAAGACGCTCTGGAGCGGATTGAGGCGCGAGGCGGGACTGCCCTCTATGACGCAGTGGTCGCATCTTCCGATCACCTGAAGAAGTCAGGATTGCTGGAAAAGAAAGTCCTGCTCGTGGTGACCGATGGCGAGGACAACGCCAGCCGCGAATCCTTGGAACAGGCCATTCGCCGCCTGCAGGAAGAGAACGGTCCAACCGTTTACACCATTGGATTGTTGGGCGAAGAGCATTCCAAACGGGCCCGCCGCGCGCTACGGCAAATGGCAGAGGAATCTGGTGGTATTGCGTTCTTTCCTCAAGGGTTGGGCGAAGTCGAGGCCATCACCCAGCAAATCGCCCATGACATTCGCAATCAATACACCATCGGATACAAGCCCTCCAAGCCGCAGAGCGAAGGAGGCTTCCGCACCGTGAAAGTCGACGCCAATTCCAAAGGTTACAAGAAGCTTCAGGTGCGCACTCGCAGCGGCTACTACGCGGGCCAGAGCCGGGCAGCTTCGGATGTACCGGCGGATAAGACTGTCGCCAAGTGATCGAATGGGCGCCCGGTCTGCTTCCAGCTATGGCCCATTGCCTACGGCTGGTCTCAAGAGTCAGTCGTGAAAGGGCACGTCTTCAGCCCTGCCGCTGAGTGACTTAATTTCGACACGCCTCGCCGACTTCAGTCCGAGGCTGGATGCGATCCCGTGTTGCATTCTTGATTTCGTCCGTTCCTCCAGCCATGTGACGAGTGTCGTTGACCGCGGCAATCAGCATCACGTACCCTTGTCAGTCAACACCGTCAACATCAAGGTGCCCATGAAAACTGCTGAAATGGCCTCTCTCCGGGTGGCGGAGGAGATCACTGAACTGGTCGGTGAAACTCCTATCCTCCACCTGCGCAAAGTTGTTCCCGCAAACATCGCTGGTGTCTATGCCAAGCTCGAGTATCTAAACCCTGGAGGCAGCATCAAGGACCGCGCCGCCCTCGGCATGATTCAGCGAGCCGAAAAAGACGGCCGCCTGCAACCGGGCGCCACGATTTTCGAGGCCACCGCCGGCAACACTGGCGTCGGACTGGCCCTCATCGGCTGCACTCGCGGCTACAAGGTGGTGCTGGCGGTCCCAGAGCGCTTTTCCCAGGAAAAGGTCATCCTCATGGAAGCGCTGGGTGCGGAGGTAATTCGCACCCCTCACTCAGAGGGAATGCAGGGTGCAATCGATTTGGTGAAAGCACGCGCCGCCAAGACTCCCAATGCCTGGGTCGCCGCTCAGTTCGAAAATCAGGACAATCCCGGCTTCCACTACGAAACCACGGGCCGCGAATTCTACGATCAATTGCAGGGACGGGTTGACGCCGTGGTGATCGGCGCCGGTACTGGCGGCACCTTCACCGGCGTGGCTCGCTATTTCAAGGAGCGCAATCCGCATGTCCTTGCGATCGCCGTCGAGACGCAAGGGTCTGTCCTGGGAGGCGGTCCGAAAGGCGACCACGAGATCGAAGGTATAGGTGCCAGCTTCATTCCCAAGACCTTTGACGGTACGCTCGCGGACGAGATCATCGCGGTCAGCGATCACGATGGGTTTGGCATGGTCAAGCAGCTTGCCGCGAAGGAAGGCGTACTTTCGGGATCGAGCGGCGGGGCCAACGTGTTCGTGTCGATCGAGATTGCCAGGCGGCTGGGACCGGGCAAGAGGGTAGCGACCATCATCCCTGATTCAGCGGAGAGGTATCTCTCCAAGGGCATCTTTAATTTCAAGGGATAGCTCGGAAATCACGACACCGGCCCCTCCAGAACAAGGCAAAAATTCATGATCAATAAGCAAGCAGGATTCTCCACCCGCTCGATCCATGTCGGCAACGAGCCTGACCCATCCACCGGAGCGGTCGCGCCTCCGATTTTCGCGACCTCGACTTACGCCCAGGAAGAGTTGGGCAAAACCAAGGGATATGACTACTCCCGCGCCGGCAATCCAACCCGCACCCGCCTTGAGCAGAATCTGGCGTCATTGGAAGGCGGTGTCGCAGCGCGCGTGTTCTCCAGCGGAATGGCTGCTGTTTCGGCGCTGGCCAACCTGATGAAGGCGGGAGACCACATTGTCGCCTCGAACAATCTCTATGGCGGCGTGCCCCGCCTTTTCAACCAGGTGCTGGCGAATTTTGGACTCCAGTTCACCTACGTCGATACCAGCGATCCGCGCAATGTGACCAAGGCCATCCGCAAGACCACGCGCTTTGTGTACCTCGAGACGCCGACCAATCCGCTGATGGGATTGACCGACATCGCCGCGGTTAGCGACATCGCTCACAAGCGCGGCTGCCAGGTCGTAGTGGACAACACCTTCATGTCGCCCTACTTCCAACAGCCCATCAAGCTGGGCGCTGACATGGTGCTGCACTCAACTACGAAGTTCTTGAATGGACACAGCGACGGCATCGGCGGCGTTCTGGTTTGCACCACGCCAGACCAGGCAGAGAAGCTGGCCTTCGTGCAGAAGGCGGTTGGAGCGATCCTGTCGCCATTCGAATGTTGGCTGGTGTTGCGCGGCGTCAAGACGCTGGCCGTCCGAATGAAGCAGCACGATCAAAGCGGTCGCGTCATCGCCGACTATCTCAGCAAGCACCGCAAAGTGAAAAAGGTCTTCTATCCCGGACTCAAGACTCATCCCCAATACGAGCTGGCTTGCCGCCAGATGTCGGGCTTCGGTGCGTTGATCACCCTCGAAACTGGCTCACTTGCCAACGCCAAAGAAATGCTGAAGCGCGTACGAGTGTGTACGTTGGGCGAGTCGCTGGGAGGAGTCGAAACCCTGATCTCGCATCCCGCCACCATGACCCACGCTGCCATCGGCGCGAAGGGCCGCAAGGAGATCGGCCTTACCGACGGTATGGTGCGAATTTCTGTTGGGATCGAAGACGTGGACGACCTGATCGCCGACCTCGACCAGGCGCTGGCGGGGATATAGCTGACACCTACTCAAAAAACGTCGTCACGCCTTCCTCTAAAACGCGGACTTTCTTCGCGATACCGCGTTGTTCCGCGTCAGCCAATAACCGCTGCACGGGTTCGTCCACGGGCTCATGCGATAGTCGAAACGAGCCGTAATGCATTGGCACCATCCACCGTGCGCCCAGATCCTGAAACGCCTGGATCGCGTCTTCCGGACTGGTGTGAACATTACGAAACGAAGCCGGATGATAAGCGCCAATCGGTAACAACGCTAACTCAGGGGTCAGCCGGGCCCCAATCTCCCTGAATCCGTCGAAGTACGCGGTGTCACCCGCGTGGTACACCGAGTGCCTTCCAGCCCGCAGCACATACCCGCCATACCCACGATGAACGTCCCGCACCACGCGCGCTCCCCAGTGGCGTGACGGAGTGTGTGTGATCTCGATGTTTCCGAGTTGGAAGTTCTGCCACCATTCCAGTTCGACCACCCGTGAGAATCCAAGATCGCCCACCAGGTCACGCAAGTTGTTGGGCACAACAATGATTGGTCGCTTGCCGGACTTCTGCCGCGTCAGGTTCGCAATCGTTCGCAGCGATGGACGGTGCAAGTGATCGAAATGGGCATGCGTCACCAGCACCGCATCGATGGGCGGCAAATCGCGCATGCGCAATCCCGGGCGGCGCAGCCGTTTCAGCACGAAGATCCAGCGCGCGAAGTTCGGGTCGACGAGTATGTTCTTGCCGCCGATCTGCAGAAAAAAGCTGGAATGCCCGATGAATGTAACTCCGAGCTGTCCTCGGGAAGCTAGGACCGGCTTGCGACTGGTGCCACTGCGGGGCGTCACGGCTGAGCGTCCCACCAGCGTGCTAAACTGCCCCGCCTTGCGCTTGATGCTGATACCTATCATGAGATGTCAGGGTATTAGACGCTGCTGGTTGGTCGTGCGATGCGGCCCCTTCGCTTTGCCCCGTGAAGACGTTCCTTGACCTTGTCCAGCGAGTCAGCTTAAATCAGATTGCGGTCTTAAGGAGACATGCATGCGAATCGCGTTTCTTGGTTTGGGGATTATGGGCCGGCCGATGGCTTCGAACCTGGTGAAAGCGGGACACGAAGTTTCGGTATGGAACCGCTCGGCACGCCAGCACATCGATGGAGCGCGCACAGCGGTTTCTCCCGCCGATGCGGCCAAGGATGCAGAACTCGTCTGGATGTGTGTCGCCGACACCGCCGCCGTCGAACGCCTTGTGTTTTCTGACGATGGCATCGAGCAATCGCTACGCGAAGGAATGGTCATCGCCGATTCCAGCACCATCTCGCCATCGGCCACCGTGCGCTTCGCCCAGCGCGTCGCCGAAAAGGGCGTGCAGTGGATCGACGCGCCCGTCACCGGCTCAAAGATCGGTGCCGAGAATGGCCAGTTGATTTTCATCGTAGGCGGTCCCGCCGAGACCGTCCAGGCCATGGAACCCCTGTTTAAGGCTATGGGCAAGACCGTAATTCACGTCGGCGATACTGGCAAGGGACAGTCAGCTAAGATCTGCATGAACCTACAGATAGCTATGATCTATCAAGGGTTCGCTGAAGGTTTGACACTCGCCAGAAAGCTTGGAGTCGCCCCCGAAAAAATGGTTGAACTGGTCCAGGCATCGATGATCCGTTCCGGCGTGGTCGATTACAAAGCGCCTTTCGTCCTACGCGGCGACTACTCGCCCAATTTCCCCCTGCGCTTGATGCACAAAGACATTCATCTGCTGCTCGACACTGCCAAAGAGGTGCGCGTAAAGCTGCCGGCCTTGGAAACCGTGGACGAGATCTACGAGTTGTCCAGCGAAGAGGGTTGGGACGACCTCGACTACGCTGCTACTATCCAACTCCTGGAGAAATGGGCAGGTCTTGGCGGACCGGGGAAGTAGGGAATCCGTCGCCATCGCTAATTTGCTTTTGAAATACCGGCAACGAACACCCGGCCCGGATCGCCCGGCTCGATATCGTTTTTCTCGAAGCATGACTTGATGCGCCGCCGTAGATCGCGCCTGACAGCGTACTGCGCCCCGGGTTTGGTCTTGACCAGCATCAGGTAATCGACTTCATTGCCGCTCACCTTCTCGATGCCCGCGACTTCCGGGCGGGCGACAATCAGGTCTGCGAACTTGGAATCGCCGGCGATCTCGTCACCTACTTGCTTCAGCAACCCGATGACTCGCTCGCTATCGGCGCCATACGCCACGGAAACGTGCAGGTTGATCTGTGTCCAATCACGCGTGAGATTGCTGACCACTTTAATTTCGCTGCTGGGAACGGTATGCACGGTTCCATCGGAGTCGCGCAGCACCGTCCGCCGCAGCGTAATGTTCTCCACCACACCCTGAACGCCCGCGATGCGAATTGTGTCTCCGATG
>Ga0207927_1000288_pt1 | contig 21260 bp, 18 predicted proteins | sample NGESurdeep072012_2_FD_184456 | JGI IMG/M metagenome (GOLD analysis project Ga0207927, IMG submission 184456) | Arctic peat soil microbial communities from Barrow, Alaska - NGEE Surface sample 210-2 deep-072012 (SPAdes) | ecosystem: Environmental > Terrestrial > Soil > Wetlands > Peat ... | reverse complement strand
CCCGAGGGCATCGGGCCGGTGGAGTGCGTCAACGTCGAGCACGAGGAGGTCGTGTTGATCCCGCGCTGGGTGCCCTGCGAGCGGGTCACCTTCAAGTACGGCCTCGGGCAGGAGTTCATCGACGTGCTCTCCACCCTGCACAAACTGGGCCTCGACTCGACCGAGCCGGTCTCCGTGCGCGGCACGCTCGTCGCTCCGCGCGACGTGGTGGCCGCCGCGCTTCCCGATCCCGCCACACTCGGTGAGCGCATGAGCGGGCGCACGTGCGCGGGCACGTGGGTCAGGGGCAAGGGCGTGGACGGACAGCCGCGCTCTACCTACCTCTATCACCTGGTCGACAACGAGCTCACCATGCGCGAGTACTCAAGCCAGGCGGTCGTCTGGCAGACGGCCATCAACCCCGTGGTCGCTCTCGAGCTGCTCGACCGCGGCGACTGGAAGGGCGTGGGTGTGCTGGGCCCAGAGGCCTTCCCGCCGCGGCCGTTCCTCGATCTCCTCGAGGAGATGGGCTCGCCGCACGGGCAGATTGAGGTGCCGCAAGCCTGAGAAGACGAGGCCTGGAGCTGCGAGGTTCCGGCCCGTGGATGATTCGAGGTAGTACGTTATACTACCAACATGAGTAAGCGATTGCAGGTTGTCGTAGGAGACGAGGAGCTCGAGCGCTACGCACGGACCGCTGAGGCCGCTGGTCTGAGCGTGTCTGAGTGGACCCGCCAGGCGCTCAGGGTGGCCGAGCGCGAAGCGTCGAGCGGCGACGTGGAGGCCAAGCTGACCGCCATTCGCAAGGCAGTCAGCTACGAAATTGGTGGGCGTGAAGTCGATATCGACACGATGCTGGCCGAGACCGAGGCGGGACGCTCGAGCGAGATCGAGGCAGGGCTCGCCGGCGCGGACGACGCGTGATCTTCGTCGATGCGAATGTGCCGATGTATCTCATCGGACGCGACCATCCCCATAAGGTCGATGCCCGGTACATGGTCGAGCGGCTCGTTGGTGAACGACGGCGGTTGACCAGCAGCAGCGAGGTCTTCCAGGAGATCCTCCACCGCTATCTGTCGATCGATCGTCGCGACAAGATCGAGCCTGGATTTGGGCTCCTGCGGGAGATCGTCGATGACGTATTCGCGGTCGAGGAGGCAGACGTGTTCGCGGCAAAGGACATCGTTCACGCGAACAGAGGCTGCTCGGCGCGCGACGCACTCCATGTCGCAGTTATGCGACGCCGCGAGATCACGGAGATCCTGAGCTTCGACCGAGGATTCGACGCCATCGCGGGCATCAGGCGTCTCTCGGCGAAGAGCTGAGCGTCTCCTCAGAAGTCGACCGGTGCCGGGAGCCCCGGCGCCGGTGGCCGGTCGAGCACGCCCGGCGGGGCGGTTTCGAGCTTGCGTGAGAAGTACTCCTTGAACACAGGTCGCGAGACGAGCATCAGGACCACGCCGAGAAGCAGGCCGCCGATTCCCATCCACAGCGGCAGGGTGATGCCGAGAATCGGCTTGGACGAGACGTTTGCCGCGTGCCCGTAATAGTCCGCGGCCTTGTACATGACCGCCCACATCATCAGGCCGCCGACGAACGGCCCGGCACCGAGCAGCAGGAAGTTGCGCACGCTCTTCCTCAGTTCGTGGCGGTAATAGACCGCGCAGGCGATGCCGGTGAAGCCGTAGTAGAAGCAGATCGGGAAGCCGATCGCGGCGATCGAGTCTTCGAGGACGCTTTCCGAGAGCAGCAGCAGGATGATCGTGACCACGATCGACAGCGCACCGAAGCCGAGCGTGGAGACCGTCGGCGTCAGATAGCGTTTGTGCATGCGGGAGAGCAGCGAGGTGACCGCTTTCCAGTGCGCCATCGAGAGCGTGGTGCGGGCGGTGGGCAGGATCGTGGTCTGGGTCGAGGCCGACGCAGACGTGAGCACGGTGATGATCAGCAGCTTGTTGAGCGTGCCGCCGAGCACTCCCTTGCCAAGCGCGTTCAGCACGTCGCCCTGGTTTTCTTCGTTGATGAGAAAGCCGACGCCGTGGAAGGACTGCGCGGCAGCTGACACGACGACATAGATCAGTACCAGCAGGATCGTCGAGATGATCGCGGCCTTGCCCGGCCCCTCGGCTGGATCCTCGGACTCCTCGTTGACCGCCACGCCAGAATCCCAACCCCAGTAGATGAAGAACCCGAGCAGCACGGCGACGAGCATGTCGCTGAACTTCATCGCCGTCGGGTCGAACCAGGAGAGCGAGGGCTTGATGGCGCCGCTCGGTGGATGACTGCCGTACACCTTCACGAACGCGACCACCGAGAAGATCCCAAGGATCGCAACCTCGATGCTCAGGAGCGCCGTCTGGATCCGCGCAGAGAGCTCGATGCCGCGGTAACAGATCCATGTCATCAGCGAGATCCAGAGAACAGCGACGATGATGGTCTCGGCTTGAGATGGGGTTGCGTTGAACAGCTTGAAGGAGTAGACCGCCGCGATATCCGAGAGGGATGCCATCACGATCACGTCGGCCAAGAAGATCGCCCAGCCGTTCAGCCACCCTGTGCTCGGCCCCAGCGCGCGCGTGGTCCACGCGAACGTCGTTCCGGCGTCCGGGTCGGCACGGTTGAAGTATTTGTAGGCCGACGCGACCAGCAGCATCGGGATGAACGCCACGATCAGCACGGCCGGGGCATGCACGCCGACGCCCTTGACCGCCACCACGAACCCGAGGGTGGCCGCCAGCGAGTAGGCGGGGGCGGTCGAGGCCACGCCGATGACGATGTTCGAGACGTAGCCGATGGCGCCCTTTTTCAGGCCCTTGTCCATCACTCCCGAGGAACCGTTGGCTTGGGATGCTGCGGTTGACTCGGTGGCCATTCTCTCGGTTCCTCCCCGTAAGGTCGTTACAGAAGTTGCAGCATCCTAGTCCTCCGGAAGGTACGCGGTTGCGCGGCGGGCGCGCAAGGTTCAAGTGTCCCAAAACCGCGGTGCGCGACTATACACTTGGTACAACGGGTATCGGGGTTCTTGAACAAGAAGGGCCTTGCTCTGCATAAGGGCAGCGGATACCGTTATCCGCACTGTCTAGTTGGCTATCGAGAAAGCGTGTTTTTCCATGAGCGGTGACCTCCAAGACCAAGCCAAGCGACACCTGTGGATGCACTTCACGCGGATGGGCTCCTACGCGGACGCCGACGTCCCGGTGATCGTGCGGGGCGAGGGTTGCTACGTCTACGACGAGCACGGCAACCGCTACCTCGACGGGCTCTCCGCCCTCTACTGCGTCAACATCGGCCACGGTCGCGCCGAGCTGGGCGACGCCGCGGCGGCGCAGGCGAAGGAGCTCGCCTTCTACACCAACTGGAGCTACGCGCACCCGCGCTCGATCGAGCTGGCCACGCGCATCGCCGGGCTCGCGCCCGGCAACCTCAACCGCGTGTTCTTCACCTCCGGTGGCTCGGAGGCGGTCGAGTCCGCATGGAAGCTCGCCAAGGCCTACCACGCCGCCAAGGGTGAGCCGTTGCGCCACAAGCTCATCTCGCGCAAGCTGGCCTACCACGGAGTCACGATGGGCGCGCTCACCGCGACCGGGTTGACTGCGCTGCGCCAGCCCTTCGAGCCGCTGACCCCGGGTGGCATCCACGTGCCCAACACGAACTCCTACCGCTGGGAGGAAGACCGCGATCAGCTGTGGGCCGCGGACGCGATCGAGGAGGCGATCGAATTCGCCGGACCCGAGACCGTGGCCGCGGTGATCCTCGAGCCGGTGCAGAACGGCGGCGGGTGCTTCGTGCCCCAGGACGGCTACTTCCAGCGCGTGCGCGAGATCTGCGATCGCCATGGTGTGCTGCTGATCTCCGACGAGGTCATCTGCTCATGGGGACGACTGGGCCACTGGTTCGGCTGCGAGCGCTACGGCTATGCGCCGGACATGGTCACCACGGCCAAGGGCATCAGCTCGGCATACGCGCCGCTCGGTGCCGTGATCACGGCCGATCACATCGCCGAGCCCTTCCTGCACGGCAAGGCGATCTTCAACCACGGCTTCACCTTCGGCGGTCATCCCGTGGCGTGCGCGGTCGGCCTGGCCAACATCGACGTGATGGAGCGCGAGGACCTGTGCGGGCACGTGCGCGAAAACGAGGGACGCTTCCGCGAAGTCCTCGACAGCCTGCGCGACCTGCCGATCGTGGGGGACGTGCGCGGCGCCGGCTACTTCCACGCGATCGAGCTGGTCAAGAACAAGGACACCAAGGAGACGTTCAGCTCACACGAGTCCGAGGAGCTGCTCAGGGGATTCCTCTCGGGCGAGCTCTTCCGGCGCGGGTTGATCTGCCGGACCGATGACCGCGGCGATCCGATCGTTCAGCTCTCGCCTCCATTGATCGCCGGCGAGGAGCAGTTCGAGGAAATCGAGGCGATCCTGCGCCCGGTGCTGAGCGAGGCGTCGGAGCGGATGGAGAGATGGAGCTCACTGTCGCGAGCCTGATCGGCGAGCTCGGCCTGAGCCTCGTCTCGGGGCAGGAGGCCGCCCACGCTCACGTGCGCTTCGTGCACAGCACAGAGCTCGCCGATCCCACCCCGTGGCTGAAAGGCGGCGAGCTGCTGCTGAGCACCGGCCTGCAGCTGGCGGGACCGAAGGCGCAGCGCGAGTTCATCGACCGCCTGGCCGACCACCAGATCGCCGGCCTGGGCTTCGGCACGGGCTTTGCCCACCGACGGGTGCCGGCGGCGCTGCTTGCAGCCGCGCGCAAGCGCGCCTTCCCCCTGTTCGAGGTTCCCTACGAGCTCCCGTTCATCGCGATAACCGAGCGCGCCTTTGCGCACCTCCTCGACGAACGCTACGAAATGCTCCAGCGCAACATGGTCGGCGACGTACTCTCCGAGGCGCTGACCGGCCATCTCTATCCGGAGGATCTCCAGGCGCGGTTGCGCCCGTTCGGAATCGGCGAGCAGGTGGCGGTGCTCGCCTTCAGGACCCCCGATCCGAGCGCGGCCGCGGCGACCGTGGAACGGACGCTCGCGTCCGAGGGCGTCCCTGGCCTGGTGGCCATTCGCGGGGGGCTGTTGTGCGCGGTGGTCGATCCCACTGGGACGAGCGGGTCGGCGCCGCTCGAGCCGATCGCGCTCGCACGCAAGATCCGCGGCGAGTTGAGCGAGCGCTTCGGCGAGGTGCGCGCCGCGGCAAGCCGCCCCGCGGCCACACACTCGCTGCGGATGAGCTTCCACGAGGCGCGCTGTGCGCTGGAGGCCGTGCGATTGCGCAACGGCGATGCGCCCGATGTCGCCTCCTACGAGGACCTCGGAGCGTTTCAGCTGCTGCTCTCACTGCAGGACGACGAGGCTCTGCTCTCCTACTGCCGTAGCGTGCTCGGACCGATCGAACAGGGCGAGGGCGAGTACGGGGACGAGCTGGTCCGCTCGCTGGACGTCTTCATCGAGCACAACGGCCACTGGGAGAAGGCAGCGGGAGCCCTGTTCTGCCATCGGCACACGCTGCGCTACCGGATCAGGCGCATCGAGCAACTGACCGGGCGGGACTTCTCCAGTGCCCGCGACCGGATCGAGTTCTGGCTGGCCCTGCGCGGACGGGAGCTTGCGCGTTGACCACCGACCACCGCCAACAAGGAGCGCCCAGCGCATGAGAATCGGAGTTCCGAGTGAGATCAAGACCGACGAGTACCGCATCGCCATCACCCCCGCGGGAGTGCGCGAGCTGACTTCGCGCGGGCACGAGGTGCTCGTCGAGGCCGGCGGAGGCGAGGGCAGCGCGATGAGCGACGAGCAGTTCCGCGCGCAGGGCGCGCGCATCGTCCCCGACGCCGAGGCCGTGTTCTCCGAGGCCGAGCTCGTCCTGAAGGTCAAGGAGCCCCAGGCCGAGGAGGTGGGGCTGCTGCGCGAGGGTCAGACGCTCTTCACCTACCTGCACCTCGCTGCCGAGCTCGACCTGGCTCACGGCCTGATGGCCTCGGGCGCGCGCTGCATCGCCTACGAGACGGTCGTCGACTCCGAGGGACGCCTTCCGCTGCTCGCACCGATGAGCGAGGTGGCCGGCAAGATCGCCACCCAGGCGGGAGCGTTCATGCTCGAGAAGCCGCTCGGCGGGCGGGGAATCCTGCTCGGCGGCGTTCCCGGCGTGGCCGCTGCGACGGTGCTCGTGATCGGCGGCGGGGTCGTGGGGATGAACGCCGCCTTCATCGCCATCGGGATGCAGGCCGACGTGTTCACCTTCGATCGCTCGATCGACCGCCTGCGGGACCTCGAAGTGGCCTTCGCCGGGCGCGCCTCCACCGTCTACTCCTCGACGCTCGCGATCGAGGAGATGCTGCCCCAGGCGGATCTCGTGATCGGCGCGGTGCTGCTCCCTGGCGGGCGCGCCCCCCGGGTCATCACGCGCGAGCAGCTGAAGCTGATGAAGCCCCACGCGGTGCTCGTCGACGTCTCGATCGACCAGGGCGGCTGCTTTGAGACCTCGCGCCCGACGACTCACTCCGACCCCACCTACGAGGTCGACGGGATCACCCACTACTGCGTCACCAACATGCCGGGCGCGGTGCCGATCACCTCCACCTACGCCCTCTCCAACGCCACGCTGCCGTATGTGATCGAGCTGGCGGAGCGCGGGATCGACGCGGCGCTCGAGGTCAACGCCGGCCTGCGGGCCGGCCTGAACGTGCAGGACGGGGAGATCATGCACCCGGCAGTGGCCGAGGCGCTCGGGCTCTCGACGGCAGGGGCTGGCGCGGGAGCTGTGCGGGAGTAATCAACTTTCAGGCGCCGTATAACCATGGCTATACACAGTCGAGATCTTGAATAGAGACCCCAGAGGAGCGGAGAGACCAGATGGCGAGCACAGCGGAGACCCTCAGCAACTTCATCGACGGCGAGAGCGTGCCCTTCGCGGGCGGCGAGACCGAAGCCGTGCTCAACCCCGCCACTGGTGAGGAGCTCGCCCGCGCGCCCGTGTCCGGACCCGAGGACGTGGATCGCGCCGTGCGCGCTGCGCGCTCGGCCTTCGACGGCTGGTCCACCACCACGCCGGCTCAACGTTCCCAGGCGCTGCTCGCGCTGGCCGACCTGATCGAGGAGCACGGCGGCGAGATCGCCCGCCTGGAGGCTCTGAACGCGGGCAAGCCGATCGAAGCCGCCAGGAACGACGAGATCCCCGTGATGGCCGACAACCTTCGCTTCTTCGCGGGCGCCGCCCGCTGCCTGGAGGGCCGGGCCGCGGGCGAGTACATGGAGGGCTACACCTCCTTCACTCGCCGTGAGGCCGTCGGCGTGATCGGGCAGGTCACGCCCTGGAACTACCCACTGATGATGGCGATCTGGAAACTTGCCCCGGCGATCGCGGCCGGCAATACGGTCGTGCTGAAGCCGGCCGAGACCACGCCGATCACGACCGTCCGCTTCGCCGAGCTGGCGGCCGACATCCTGCCCAAGGGCGTCCTCAACGTGGTCACCGGACCCGGCCGCCCCACCGGCGAGGCGCTGATCAGCCACCCCGACGTCGACATGCTCGGCCTGACGGGTTCGGTGGAGACGGGCAAGCACTTCGCCCGCACGGCCGCCGACACGCTCAAGCGCGTGCACCTGGAGCTCGGTGGCAAGGCGCCCGTGGTCGTCTTCGACGACGTGAGCATGGAGAGCGCCATGGAAACGATCGCGGGCACCGGCTACTACAACGCCGGGCAGGACTGCACGGCCGCCACGCGCGTGCTGGCCGCGGGCAAGGTCTATGACGATGTGGTCTCTGGCCTGGTCGAGCAGGCGCGGGGCCTCGTGATCGGCGACACGCTCGCGCCCGAGACCACCCTCGGACCGGTCAACTCGGCCCGTCAGCGCGAGCGCGTGGCGGGCTTCTTGGAGCGCCGCCCCGCACACGCCGAGATCGTGACCGGCGGCGCGCAGCCCGATCGCCCCGGCTTCTACCTCGAGCCAACCGTGGTCGCGGGACTGCGGCAGGACGACGAGATGATCCAGCGCGAGATCTTCGGGCCCGTGATCACCGTCCAGCGCTTCAGCGACGAGCAGCAGGCGATCGCGTGGGCCAACGCGACTCGCTACGGGCTGGCCTCCTCGGTGTGGACCCGCGACGTCGGGCGCGCCCTGCGTGTGGCCAAGGCGCTGCGCTTCGGCTGCGTGTGGATCAACGACCACATCCCGCTCGTCTCCGAGATGCCCCATGGCGGCTTCAAGGAGTCCGGCTACGGCAAGGACCTGAGCGTGTACTCGCTCGAGGACTACACGGTCGTAAAGCACGTGATGGCCAGCTTGCAGTAGGCCGGTTTGCAGCCAAAAGGCTGCTACGGTCAGCCTACGGGCGGCGAAGTCGTCCGTGAGGTTCTTTGTCTTTGTTGGCGCTCTGAAGCGCGGATGGGGTCAGTCGAATCTCCATCCGCAGCGGCGGCCACAGGGCCGCCAGAAGGAGCATCACAACATGCAGCATGAATCTTTCGCCGATCTCGGCGTGTCCGAGGTCGTCGTGAGCGAGCTCGCCAAGTGCGGGATCGCCAAGCCCTTCGCAGTTCAGAACATGGTCATCCCGGACGTGCTCGCGGGCCACGACGTGCTCGCGCAGTCGCCCACCGGCTCGGGCAAGACGCTCGCCTTCGGCGTGCCGCTCGTGGAGCTCCTGAAAGACTCCGACGCGCGCCCCTCGGCGCTGATCCTCGCGCCCACCAGGGAGCTCGCGATCCAGATCGTCGACGAGCTGCGCCCGATCGCCCACGCCCGGGCGCTGTCGATCGCGGCCGTCTACGGCGGCGCCGGCATCGTCAAGCAGGCGCGCCTGGCCGGTCGCGCCCACATCCTCGTGGCGACGCCAGGAAGGCTGCTCGACCTGATCGAGCGCCGCGACATCACGCTGGCCAAGGTCCGCATCCTGATCCTCGACGAGGCCGACAGGATGCTCGACATGGGCTTCAAGCCTGTCGTCGACAGGATCGTGAAGATGACCCGCTCCGAGCGCCAGACGCTGCTCTTCTCGGCGACGCTCGAGGGCGAGGTCGGGCGCATCGCCAAGGCCTACACCTCCAATCCCCGCCGTCACGAGCACGCCCACCCGGTCGCGCAGAAGGCCGACGTGTCCCATCGCTTCGTGATGGTCAGCCACGAGGGCAAGGTCGCCAAGCTCGTATCCGAGCTGAGCGAGGCCGAGCGCGGGCTCACGCTCGTGTTCGTGCGCACCAAGCGCGGCGCCGACCGTCTCGTCAAACGCCTCGCCTCCAGCAGCGTCAAGGCGGTGGCCATGCACGGCGACAAGTCCCAGGGCCAGCGCGAGCGGGCCCTCGCCAACTTCGAGGCCGGAGTGGTGGACACCCTGGTTGCCACCGACGTCGCCGCACGGGGCATCGATGTGGCCGGAATCACCCACGTGATCAACTACGACATCCCGGCAACCCGCGATGACTACGTCCACCGCATCGGGCGCACGGCCCGGGCGGGCGCGACCGGCACCGGAGTGACGCTCGTCGCGCACGATCAGGCTCACGAGCTGGCCGGAATGGTCGGCGAGCTGGGTCTGGATCGCGAGCTTCAACTCGCCGGAATGAGCACCGCGCGTCCCCAGGGCGGGGGCTCGTCGCGTCCCCGTCCGAGCGCCGGAGGGGCTCGCTCGCGCTCGGGTGATCGCCGATCCGGTCCCGCCAAGGGCGGCTCTGAGCGCCCCGGCGGTGCCTCGCGCGGCAGCGGATCGCGCCGCGGACGGGCCTCGGGCCGTTCGAGGTAAACCGGCCAGCCGGCCAGTGCGCCGCGCTCTCAGCTAACGTCGCGCGCATGAGCATGTCGCATCCGCCCGATCCTGACGCGGAGGACGCGGTCAATGGCGAGAGCTCGGAGGCCGGATCCGAGGCCGATCTGCTCACCCATTACGACATCCTGCGCCTGCGGGCTCCCAACCCGGGGCCGGTGACCCTCTCCGGCACCAACACCTGGGTTGTGGGCCGTCGCCCGGCATGGGTCGTCGACCCGGGACCGCTGATCGAGGAGCACCTCACGCGCCTGTACGCGGCGGTCGACGCCCGCGGCGGGCTCGGCGGCGCGGTGCTGACACACGATCACCGCGACCATTCTGAAGCCGTGGATCCGCTCGTGGAGCGCTACTCCGCTCCGATCGCAGGCGGGCGGGGAGCGGTGGACGTGCAGTTGGGGGAAGAGGTCCGCTTCGGCCCGTTCGAGGCGGTCGCCACCCCGGGCCACGCGGCGGATCACTTCGCGCTGGTCGCCGACGGCGCCTGCTTCACCGGCGACGCCGTGCTGGGCGAGGGCAGCGTGTTCATCAGCCCCTACCGCGGAGCGATGGCGGGCTACCTGCTGGCGCTCACGCGCCTGCGGCTGCGCGAAGACTTCAACGTCCTGTGCCCCGGTCACGGCCCGCCGGTATGGGATGCGCACACCAAGCTCGAAGAATACGTCGGACATCGAATCGATCGCGAAAACCACCTGATCGTGGCGCTGGGCGAAGGCGCCCGAACGGTCTCAGAGCTGCTGGGCGCCGTCTGGTCGGACGTGCCCGAGCAGCTGCGTCCGCTCGCCACGGCAACCCTGGCCGCGCACCTGGACAAGCTCGAGGAAGAGCAGATCCTGCCCACCGGCGTCGAGCGCCCACGCTTCGAGCGGACCGAGTGGTGAGCGCGGTCGAACAGGCATCCGGGAGCGATGCCCGAGCCGACGGGTCCGCACCGGCCGTCGCCGGTGTGCGAGCCACATCGCTTGACTCGCCATTCCCGCCGATCGCCGACTACGGCTTCCTCTCCGACTGCCACACCGGTGCGCTGGTGGCCTCGGACGGCTCGATCGAGTGGATGTGCCTTCCGCACTTCGACTCGCCGTCGGTGTTCGGCGCGCTGCTCGACCGCGGCGCGGGCAGCTGGCGGGTGGGGCCGTATGGCATCTATGTGCCCGCGGGTCGACGCTACATCCCGGGCACCAACATGATCGAGACGACCTGGATGACGCCCCAGGGCTGGTTGCGGGTCGTGGACGCTCTCACGATCGGACCCTGGCACGACAACAAGCACGGCTCGAGCCACACCCGACCGCCGACCGACTACGACGCCGATCACCTGGTGGTGCGGATGATGGAATGCATCCAGGGGCAGGTGCAGGTGGAGATCGTGTGCGAGCCGATGCTCGACTACGGCGCCACGCCCGCGCGCTGGAGCGTGGTGCAGACGGGGGAGGAGGGCGTGTGCATGATGGACGCCACCGACGACGCGACCGCCTTCAGGCTGTTCAGCGACATCCGCATGGGCATCGAGGGCAACCGCGCGCACGGGCGTCACACGATGAGCGAAGGCGAGAAGCGCTTCTGCGCGCTCTCCTGGACGGAGGGCCGCGGCGGCCCGCACACGGTCGAGCAGGCCGAAGGCCACATGCAGCGCACCGGCCACTTCTGGCGCAGCTGGCTCGCCGAAGGGACCTATCCCGATCACCCCTGGCGCTTTCACCTGCAGCGCTCGGCCCTGGTGCTGAAGGGCCTGACGTTCATGCCTACGGGCGCCCTCGTGGCTGCCCCTACGACCTCGCTGCCCGAGACGCCGGGGGGCGAGCGCAACTGGGACTACCGCTTCTGCTGGATGCGCGACGCATCCTTCACGCTGTGGGCGCTGCACGCTCTCGGGTTGAACTGGGAGGCGGACGACTTCGTGCAGTACCTCGCCGACATGGAGCGCAACGAGGATGGCTCGCTGCAGATCATGTACGGGATCAAGGGCGACAAGGACCTCGAGGAGTCCACCCTCGACCATCTCAAGGGCTACGAGGGCGCGCGCCCGGTGCGGATCGGCAACGGCGCCTACAACCAGCGCCAGAACGACGTCTTCGGCGCAGTGCTCGACTCGGTCTACCTGCACTCCAAGAAGCGCGACCACATTCCCGAGCGGCTGTGGCCCGTGCTGAGCGATCAGGTGAAATGCGCCGCGAAGGCGTGGAAGGAACCCGACCAGGGGATCTGGGAGGCGCGGGGGGAGCCCCGCCATTACGTCTCCTCCAAGCTGATGTGCTGGGTGGCCATGGATCGCGGCGCCCGCCTCGCCGAACGGCGCGGGCACAGCGATGACGCCGAGGAGTGGCAGGCGCTGGCCGATGAGATCCAGGCGGACATCCTCGATCGCGGCGTGGACAAGCGTGGCGTGTTCCGCCAGCACTACGACACGGACGCGCTCGATGCATCCAACCTGCTGGTGCCGCTCGTGCGCTTCCTGGGACCCGAGGACGAGCGCGTGCGCGCCACGGTCATGGCGATCCGCGAGGAACTCACCGAGGGCGGCCTGGTCCTGCGCTACCGCACCGACGCGACCGACGACGGCCTGCACGGCGAGGAGGGGACGTTTCTGATCTGCTCCTTCTGGCTCGTCTCCGCGCTCTCGGAGATCGGCGAGCATCGCGAGGCCGAGCATCTGTGTGAGCGGCTGCTCTCCTACTCCTCGCCGCTTGAGCTCTACGCCGAGGAGCTCGAGGCCTCATCTGGCCGGCACCTGGGCAACTATCCGCAGGCCTTCACTCACCTCGCGCTGATCAACGCCGTCACGCACGTGATCGACGCGCAGCAGGCCTGAGGCCGGCGGGCGAAGCCGCTCAGTAGCCGGGCTCGCCCGGCAGCAGGATGCGGGCGACCTCGCCCTCGAGCACGACCCGGGGCTGGACCGGCAGCACCTCGCGCCCGCGCGCATGCTCGAGCAGCTCCTCGACCGAGGGGAACTCGCGCAGCTGTTCGAGGTGCTTGATCGTCGGGAAGACGAGCTCGATGTCCCCGGCCCGGTAGGCCTCCAGGGCACCGGACGGCGTGAACCAGCCAAGGTCCACGCACTCCTCACCGTCGATCCTCGGGTCCTGCCCCGCGGGCAGCGGGGCGAGAAAGAAATGGGTGTCGAAGCGGATCTGCACCTCGGCGGGCGTGATCCACCGCGAGAACTTGACGAGCGCCGTGGGATCGTCGAGCGCGATCGCCGCCTCCTCGCTGAGCTCACGGATCGCGGCTGCCCTGTGGGCCTCGTCGCCGGCGCCCTCCTCGGCGTCCACGGCGCCTCCAGGAAACACCCACACGCCGCCCATGAAGCGGGCCTTCGGCGTGCGTCTGACCAGCAGGACCTCGAGCTCCTCGGCGCCTCCCCGCAGCAAGATCACGGTTGCGGCCTGGCGCGGGCGCACGGGCTCGCCGGGGTTGTACTGCTCCCCGGGCCCCGGACGCTCTCCCTCCTCGCGTGAGCGCATCGGCGGACCCTACCTGTCGGTAATCTTTGCCGCATGAGCGACACCAACGAGCACCACTGCGCATGAGCGCCCCCACTGAGACCGTTCAGCGCTGGATCTGCGAGTCCTGCGGCTACATCTACGACCCTGACGAGGGCGACCCGGACGGTGGAATCCCGGCCGGCACCCCGTTCGAGGGCATTCCCGACACCTGGTTCTGCCCGGTGTGCGGGGCGCGTAAGCGCGACTTCACCCTCTACGAGGACTGACACGGCCGCTTCGTCCTGGCAGGAGCTGCTCGCGCTCGACGCCGAGCGCGTGTGGCACCCCTACGGGGCGCTGCCGGCGTCGATGCCCTCGCTGCCGGTCGTCTCGGCGGAGGGAGTGCGGCTGCGACTTGCCGACGGGCGCGAGCTGATCGACGGGATGGCCTCGTGGTGGTGCGCCATCCACGGCTATCGCCACCCGGCCCTGGATCACGCCGTCACCGATCAGCTGGGCCGGATGGCGCACGTGATGTTCGGCGGCCTCACCAACGAGCCCGCCATCCGCCTCGCCGAGCGTCTCACCGAGATCGCGCCCGCGGGGCTCGAGCGGGTCTTCCTGGCCGACTCGGGCTCGGTGTCGGTCGAGGTGGCCATCAAGATCTGCCTGCAGTACCAGCATGCGCAGGGACGCGTGGAGCGCACCCGGCTCCTGACCGTCCGGGGCGGCTATCACGGGGACACCGCCGGGGCGATGGCGGTGTGCGACCCGGTGGGCGGCATGCACCGCCTGTTCGCGGGCGTGCTCCCGCAGCACGTGTTCGCCGAGCGCCCCCCCGACGGATTCCACGCGGGTCTGGATGAGGCGTGGGCGGCGCAGGTCAGCGAGCTGGCCGAGGCCCACGCGGGCGAGCTGGCCGCGGTGATCGTGGAGCCGGTGGTGCAGGGAGCGGGCGGCATGCGCTTTCACTCACCCGCCTGCGTCGCGCACCTGCGGGCGGTGTGCGACGAGTACGAGATGCTGCTGGTGCTCGACGAGATCGCCACCGGCTTCGGGCGCACGGGCGCGATGTTCGCCAGCGAGCACGCCGGGGTGAGTCCGGATGTGATGTGCGTGGGCAAGGCGCTCACGGGCGGCTACATGACGCTCGCTGCCACCATGTGCACGCCGGCCGTGGCCGACGCGATCTCCTCGGGGGAGGGCGGAGGCCTGATGCACGGGCCCACCTTCATGGGCAACCCGCTCGCCTGCGCCGTGGCGCTGGCATCGCTGGAGCTGCTGGCCGATGGTCATTGGCGCAAGCGGGTTGCGGCGATCGAGCAGGGGCTGCGTGCCGGGCTCGAGCCCGCTCGCGAGCTTCCCGGCGTGGCCGACGTCCGTGTGCTGGGAGCGATCGGCGTGATCCAGCTCGAGCGCGACGTGGACGTTGCGGCCGCCACCGCCACAGCGGTCGAGCACGGCGTGTGGCTGCGTCCCTTCCGCGACCTGATCTACGCGATGCCGCCCTACGTGATCGACGAGCAGGATCTGGCGCAGGTGACCGGCGCGATGGTGGCCGCCGTGCGGGCGCCGCTGACGTAGCGCCCTGCGCGCAGAGGTCCTACTTCTTCTTGGGCTTCTTGACGGGCGTGATCGTCACGTTCTGCGCGACCACAGTTTCCGCGGGCGCGCCCGCGCTCGCGCTCAGGATCGTGCTGAGGCGGGCGGGGACCTTGCCGAAGCGGGCCAGCAGCTTGCGCCCGGTGGCGTCCAGCTTCACCGACACGTTCACGCGCAGCCCCGCCGGGATCGACAACGTGCCCGAGGCGAGGACGATGCGCTTGGTGCGAACCTTCTGGCTCGCTGTCAGGCCGAGGAGCTTCCCAGCGCGCAGCCTCTCGACGGTGTACAGCGTCACCTTCACGTTGCAGCGCTCCCCCGCCGTGCCAACGCAGGCCAGGGTGTAGGCCACTTTGCCGCCGGTGCCGGTGACCTTGCCCGACAGCGAGGCGCGTGCACGCACCGGCGGGGAGCCCGGCGGTGTTTCCGCCGGGGGCGTTTTGCCGGCCGGGGTTTCGGTGACCGTGGTTTCGGTCTTGGGCGTGTACGTGACGGTGATCGAGCGCGATGTGGTCTTGCCGGCGTTGTCCGTCGCCACAGCCGAGATGGTGTTCGCGCCGCTGCTCAGCGGAACGCTCGTGGACCAGGTGCCGCCAGCGCTGACAGAGATCGCCGAGCCGTTGACCGTCACCGATGCGATCCCCAGTGGTCCGGCTGCCGTCCCCGAGATCTGCACGCTCGGCGTCGAGACCGTCGTGCCGTTCGCTGGCGAGCTGACGTTCAACGTCGGGCCCGCTTCAGCTGCGTTCGTGAGCTGTTCGACTCCGAGCTGTGTGAGAGCCTGTGAGAGGACCTGCACCAAGACCAGCGCGCCCAATGTGGGAACCGTCTGGTTGGAGTAGACGAGTTCGAAGGCGTTGGGGCCCGCGAACTTGACGACGGTCGGAGCTGCCGACAGGGTGATCGTCCCCCGCGGATTTTCGTGCGGGCTTTCCGGGTTGGCCGCTTTTGCATCAGCCTGGAAGTAGAGCGTCTCAGGAGCTGATGAGCTGCTGGGTGGAGATTCACCTGAGTTGTACGGCTTGAACGTCGATTCGCCCGGGAACTTGTAGTCGGATTCAATGCCGCCCTGCTGCTCGCTGTAACGCATGGTGATCGTGTGAGGGATGCTCGCTTCGGTGCTCTTGAGTTCGTCGGTCACCGTTGCATGCAATCCCCCTTCACCGGTTGTCACGGTCCGGACGAGCTCCACGCCCGTGGAAGCGAACTGGAAGCATTCGGTGGAGGTCGGTTCGGGCACGTCCACAGCTTCGGCCCCGGCATTCTCACAGCGGACGATGGGCTCGGTCTCGGTCTGCGAAAGGGCCCCGGTCGCCTGTTCGAAGGTTGGAGTTGGAGGCGTGAGTTCCAGGAACGGCTGCCCGACCGCGCCCGCGTGGATGGTGGACGCTGCAGCTACGGCGTAGCCGTTGTGGCCGTCCACGACGATCGATGGTTCTTTCAATGCGGTCGTCTCGGACAGGGTGGCGGCGCATTGGAAGATGGGCGGCGCGGCCCTTTGGAAGGAGGACGGTTCGAACACATTGCTCGACGGTCCGCAGCTGCCCGCGGACTGCCAGGCCCAGAACCCCTGCAAGGTCGTCGTTGACAGTTCGTCGTCCGTGAGCTTGGTCGCTTCGGCGCCCTTGGTGAGGAATCCGGCGCTGCCGACTTCCGAGCCTTTGAATGCCGCGACGGGTTCGGTTGGGAGCGTTCCCACAGGCACAGCTCGCAGCGTGCACGGCTGATCCGGCGGGAGGCTCCTCAGTGCGACCTGGCTTGCTAGGCCCGTGGTCGTGAACGAGCCGTTGGATTCGAGTTTCAGGACCGCAGCGCTGCCGTTGAGCTCTTCGAGGACCGTCTCTTTCAGAGTTCCTTCCTCGCCCTTGTAGAAGCAGCCCAGTTCCACCGATTCTGCTTCAACGCCGTTGCTTGTCCCAGTCACGGACAGCGTCTGGGTGGCGGGGGCTTCCAGCGGCCGTGCGATGAGCCCGAGGATCGGTCCGCCGGGCGAGGTCGAGGTGATGCTTGATCCCGTGACGACCGCCTCTGCTGCCGACGCGAGCGCTCCTGTGAGCAGCAGCGAGGCAGCGATCAGCAGCAGCGCGAGGCGGGCACGACCTGAGAGCACGAACGGCCTCCTGGGAGTGGGGTGGGGGATCGACGACATCGCAGCGGTTGGCGCCGGTAGCTGCGGCCAGCCGGGCGCGAGACAGGCACATAGAGAAGCACACGCGGCACCTGGGGCGCGTCAGCCGATCGCATGCTCGCCGAGCCACCGTCGCCATGGCAGGACCTCACCGGCCTCCGCCATCGCGGTTGGATCAGGGCCGGGAAGGGCGGCGAGCGTGTGGACCTCGACGCCGCCGAGGCGCGCGATCGTGTCCCGGTTCGACAGCTTGATCTCTCCAGGCTGGAAGGGCCAAGGCGTGAGCACCACGGCGCGCACGTCCAGGGTGGCGGCGCGCGCCGCCTGCAGCGTCAACAGCGTGTGGTTGATCGTGCCAAGGCCCGGCCGTGCCGCGATCACCAGCCCCAGGGCCAGGTCTGCGGCGAGGTCGAGCACGGTGTAGGAGTCCGCGAGGGGCACGAGCAGGCCGCCAACGCCCTCCACGATCAGCGTCCCTTCGCCACCGCGCCCGCGCGCGAGGGCGACGAGCTCGCTCGGCTCTATCCGCTCGCCTGCCAGCGCCGCGGCGAGGTGCGGCGAGGCGGTGGGCCCGAAGCGCAACGGTGCCACCTGCTCGGGCCGCATCCCCGAGGCTGCCGCCAGCAGCTCATGGTCCGGCGGCCATCGCGCGCCGGCCCCGGGTGTGCCGGTCGCGTCAGTTTCGTCGTCCAGCCCGGTGAGCACGGGCTTGTACGCGCGCACCGGCTCGCCGGCGGCGGCCATCGCGGCCAGCAGGCATGCGCTCAGAACGCTCTTGCCGACGCCCGTGTCGGTTCCCGTGACGAACAGGCCGCGCACTATGCGTGGCCGCGCTAGGCCGCGCGTGCGCCCGAGGACAGCTCGCGCTCGAGATCAAACGGCGCCATCGGAGCCGGCTGGGCGGCCGCGGCCGCGGGCCGGCCTTCGCGCTCGAGGTCGAAGGGTGCGCCCGGGCGTCGTGCGCGCACCGGCTCGCCTGCGAACTGCTCAGCCTCGAACCCGGCCGGCTCGGGTGCCGCTTCGCGCTCGCTGTGAGCGGGCACCATCGAGGCGGGATCGAGGCCGATCCGGCGGGCGAGCTTGCCGAACAGCTCACCGGCCATGCACAGCTCGGAGGCCGTGTGGGAGGCCATCGCCGTCAGGCGCAGGCGCGAGGTCCCGCTGGGCACCGTGGGAGGTCGGATTGCCTGAGCGAACACGCCGTGCTCGATGGCCTCCTGGCAGAGGCGCAGCGCGGCTCGCTCCTCGCCCACGATCAGCGGCACGATGTGCATCTCGCTCTCCGGTATCGGGAATCCCTGGGCGGCGAGCGCCCTGCGCAGCGCGCGGGCGTTGGAGCGCAGTCTCTGGACGCGATGGGGTCGCTCGCGCAGGAGCTCCAGCGCGGCCAACGCTCCAGCCACGGCGGGCGGGGAGGGAGCCGTCGAGAAGATCAGCGAGCGCGCCGTGTTGATCAGGTAGCGGACCATCTCGGCGCTCGCGCACGCGTAGGCGCCATAGGAGCCGAGCGCCTTGCCGAGGGTGCCGATCACCACGTCGACCTCGCCCTCCAGCCCGGCCTCGGCCACGGCGCCGCGCCCGTCGGGCCCGAGGTTGCCGAGCGCGTGCGCCTCATCGACCACCAGGCGTGCGTCATAGGCGTCGGCCACGTCGGCCAGCTGTGCCAGCGGCGCCACGTCGCCGTCCATCGAGAACACCGAGTCGGTGACGATCAGCCGCCGTCCCTGGCCGTCACGCCCGCCGCCATGACGGCGCAGGCTCCACTCGAGGTGCTCGACGTCGCGGTGGCGGTAGACGATCACCTCTGCTCGCGAGAGCCGGCAGCCATCCACGATCGAGGCGTGGTTGAGCTCGTCGGAGAAGATTGCGTCTCCGCTACCGGCCAGGGCGCCGATCACGCCGAGGTTGGCCAGGTATCCCGACCCGAACAGGACGCATGCCTCGCTGCGCTTGAAGGCCGCGAGGCGCTCCTCCAGGCGACCGTGGATGGTCATCGTCCCCGACACCAGACGTGAGGCGCCCGCCCCGACTCCCCAGCGCATCGCAGCGTCGGCCGCTGCCTCGCGCACCCGAGGATGGTCGGCGAGCCCGAGGTAGTTGTTGGAGCAGAGCAGCAGCACCGGCTTGCCTTCCAGCAGGACCGTGGGCCCCTGCGGCCCGCTGATCAGGCGCAGGCGCCGGCCGAGGCCGAGTCGCTCCAGCTCCTGCAGGCGCGCTTCGATCTCGCTCATCGCTGAGCCGGCTAGCCGACCGGCACGCGGTTGGGGGCCCCGTCCGGGCGCGGCGGCACAGAGCGCTTGGCGTGATAGCGAAGCTGGGTCGAGGGATCCCACAGCCGCACGCCGAGGTCCACCGGCCCGGGTGCGGCTTCGGCCTCGAGCAGATCCTCGACCACGTCCGGAGTCTCGCCCTCCAGCCACCCAGAGCGGTTGTCCGGGCGGGGGTTGGCGGCGTTGTCGGGCTGGCGCGCCACGTTCAGGCCGAGCTCTTCGAACATCTCGCGGTCGGCCTCCGGCTCGTTGCCGAGCGTGGTCAGGAAGTTGCCCATCATCACGCCGTTGATCCCCGCCCTTACGGCCAGGCGCTGCAGCTCGCCAAGGTTCTCCACGCGGCCACCGCACAGCCGGAACAGCGCATTGGGGAGGATCAGGCGGAAGATCGCGATCCACTTGACCGCCTCCCACGGGTCCATGTAGTCGCGGTCGCCGAACTTGGTGCCGGGGCGCGGGTTGAGCATGTTGACGGGCACGCTCGTCGGGTCGATCGCGGCGAGCTCGAACGCCATCTCGACGCGCTGGGCGCGGGTCTCGCCGAGGTTGAGGATGCCCCCCACGCACGTCTCCAGGCCGGCCTCGCGGACCGCGTCGATGGTGCGCAGGCGACCCTCGTAGCGAACCGTGCTCGTGACCTCGTCGTAGTAGCTCTGCGCGGTCTCCACGTTGTGGTGCACGCGCTGGATGCCCGCCTCGCGCAGCGCCCTGGCGCGCTCGGCCGAGATGTGCCCCACGGAGGCGCAGCGCTTGAGGTTGGTGTGCTCTGAGACCAGGCGCACGCCGTCGAGGTACTTCTCGAAGTCGCGCCTGGAGAGCCCCTGGCCCTGGGTGACCATGCAGAAGCGGTGGGCGCCAGCCGCCTCGGCCGCGCGGGCGTGCTCGAGGATCTGCTCGGGCTCCATCATCGCGTGCATCGGGGTCTCGGCATCGGCGAACCGCGACTGGGCGCAGAAGCCGCAGTCCTCGGCGCAGCCGCCAGACTTGGCGTTGACCAGCGAGCACATGTCGGTCGAGTCCGAGAAGCGCTCCACGCGGGCTTCCCAGGCGCGCTGGATCAGCGCTTCGATCTGGTCATGGTCCTCGATCTCGCCGAGTCGGAGTGCCTCCGCGCGAGTGATCAGCGACGCCATGCGCCACAAGTTATGAGGCGTGCCGGACGGCTAGGCCGGCTATTCGCCGCGCCAGCGCGCGGGGCGCTTCTCGGCGAACGCTCGCATGCCCTCGCGAATGTCCTGCGAGGCGAACGAGGCCTGGCGCAGCTCGATCAGCTCGCTCTCGGTCTCGGCCGTCAGCTGGCTCTCGGCGCGAAGCAGCTCCGCGATCACGCGCTTGTTCCCCTTCTGCGCGAGCGGCGCGTTGCCCGCGATCTCGGCCGCGATCTCGAGCGTGAGCGCCTCGAGGCGCTCGGCGGGGGCGAGCCGGTTGACCAGCCCCCAGCTGAGCGCGGTGGGGGCGTCGATGTATTTGCCGAGCAGGAACAGCTCGCGCGTGCGCGGCACGCCGATCGCGTCGATGAAGCGGCGCAGGCCCGTGTGGGAGTAGACGAGGCCGAGCTTGGCCGGCGGCATTCCCAGCTTGACCACATCCAGTGAGACGCGCAGGTCGCACGCGAGCGCCAGCTCGAGGCCGCCGCCGATGGTGTGTCCGGGCAGCATCGCGACCGTGGGGTAGGCGAATGCCTCGAGCGAGTCGATCGCTTCGGTGAAGGGGTGGGCGACGAGCTTCTCGGCCCGCTCCTCGAACTCCCCCGCAGGGATCTCGCCGATGTCATACCCCGCCGAGAACATCCCGTGCGCGCCCGTCACCACTATGCAGCGGGCGCCCGCCGAGGGCTCGCCGAGCTCGGCCAGCGTTGCGCTGATCGCGTCGAGGATCGGGTGGTCGAGCGCATTGCGCTTGGCCGGGTTCGAGATCGTCAGCCGCACCACCCCGTCGGCCGGCTCGTCGATCAGGAGCTTGCCGTCGGCCAGCTCGCGGGGGGGAGCGCTGGATGACACGGACCGACAGGCTAGACCCTATGCCGCAGGTCGCCCGTCGGGTTGACCGTCGGAGGTAGGCCGGACACTCCTCGCGGGGGTTTGTCTGGCCGGAGAATGGCTCCGGCTGA
>Ga0207927_1000286_pt1 | contig 21309 bp, 16 predicted proteins | sample NGESurdeep072012_2_FD_184456 | JGI IMG/M metagenome (GOLD analysis project Ga0207927, IMG submission 184456) | Arctic peat soil microbial communities from Barrow, Alaska - NGEE Surface sample 210-2 deep-072012 (SPAdes) | ecosystem: Environmental > Terrestrial > Soil > Wetlands > Peat ... | reverse complement strand
TCGTCTCCACGAAGGAGGACGAGAGGATCGCGGCCTGGAGGGAAGGCGTCGAGGAGTACCGGCTCGGCTCGGGTCTCTCGATCCCCCTCGTCGTCGGGGATTCCGTGCTCGGCGTCCTCTCGAGCTACTCGGATCGCCCGCACGCTTATGGCCGGGAGTCCATCGGCCTCCTCAATCGCTTCGCCGACCAGGCGGCCCTCGCCGTCGTCGAGTCGAAGCAGGAGGACCGGATCCAGTTCCAGACCGCCGCGCTCGAGGCGGCGGCGAATGCGATCCTCATCACCAACCGCGAGGGCCGGATCGAGTGGGTCAACCCCGCTTTCACGGAGCTCACCGGCTACGAGCGGGACGAAGTCATCGGGCAGACGCCGCGGCTCCTGAAGTCGAGCGTCCAGGCGCCCTTCTATTACGAGAAGCTCTGGGAGACGATCATCGCGGGGAACGTCTGGCGGGGGGAGTTGCACAACCGCCGCAAGGACGGCGCGATCTACGTCGAGGAGCAGACGATCACGCCGGTGAAGTCGGCCGACGGCGAGATTCGTCACTTCATCTCGATCAAGCAGGACGTCACCGCCCGAAAGCAGAACGAGGAGCAGATCCGCCACCTCGCGCTTCACGACGCCCTGACGGACCTCTCCAACCGCCGCGCCTTCGAGGAATCGCTCGTGCGGGCGGTGGCGCGCGCGCGCCGCGGATCGCCTTCGTCCCTTCTCTTCCTCGACCTCGACAACTTCAAAATCGTCAACGACGCGCTCGGGCACCCCGCCGGCGACCAGGTCCTGGTCGAGCTGGCCCGCCTCCTCGGCGCGCTCGTGCGTCCGAACGACGAGGTCGCCCGTTTCGGCGGCGACGAGTTCGCGGTCCTGCTCGACGGAGACGCGCTCGACGCAGCGCGACTCACGGCCGAGCGGCTCCGCCGGTCCGTGGACGAGCACCGGTTCTACGTGGGCGACCGCGCCTTCGACCTTGGGATCAGCGTCGGAGTCGTTCCGGTGGACGGCACGACGGACGCCGCGTCGTTGATGGCCGTGGCCGACACGGCGCTCTACACCGCCAAAGAGAAGGGCCGCAACCGCGTGATGGTCGTCGAGAACCCTTCGGGCGGCATCACGTCTCTGCTTTCCGAAGCGAGCCGCTGGGCGTCACGGATCAAGGAGGCTCTTCGGGAGGACCGCTTCGTCCTTCACTACCAGCCGATCTTCCGGCTCAACTCGGGGCGCGCGGTCCACTACGAGGCCCTCATCCGTCTCCGCGAGGGGCCCGAGGACCTCATCGCGCCGGGCGTCTTCCTTCCGGCCGCGGAGAGATTCGGGTTGATGCCGTACGTCGACGGCTGGGTCGTGGACCGGGTCGTCGACCTGCTCGTGAAGCGCCCCGCGGCGGAGATTTTCGTGAATCTCTCGGGCGCGAGCCTCGGCGACGAGGCGCTCCTCTCGCACATAGAGGAGCTCGTGACCGCGAGCGGGCTGCCGGCCGGCCGCCTGGCCTTCGAAATCACCGAGACGACGGCCGTGCGGGACATCGTGGCGGCCCGCGAGTGGATGCGCCGGCTGAAGGAGCGCGGATGCCGGTTCGCGCTCGACGACTTCGGCATCGGATTCTCGTCCTTCTCCTATCTTCAGAGCCTGCCGGCCGACTACGTGAAGATCGACGGATCCTTCATTCGCGGCCTCGAGACCGACCCGGCGGCGCGCGCCCTCGTGCGGGCGATCGACACGGTGGCCCACACCCTCGGGAAGGAGACGATCGCCGAATGCGTCGAGAACCTGGAGTCCGTCGCGACGCTCGTCGAGCTGGGCGTCGAGTGCGGCCAGGGCTTCGCGCTCGGGCTGCCCGCGCCCGAGCTCCTGCCCGACGATGCCCCCCCGCTGCTTCTCCCGAAGGCCGGCGGGTGAGAAGGGCGGCCCTCGTCCTCCTTCTCGCGCTCCTCGCCGCGCCGCGGGCCGGCGCGGAAGAGACCATCATCGTCGTGCCGGACTCCGAACGGGAGGTCGAAGGCGTCCTGCGCGGCGCGGTAGACGCCGGACGGAAGCGGGTGGAGGGGTACTTCGGACGCCCGTTCCCGAAGCCGTTCCTCGTGGAAGTCCTGTCTTCGCGGGGCGAGATGGATGCCGCGTTCGCGCGGCGCTGGAAGACGCAGAAGACCGCGTGCTGGATGGTCGCCGCGGGCGTCGCCGACCGGCTCTTCATCCTCTCGCCGCGCGTGTGGAAAACCGAAGGCTGCGAGCACGACGCCTCGCCCGCGCACGTCGGCGAGATCGTCGGCCATGAGCTCGTCCACGTCTTTCACGGCCAGCATGCCCCCAATGGCGACTTCAACGGCATGGACGAGCTCGCCTGGTTCGTCGAGGGGCTCGCGACGTCCGTCTCGGGGCAGCTCGACGGCGCCCACGCGGGCGACGCCAGGGCCGCTCTCAAGGCCGGCAGGGGGCCGAAGAGCCTCGCGAGGGCCTGGACGGGACGCTACAAGTATGGTGTCTCGGGGTCCCTGGTTCGCTTCATCGAGACGGCGCGGGGCCGCGCCACCATCGACCGCCTTCTTCGCGTCGGCACGAACGCCGCGGCGATGGCGACGCTCGGCATGACAGAAGGCGCGTTCCTGTCCGTCTGGCGCCACGACGTCCGGAAGAGAGCGAAGCGCTGAGGAGGGTGCGGGTGCGCCCGGCGGCGGAAATGCGATAAATTCCGCGGAAAGAAGAGCGAGGAGTCATCGTGAAAAACATCCTTCGGTTCGCCCGGGTTTCTGTCCTGACCGTACTTCCGTTCACGCTCGTGGCCTGTGTTTCGAAGAAGGAGTTCGAACAGGTGAAGGCCGAAAACAAGACGCTCGACGAGGAGAAGCAGCGCTCCCAGCGCGAGCTGGGCGCCGCCGGCGCGGCGACCGCGGAAATGCAGGCCACGCTCGACGACGTTCAGAAGAGCCTCGAGGACCTTCGCGTCAAGGAGCTCAAGGCCGTCCGGACTTCGCTCGCGGTCGCCCAGGAAGGCAAGGCCGCGCCGGGGCGGCGCGAGGAGCTGAAGGCGGAGATCGAAGAGATCCGCAACGTGGTCAAGGCGAACCTCGCGAAGCTGTCGGCCCTCCAGAAACAGAAGAACACGTCGGACCAGAAGATCACGACGCTGGAGCGGCTCATCGGCGAGATGCGGCGCAACCTCGAGGAGAAGGAAGCCACGATCGCGGCGCTCGAAGAAAAGACGCTCGTCCTCGCGAAGGAAGCGGAGGAGCTGCGCGGCACCGTGAAGGAGAAGGAAGCCGTCGTCAAGGAGAAGGAGGCCGCCATCGTGGACCGCGAGTCTCAGATGTCGACGGCCTACGTCCTCATCGCGACGCAAAGCGCGCTCAAGAAGGCCGGCCTCGTCGAAAAGAAGGGCTCCGTCCTGGGCCTCGGAGGGAACTGGCAGCGGACGGGCCAGTTCGACGAAACGCTTTTCAAGCAGGTCGACACGCGGAAGGAAACGGAGTTCGCCGTGGGCGCCGCGCCGGACAAGGCGCGCGTCCTCTCCGACCACCCGAAGGACAGCTACACGCTCGCCGGGACGGGCCCGAAGGCGAGCACGCTCACGGTGACGGACGCAGCCCGCTTCTGGAAGGGGAGCAAGTACCTCGTCGTCATGCTGCCGGACTGATGAGGATGAATCATCCCCGTCCGCAACCCCCGATGGCATGCTCCCGTCACCGTGAGGAGGAATTCATGAAGAAAACCACCACCGCCGTCATCGCCGCCCTCGCCGCCATCGCGCTCGGGAGCAGCTCGCTCGCCACGATGGACATCCAGAAGGAATACAAGGCCAAGGACCCGAAGGCCAACTGCGCGAGCTGTCACGTTCCGAAGATGCCGAAGAAGGACGCGGCCGAGCTCAACGATTTCGGCAAGACTGTCAAGGGCGCCAAGGGCAAGGACGGCAAGATCGACTGGTCGAAGGTCAAGGTCCCGACCCCCGCGGCTAGCTGAGCGGGGCGAAGCGCGCCGTGAAGTGGCGGAGGGCGCGCGGGGCCTCGGTGATGCGGTAGCCCGGCAGGGTCGCCGCGTTTCTCGCGACCTCGAGGACGGCCTCGGCCACGTAGTCCACGTGCGACTGCGTGTAGACGCGGCGTGGGAAGGCGAGGCGCACGAGGTCCATGGGGCCGGGATGTTCCGAGCCGTCCGGATGCATCCCGAACATCACGGTCCCGATCTCGACGCCGCGCACGCCCGCGACCTCGTACAGCGCGTTCACGAGAGCGATGCCGGGGTACTGGAGCGGCGGGATGTGCGGGAGGAGCGCGCGCGCGTCGAGGTACACGGCGTGTCCGCCCGGCGGCCGGATCATCGGCACGCCCCCGGACTCGAGCTTCTCGGCGAGGTACTCGATCGACCGGATGCGGTAGTGGAGGTACGGTTCCTCGACGACTTCCTCGAGCCCGCGCGCGATGGCCTCGAGGTCATAGCCCGCGAGGCCGCCGTACGTCGGAAACCCTTCCGTGAGGATGAGAAGGTTGCGCGCCTCCTCGGCCCACCCGTCGTCGTTCATGGCGAGGAAGCCGCCGATGTTCGCGAGCCCGTCCTTCTTCGCCGACATCGTGCATCCGTCCGCGAGGGAGAACATCTCCTGCGCGATCTCCTTCGGCGTCCGATGCGCCTGCCCATTTTCCCGGAGCTTGATGAAGTAGGCGTTCTCGGCGAAGCGGCAGGCATCGAGAAAAAAGGGCTTCTTGAAGCGGTCGCAAAGCCCGCGCACGCCACGGAGGTTTTCGAGGGACACGGGCTGCCCGCCGCCCGAGTTGTTCGTCACGGTGACCATGACGACCGGAATGCGGTCGCCGTCCTTCTCGAGCGCCTGCTCGAGGGCGGCGAGGTCGATGTTCCCCTTGAAAGGGTGGAGGAGACTCGGAACGCGGCCCTCGGCGATGACGAGATCGCGCGCCTCGGCGCCCTCGACCTCGACGTTCGCGCGGGTCGTGTCGAAGTGGTTGTTGTTCGGGACGACGTCGCCCTTCTCGAGGATCGTGTGGAAGAGGATCCGCTCGGCCGCACGCCCCTGGTGCGTGGGGATGATGTGCGCAAAGCCGGTGAGGTCCTTCACCGCGTCGCGGAAGCGGTAGAAAGAGCGGCTGCCCGCGTAGGACTCGTCGCCCTGCATCAGAGCGCCCCACTGCGCCGAGGACATCGCGCCCGTCCCCGAGTCGGTCAGGAGGTCGATGAGCACGTCCACCGCGTGGAGAAGGAAGACGTTGTATCCGGCCGCCGAGATGGCCTTTCGCCTTTCCTCCGGAGTCGTCGTCTTGATCGTCTCGATGGACTTGATGCGGAAGGGCTCGATGATCGTGCGAAATTCCATCCTGGAAAGAGGATATCAGCGGGTCGCGCCCGAAGAATCCTCGGTAGTCGCGTCGAACGGCCGGGGGAGCCGGACGACGGTCACGGTGCAGGGGGCCTTCGCCACGACCTCCTGCGACACGCTGCCGAGGAGGGTGCGCAGCGCGGAGCTCGCCCGCGCGCCCATCACGATGTGGTCCACGCGATTCGTGCGCACGTACTCGAGGAGCGCCGCCGCCGGGTCGGTCGCCCCGAGGACGTGAAACGTGATCCGGTTCTCGAGCGCGAGGAGCGGCTGCGCCCAGTGCTTGAGCTCCACGAGCCGTTTCAGGTGCTTGCTCCGGCCCTCGTCGTCGAGTGTCGTGTCGAGCGCGACGCGGTGCTGTTTGAGGACGTTCAGGCACGCGACACGCGCGTCCGGCACGGTCTCGAGGATGCGCTTGACGGTGACGCGCAAGGCCTCGTGGAGCGGCTCCGAGCCCTCGGCGAGGTCGATGGCGACGGCGACGATCGGCGCCGTCGAAACCTGGGTCGCGACGGCCTGCCGGGGAGCCGAGCGGGTGAAGTCGGGATGGAAGCGGCGCCGGATCACGGCACTCCATGGGTCCTGTCTCAGCCGCTCCGAGCGCTCCGTCAGCTTGGTCTCTTCGGGATGCGAGAGGTCGAACGCGAGCTGGGCCGCCGTGGGATAGCGCCGGGCGGGGTCCACCTCGAGACAGCGAAGAACGATCTCCTGCAGCCATGGCGGGAAATCGGCCCGGCGTTTGCGCGGCGGGACCGGATCGCGCCAGAGTCGCCGGTGAAGTCGGCGTTTGCCCTTCGGGTCGCCGAAGGGCCGCACGCCCGTCGAGAAGAAGTAGAGGAGCACGCCGAGCGCGAAGAGATCGCTCCGTGCGTCGCGCCGGTCGCCGAGAATCTGCTCGGGCGCCATGTAGGGCGCGGTCCCATAGGGAAGCCGGAACTCCTCTCCCATGAGATCGGGAAGCTGGTCGTGGTGCGCGAGCCCGAAGTCCACGAGCGCGACGTCGCCCGTGCCCTCGCGCATCACGATGTTCGAAGGCTTCACGTCGAGGTGGACGACGTGCTGGCGGTGCAGGTCGTCGAGGGCGACCGCGACCCTCGCGCCGATCGCCACGACCTCCGCGTAGGGGAGCGGCAGGTCGTCGAGGCGGTGGAGCAGCGTCTGGCCGGCGATGCGCTCCATGACGATGTAGGGGTGGACCGAGAAGTCGCCCGCGGCCACGAATTTCGGCACGTGGACGCCGGAGAGCCGCGGCAGGATCATCTGCTCCATCTCGAAGCCGACGACGGCCGCGGGGTCGTCGCCCTCGAGCAGGGTGGGGATCTTCATGAGGATCGGCATCCGGATGTCGGGCCGCGTGACCGTGCGCAGCGTCGCCATGCCGCCCGTGTGGATGAGCTCGCCGACGAGGAAGCCGTCGATCGTCGCGCCTCTCTGGATCGGGTTCGCCGCCATCTTGGTCAGAGTCCCCACGTCAAGCGGTCGGCGAGCATCGCGGGGAGCCCCGCGGCGCGGATCTTCTCGGCCGCGGCGTCGATGTCGTACGCCACCCGAAAGGTCGTGATCTCGGCCCGAGCGGTGTCGACGAGGGCGTACGCGGCGGCCGGATTGCCGTCGCGCGGCTGGCCGATGGACCCCACGATCGCGAGCCAGCGGCGCTGTGGAAGCAGCGGCACCGGGATACCCGCGACGGGCCGGAACGCCGTCGTCTTCGAGGCGCGCGCGGTGCCCGACGCGCCCGAGCCTTCCGGCACGTTGTAGAGCGCGGGCTTGTGCACGTGTCCGCACAGCGTGAGGCGCTCGGTCGTGGCACGGAGCGAGCGCGCCGCGTCCTCGGTGTCCGTGACGTACGACCACTTGGAGGGCGCGGAGGCGTCCGCGTGCACGCAGAGGAGGCCGTCCTCCGTGTGGGTCAGCGGCAGCCCCGCGAGGAAAGCGCGATGCGCGGAGCCGAGCTGGTTCCGCGTCCACTCCAGGGCGACTTCCGCGGGCGAGGTCATCGAGCCGCCCCGTTCGCCAACGGCCGCATCGTGGTTTCCACGGAGCGCTATCCCGCCCTTTTCGACGTGGTCCATGAGCGTCGCGACGACCCATTCGGGATCCGCGCCGTAATTCACGTAATCGCCCAGGAAAACGAGGCGGTCCGCGTGCTGCTCCCGCGCGTGCGCGAGGCACGCCTCGAGCGCCTCGCGATTCGCGTGAATGTCGGCCATGAACGCGATGCGCATCGAACCGATTCTGATCGTATCTTCCCCCGGGGGCTATTTCGTGCCGCGCCGACTACACTTGGCTTCGTGATCCGGGGTTCGCGTCAGGAGGATATGATGAAGAATGGCCACCGCTCCCTCGGACTGGTCGCGGCGCTCTGTGTCGGCTGCCTTTTGGCAATGGCGCGACCCGCCCGATCGGACGCGACGTTCTCCCAGCTCCTCGCAAAGTGGTCGGCGCTTTCGCTCGCGGGGTCTCCACATCCGGTCGAAGGACTACGCCTCTCTGCCGGGCACCTGACGCTGGTCCTCGTCAAGGGAGACGCGGTCCCCGTTCTGGCCGGCGATCAGGTCGTCGGGCTCTTCTTCCGGGGGCACGGGACGCTCGAGCACATCTCCGCGGATCCGGTCGAGTTCCCGATCGAGTCATACAACGTCCGGAAGAACACCGGCCTCACGCTCTCCCCCGAAGGGAAGACGCTCGCGATCCGGGACAGGTTCGAAGAGGTCCTCTGGCTCGCCGCCGGCAGCTCGCTCCCGCCCCTTCCCGCGGTCATCTCTTCGACGACCCAGGACGAGCCGTTCGCCCGCCACGTGAAGAGGTTCGGCCGAATCCACGCCTCGCCGGTGGCCCACCAGTTCGCGGCCTGGCGCCTCAACGGGCCCGACCGGCCGTTCGTCCGGGCCGAGATCGCCGGCGGGAGCGCGGAACTCGTCTACGTCCTCGATGGGGTGGACGCGAAAAGCGAAACGCTCCTGGCGGTCAGCAAGCGTCCAGCACGCGACAAAGCGGTGCAGGACCGTCTCGAACTCATGGTCCTTTCGGACCAGCCGCTGGGCCGGGACCGGAGGGAGACCCTCCCCCCCCGGTTCATCCTGACGGACGTCGATCTCGCCGTCACGGCGTCGGATGGGAAGGGCGTGTCGATCTCCGTGACGGAGACGATTCGAGCGGTGGCCGAGCGGACGAACGTCCTCGTCCTGGACCTTTACGACACCAGGTTCGCCTTTACGAACATCGGAGCCCTCGATCCGAGACAGCTCCGGCTCAAAGGAGTCTTCGATGAATCCGGCGCCGCCTTGCCGTTCGACCACCGGAATGACGAGGTGGCCGTCGGGCTGCTGGCCCCGTTGACACCGGGCAATCCGGTGAAGCTCCGATTCGAGATCGAAGGGGACATCCTCTACAGGCCCGGAGGGGACAACTACTGGGAGCTGGGGGTGGAGCCCTGGTTCCCGCAGCCCGACCTTTCCGGCCAGTACTACACCGTCCATGCCACGGTGAAGGTGAAGAAGCCGTTCGTCCCGTTCGCGCCCGGGAAGACCGTCCGCCGGGTCGAGGAAGGGGAGTGGAACGTCCTGGAGACGCGGGTCGACAAGCCGGTCCAGTTCATGGTCGTCCTAGCCGGGAAGTACGAGTTCGAGGAGGAGACGAAGAACGGCGTCACCGTCCGGGTCGTCTCGTACGGGAGAAAGAACGAGTCGGGGATCAAGAAGCTCCTGAGCCTGAGCCACAAGGTGATCGGCTACTACGAGCCGTTCCTCGGCAAGTTCCCGTTCGAGGAGTTCAACATCGTCGAGATCCACTCCTTCGGGTTCGGGCAGGCCCCGCCCGGCTTCATGTTCATCACCTCCGAGGCGTTCAACCCGATCGGAGACAAGGTCAACCAGCTCTTCTCCGGCGGGGTGAACGAGCGCTTCTCGCACGAGATCGCCCACCAATACTGGGGCCACGTGGTGAAGATGCCGGACGCGGAGGAGCAGTGGTTGACCGAGTCGTTCGCCGAGATCTGCGCGGGGCTGTTCGTGAGAGATCTGCGCGGAAAGAGCGACTTCCAGGGGCTCCTCGACGTCTGGAAGTCGCGGGCGAAGGAGGCGGCGGCGATGGCGCCGATCCCGCTGGCCAACAGGATCCGGAACGACTCGGACACGGAGGTCGCCTGGCGGTACCGGACATACCTCCTCTACTTCAAGGGACCCTGGATCCTCAACTCGATCCGGCAGGAGATCGGCGAGGAGGCGTTCCTGAAGTTCCTCAATTCGTGCCAGGCCACCTTCCGCTGGAAATTCGGCAACACGAAGATGGTCCAGACCGTCCTGGAGGCGGTCACGAAGAAGGACTGGAAGCCGTTCTTCGACGCGAACTACTGGGGAACGGCGATGCCGGCGAAATAGGTTTCCGTGAACCCGTCCCGTCGTCGCCTCTCGATCTTGCCTTTCGCCGCCGCGCTCGTCTTCGCGGGCCTCGTCGTGGCGCAACCGCTTCCCGAAACGCTCTTCTCGGAGATGCGCTGGCGGATGATCGGCCCGTTCCGCGGGGGGCGCACGGTCGCCGCGAGCGGCATTCCCGGGAACACGAACGTCTTCTATGTCGCCGCGAACAACGGCGGGGTCTGGAAGACTACGGACGCGGGGCGCGTCTGGGCGCCGGTCTTCGACGAGCAGCCGACGGGCTCGATCGGCGTTCTCGCCGTCGCGCCGTCTCGTCCTGACACGCTCTACGTCGGAAGCGGCGAGGGCCTTCAGCGGCCGGATCTCTCCGTGGGCGACGGGATCTACAAGTCGACGGACGCGGGAAAGACGTGGAGGCACCTCGGCCTCCGCGATGCCCAGCAGATAGCCGGCCTCGCGGTGCACCCGCGCGATCCGGAACGCGTTTACGCGGCCGTGCTCGGTCACCCGTACGGCGCGAACGCCGAGCGGGGAGTATTCCGCTCTCAGGACGGTGGGAAAACGTGGACGAAGGTGCTCTACAAGGACGAGAACACGGGCGCTTCGGCCGTGGCGCTCGATCCGGGAAATCCCGACGTTGTCTACGCGGTTCTCTGGGCGGCGCGCGAGGGTCCGTGGGAAAACGGCTCGTGGCAGGGGCCCGAGAGCGGGCTCTTCAAGTCGAGAGACGGCGGCACCACGTGGAAGAAGCTCACGAAAGGGCTCCCCACGTTTGCCGAGGGGCTCGGGCGCATCGGCTTCAGCGTGTCGCCGGCGGATCCGCGGCGGATTTACGCCACGGTGGACGCGGCCGACGGGAAGGCCGGGATCTACGTGTCCGACGACGCGGGCGAAAGCTGGACGCGCACGAACGGCGAGTCACGCGTCTGGGGCCGTGGCGGGGACTTTGCCGAGGTGCGCGCGCACCCGAAGAACCGCGACGAGGTCTGGGCGGCGAACACGTCGACGTACCGTTCCACGGACGGCGGCCGGACGTTCACGCCGGTCAAGGGCGCGCCGGGCGGGGACGACTACCACACGATCTTCATCCACCCGGAGAACCCCGACGTGATCCTGCTCGCGGCCGACCAGGGCGCGACGATCTCGGTGAACGGCGGGGCAACGTGGAGCAGCTGGTACAACCAGCCGACGGCGCAGCTGTATCACGTGTCCACCGACGAACGCTTCCCCTACTGGGTCTACGGCGGGCAGCAGGAGAGCGGCTCGGTCGCGATTGCGAGCCGGGGCGACCATGGAGCCATCAGCTTCCGCGACTGGCACCCCGTGGGGGCCGAGGAATACGGGTACGTCGCGCCGGACCCCCTCGACCCCGACGTCGTGTACGGCGGCAAGCTCACGCGCTTCCGCCATTCCACGGGCGACGTGCAGGACGTCTCGCCCGCTCCGCTCCGCGGGAAGTACCGTTTCCTGCGCACGGCGCCCGTCGTGTTCTCGCCTGCGGACCCGCACGTCCTTTTCTATGCGGGCAACGTCCTCTTCCGAACGACGAATGGCGGCAGGAGCTGGGACGTCGTCAGCCCGGACCTCTCTCGCGAGACGCCGGACGTCCCGGACTCGATCGGCGTCTATCGCAAGCCGGAGATGGCCAAGCAGCCGCGCCGTGGCGTCATCTACACCGTCGCCCCCGCGAAAAAGGACGTGAACGTGATCTGGGCGGGCACCGACGACGGGCTCATCCACCGCACGGCGGACGGCGGGAAGACGTGGGCGGACGTCACGCCGCCCGGCCTCACGGCGTGGAGCAAGGTGTCGCTGATCGACGCCTCGCCGTTCGACGACCTCACGGCCTACGCGGCCATCAACCGCTTCCGTCTCGATGATCTCGAGGCACATGTCTATAGGACGCACGACGGCGGAAAGACCTGGAAGGAGATCGTGAAGGGGCTGCCCGACGATCCCGTGAACGCGGTCCGGGAAGACCCGTTCCGAAAGGGTCTTCTCTACGCGGCGACGGAGCGCATGGTCCACATGTCGTTCGACGACGGCGAGAACTGGCAGCCGCTGCGGCTCAACATGCCCGCGACGTCGATCCGCGACCTCGTCGTCCACGGCGACGACCTCGTCATCGGCACCCATGGCCGCGGCTTCTGGATCCTCGATGACGTGACGCCGCTCCGGCAGCTCGACGCGAAGTGGGCCGCGGGCACCATTGGCCCACCTTTCCTTTACGCCCCGCAGTCGGCCGTGCGCGTGCGCCGGAACCGGAACACGGACACCCCGCTCCCGCCCGAGGAGCCGGTCGGCCAGAACCCGCCCGACGGTGCGATCCTCGACTACGTTCTCGGCGCCAGGCCGACGGCGGCCGTGACGCTCGAGATCCTCGACCATGACGGCGCACTCGTCCGCCGGTTCGCGAGTGACGACGCGCCCGAGTCGCTTGTCGAGCCGCTCGTCGTGCCGGCATACTGGGTGCGCCCGCCACGCCTCCTCTCGGCGGCGCCCGGCATGCACCGCTTCGTGTGGGATCTCCGCCTCCCGCCGCCGCCCGCACGAGAGCACGAGTACCCGATCTCGGCGATCGCGGGCGACACGCCGCGGGAGCCGCTCGGTCCGTTCGTCCTGCCGGGGTCCTACACGGTGAGGCTCACGGTCGACGGCACGGCGCTCACGCGAACCCTGACGGTGAAGATGGACCCGCGCGTCGCCATGTCTGACGCCGACCTCGCCGCGCAGTTCGCGCTCCTCAAGAGGATCACGGGAGCGCTCGCGCGACTGGACGCGGGGCACGTGAAGACGGCGGGGCGGCGGCATCGGGATCGCGGCTCGCTCGAGGCGGCGCTCCTCGGGGTCTACGGAATCGTCGAAGGCGCGGACGACCTCCCGACGACGCAGGCCGTGGCGGCGGTGGAGGAGCTCGAGAAGCGGGTCGACGCGGCGCTCGCCGCGAAGGCAGACGCCCGCTAAGGCGGATGCCCGCTAAGGGCCGCCCTCGAGAGAAGGCCGAGCGACTCCGCGCGCGATTTCCTTCCCGTCACTCTCGCGAAAGAGGAGAACGCGCGTCGCGTCCGGCGTCTCCTGGACACGCGCCGCGAGGAGGTCGCCCTCGAAGGCCTCGCCGCGGAAATCGGCCTCGAAGGTGAGCGGGGGAGCGGCGGCGCGCGGGAGCGCGGTGAGGAGCGCGCGCAGGATCGTGACGTTGTTCGCGTGCGCGTTGAGGTCGAGGTCGTAGCGCGTCACCCGAAACGGCGTGCCCAGCGTGCCTGGCGCTCCGGCCCCGTCCTCGGGAGCGGCGAGGGGCTCGAACGAGTCTTCGATCAGGCGGGGCGGCGACGTCTTCGCAACTTCCGCCACGTCGGGCGATTGGCGGAGGGGTCGCTTCTTCGCGACGTCGAGGAGAATCCAGCCCGACGTCGCCCGCGCCAGTTCCGTTCCGTCCGCTCCCGCAACGCGGAACTCGCGGAGCGCCCAGAGGCGGTGCACGCCGGCCGGCCAGGTTTCGACCGTGATGTCCTCGCGCCACGCGGGCAGCGCGAGGAGCCTCAGCGTGAGGCGAGACAGGATCCACGTCTGGCCGCGCGCGAGGAGCACGTCCGAGCCCCACCCGAGAGCCGTCGCGTTGTTTCCGGCGGCTTCCTGGAAGAGGTCGAAGAGCGCGGGGAGGCGGAGGCGCGCGTCGGGGCCCATCTCGCTCGCGCGGACCCGAAAGTTTTCGCGCCAGACGTTCATCCGGCGGCCGCGTGCCGTTTCGCGAGGGCCGAGCGCTTCTCCCAGGTCTCGCGCGCGAGGGCCACGTCCTCGAGGAACCAGCCGAGCTCCGAGAGGAGCAGCGCCTGCGGGCCGTCCACGAAAGCCTTCGCGGGTTGGGGGTGGAAGTCCACGAGCACCATGTTCGCGCCCGCGACGACGCCCTGCGCCGTGACGTGCATGAGGTCGAGGATGCCGTCCGGCGCGCGGTCGCGAGAGCCGACCGAGTGCGAGGGGTCGATGCACACCGGGAGGCGCGTGAGGCGCTTGACGACCGGTACGAGCGCGAAATCGACGAGATTGCGGTGCGGGTCGCCGAGGTTCGTCTTGACTCCCCGCAGGCCGAAGATGATCTGCGATTTGCCCTCGCTCGCGAGGTATTCGGCGGCGTTGAGGGATTCGTTCAGCGTGATGCCGAAGCCGCGCTTCACGAGGACGGGAAACTCCGGCTGCCGGCCCACGGCCTTCAGGAGCTCGAAGTTCTGGATGTTGCGCGTGCCGATCTGGAGCATGACGCCGGTGGGCTTTCCCGTCTTCTCGAGGCACTCGGCGATCTCGTCCACGTGGCTCTCGTGCGTCACCTCCATCGCGATGACGCGGATGCCGTACTTGCCCGCGAGCGTGAACACGTCCTTGAGGCAGCTCTTGCCGTGCCCCTGGAACGCGTAGGGGCTCGTCCGCGGCTTGTAGGCGCCCATCCGCGTCGTCGTGAGGGAGAACTCCTTGAGGGCGCGGAACATGGACTCGACGTTGTCGTTCGTGTCGACGGCGCAGAGACCCGCGAAAACATGCAGGTTCTCCTGCGAGAACTCCACGCCGTTGTACGTGAAGCCGCTCGCGCGCCGGTCATCCTTGTGACGCCCGAGGACGCGGTACTCCTCGGAGACGCGCACGACCCGCTCGACGCCGGGGAGGATGCGGATGTCCTCGATCGCGAGGCGATGCGTGTCGCCGATGAGGTAGACCTCGGTCACCGTCTTCTGGGCGCCCTTCACGCGATGCACCCGCACCTCGATTCCGGGCTGGCCGCGCAGCGTGTCGAGGAGGTCGCGCTCGGCAGCCGTGTTCGCGGCGAGGGCGGGGTCGAGAAGGACGATCATTCGGTCATTCCCTGGCCTCCCGGAAGGCGGTCGACGCGGCCCTTCTTCGTCGTGCGGGCCGGATAGGAGCCGAGCACCTTGAGGTACGGGCATTCGGCCGTCAGGGAGGCGATGGCCCGCGCGGCCGCGTCCTCGGTTTGGGCGCCCTCGAAGTCCACGTAGAAGAGGTACTCCCAGGGGTGGCGCGGCACGGGGCGCGATTCGAGCTTCGTGAGGTTGAGGCCGTGGGCGTCGAGAAAGTTCAGGCAATGCGCGAGCGCGCCGTGACGATGGGGCGCGGAGAAGACGAGCGAGGTCTTCGTCGGGATGCGCGGGTCGGGCGTCAGCGCCAGCGCCGAGACGACCACGAAGCGCGTCCAGTTCTCCTCCTGATCGGCGATGTCGCGCTTCAGGATGTCGAGAGAGTGGCGCTGCCCGGCCTCCTCGGAGGCGATCGCGGCGAGCGTGAGGTCGCCCGCCTCCTTCACGTGGCGCGCGGCCTCCGCGGTGTCGACGAAGGGCACCGCTGTCACGCCCGGGAGCTCGGCGAGGAAACGGGCGCACTGCGCGAGCGCCTGCGGATGCGAGACGACGCGCGTGATGCCGAGGAGGGAGGACCCGGGGAGGCCGAGGAGGCAATGGCGCACCTCGAGAATCTCCTCGCCCACGATCTTCAGCTCCGTGTGCCGGAGCAGATCGTAGGTCTCGTTGATCGAGCCCGCCGTCGTGTTCTCGATCGGGAGGAACGCATACCCGGCCGCGCCGGACTCGGCTTCGCGCAGCGCACGTGAGAAGGTCGGGAAGCCGCGAAACTCCATAGCCCCCTCGCGGTCGCCGAAGTACTTGCGCGCGGCGAGATGGCTGTACGCGCCCTCGGCGCCCTGGAACGAGACGCGGTGCGCGTTGCCGAGAGCGCGCTCTTTGACCCTCCGGTCGAGGAGGGTCTCCTCCTGGACCTTCACGGACATGGCGATGACCTCGCGGAAGATCTCCGTTGCGCGGAAGGGGTCGAGGCCCAGCTCGCGGGCGATGGACTCGACGCGGGCGAGGAGCCGTGCCTCGCGGTCTAGGTCACGCAGGAACGGACCGCCCTTCGCTTTCAGGAGCCCCACCTCGGCGACGTGCGCGAGGCGCGCGGCCAGCGTTTCGAGAAGGCGGCGGTCCGTCTCGTCGATGCGCTGCCTCAGGATCTCGAGCTCGTCCATGGGGAGCGCATCTTACCGGGCGCGCCATGCGCGAGGGAGGCCGGTTCGTGCCCGCCAGCCCCCGGCTCGGCGCGACAGGGTCAACCCCGGGCGGCTCCGGATCTATATTCCTCCCGTGACTATTCCCCCCGTGACTGGGGCCGCCCGCCCAGCCGTTTCCGATCGCGCGCGGTTCGCCGCGGGCGTTTTCGGCGTCTTCACGGCGATCGTCGTGGCGAGCGCGCTCCAGCACGCTCTCGTGGACACGGTTCTCGGCCGCGAGATTCCGTTCGGCCGATCGCTCGCGGCCACGGCGCTCACCTGGTATCTCTGGGCCCTCCTGACGCCCGCGATCGCGTCCCTCGTCTGGCGCTTTCCCCTTACGCGGGTCCGCTGGCGCTCGAGCCTCCTCGTCCACCTGCCCGCGAGCGCCACGCTGTTCGGTGCGCAGATGACCCTCTTCGGCCTCGCGAGCCGTGCCTTTGGCCTGTCACCCGACCTCCTGCGGCCCCGCCTGCGCGCGCTGCCTCCCCGGAGCGCCATTCAGGACGTGTTGGTCGGGTACGCGTTCCGGGGCGCGGGCACGTATGCCCTCATCGTCCTCGGTCTCATCCTCTATGACTACGTGAGGAAGGACCGCGAGCGCGTCGCGCTCGAAGGGCAGCTCGCGCTCGCCGAGCTGAAGGCTCTGCGCATGCAGCTCCAGCCGCACTTTCTCTTCAACACGCTCCACGCGATCGGCGTCCTCATCCACAGCGACCCAAAGGCCGCGCACCTCATGCTCACGCGCCTCGCAGAGCTTCTCCGCCTCTCCCTCGACACGGCCTCCGAGCCCGAGTTGCCGCTCGAGACGGAGCTCGCGTTCGTCGAGAAGTACCTGGCGATCCAAAAGGTTCGTTTCGGCGACCGGCTCACCGTGCGCTACGCGCTCGAGCCGGGCGCGATGCGCGGACTCGTGCCGACGCTCGTCATGCAGCCCCTCGTCGAGAACGCCCTCGAGCATGGCCTCGCGCCGCACGCGCGGCTCGGCGTGATCGAGATCGCGGCCGCGCGGGAAGGCGACGCGCTCACGATCCGCGTACGCGACAACGGCGACGGCCTGGCGGAGAGCTCCCAACGCATGAAGAGCGGCGTGGGTCTCGCGAACACGCGCGGCCGGCTGCGTCAACTTTATGGCGATCGCTCGCGTCTCACCCTTTCGAACATCGCGGGCGGGGGTCTCGAAGCCATCCTCGAGATGCCGTGGCGCGAAGCGCCGCTGCCTTCGGCGACGGGAGGAGCATGAAACAGATCCGGGCCTTCATCGTGGACGACGAGCCCCTCGCGCGCGATTGGCTGAGGTTACTGCTCGCGGAGGAACCCGGCGTGACGCTGGCCGGCGAGGCCGGGGACGGCCGCGAGGCGGTCACGGCCCTCAAGGCCGCGAAGCCGGACCTGCTCTTTCTCGACGTCCAGATGCCGGAGCTCGACGGGTTCGACGTGCTCAGGGCCCTCGACAAGGAGGCGCTGCCCGTCGTCGTCTTCGTGACGGCGTACGACCAGCACGCCCTGAAGGCTTTCGACGTCCATGCGCTCGATTACCTCCTGAAGCCTTTCGAAAGGGACCGCTTCCGCCTCGCGATGGAGCGCGCCCGGGAGCTTCTCGCGCCGCGCGGGGGCGAAGCCGCGGCCCGGCGGCTCATCGAACTTCTCGAGTCGCTCGGGGCGAAGGCGGGCACGCTGGAGCGCGTGGCCGTGAAGACGGACGGCGTCATCAAGCTCGTGAGGCTCGCCGATGTGGATTTCATCGAAGCCGCCGGCCGCTACGTGACGCTCCACGTCGGCAAGGAGCAGCACCTCCTCCGGGAGACGATGAACGACCTCGAGGCGCAGCTCGATGCCTCGGTGTTCGCGCGCGTGCATCGCTCGGCCATCGTGAACCTGGACCGCATCAAGGAGCTCCAGACCGAGAATCACGGCGAAGTGACGATCGTCCTCGAAGGCGGCCGCACGCTGCGCTGGAGCCGTAGCTACCGCGAGCGGCTCGAGACGCTTCTCGGCTCCGCGAGCTCCGGAGGCTGACATGAAGAGAAGGCTCGAGAAGGGGGCCGCGGCGAGCGCCCTCGCAGTCCTCGCCGGAGTCGCGGGGCTCCTCTACGCGGAAGACAAGACCGACAAGCCGCCCGATGCGCCTCCCGTGCGAGCCGAGGTCCGGGTCGACGCGAACGCCCGGCCCGACTTCTCGGGCACCTGGAAGCTGAACACGGACCTGAGCGAGGATCCGCGCGAGAAAATGCAGGAAGCCCGCGGGAGCTCCGGTGTTCGAGACGGCGGAGGCTTTGGCGGGCGAGGTGGAGGCGCCGGCTTCGGTGGCGGGGGCCGGGGCGGCATGGGTGGCGGCGGAACGAGAGGCGGCGGTCGCCGCGGCGGCGGGGACTCCGGCGACAGGGGCGACGGGGCGAAGCGTCTTGGCGAATCCCTCGCGGCGCAACGGGTTCTCACGATCTCGCACCGGGACCCCGAGCTCGTCGTCCGGGACGGGAACGGCCCATCGCGCACCTTCTTCACCGACGCGCGGAAGGTCGAAGAGGAGCGTTCGGAAGGAACCGCGAAGATCCAGGCGAAGTGGAAGGACCGATCCGTCGTCGTCGTGACGAAGTTCGGCAGGCGGGAGACCACGGAGACGTTCGAGCGCGCGGCCGACGGAGCGTATCTTTTGCTGACGACGAAGATCGACGGCGGGCGCGCGCCGCTCTCGTTCCGGAGGGTCTACGAGTCGGCGCTCACGTCGCTGCCGGCCGAAGGCGGGGCGGCCGAGCCGAAGGGCGAGCCGAAGCCTCCGTCGACTTGACCCAGGTCCCCGTTCTGGATCACTCTTCCCCTGCGCGAGGCCCGAGGCCCGCGACATCAGACCCGCCGGGAGCGAAAAGCCCCGGCGAAAGGAGCTCCCATGCATCCTGGATTCATGTCCTGGTGGGCGAGGCACCATGGCCCGTCCCGTTACGAGTACGCTGCCGCCGGCTGCGGCTCCGGCCACGCCCGCTGGCACGACGGCGAGACCCGCCTTGGTTCGCACGGCGACGAGCCGGGCGGATTCGGCGGCCCGTTCGGCGTCCGGCGACCGCTCCGCTTTCTCGCTTTCAAGCTCGGCCTCGACGACTCGCAGACGGCCGAGCTCGCGGCAATCCTCGACGACCTCAAGACCGAACGCGCGCAGGCCGCGGTCGACCATCGGCGGATGACGTCCGCCGTGGCGGATCTTTTCGCGGCGGCGGCATTCGACGCCGCGAAGGTTGCCCAGGCCGGCGCCGCGCGCGTCACGAGCGCGACGCGGCTCGCTGACGCGCAGGCGAAGGCGCTTCAACGCGTCCACGCGATGCTCGACGACGAGCAGCGGAAAGCGTTCGCGTACCTGCTTCGCACCGGCATCATCGCCATCTGATCGGATCCTGACGAATTGTGCGCGCGGAGCGTCCTCGGGCGCCGCTCCGCGCGGCGCCAAGGGGGCCTAAACTTGTACCGGCGCCGCGATTTTGTGGGTGCGACATTGGGGCGTGAAGCGTTCCGATTTCGCAAATGCAACAGGGTGATGGAGGTTGCGATGAGAAAAACAAGCGTCTGGGTCGCGCTCGCTGTCGCCGCCGCGCTCTACGGCCCCATGTCACGGTCTCAGGAGCACCAACATTCCCACGGTGACTCAGAGGACTTCGGGACGGTCAACTTTCCGACGTCCTGTCGCCCCGAGGTCGCCAAGGAGTTCACACGCGCCGTGGCTCTCCTGCACTCTTTCGGCTACGAGGAGTCCCGCCGGTCCTTCGAGGCCGTCGCGAAGAACGACTCCGCCTGCGGCATGGCGCAGTGGGGAATCGCCATGACCTACTACCATCCGATCTGGGCGCCGCCCACCGCAGAGGAGCTCGCCGCGGGTAAGGCAGCCGCGAAGAAGGCGGAGGAGCTCGGCGGAAGGACCGAGCGAGAGCGGGGGTACATCGCCGCGATCAGCGCCTTTTACCGCGACTCCGAGAAGCTCGATCACCGCACGCGGGCCCTGGCTTACAGAACCGCGATCGAGGAGCTTTCCCGGCGCATCCCCGACGACCACGAGGCCACGATCTTCTACGCTCTGTCGCTGCTCGGCACGGCCCCGCCCAGCGACACCACCTTCGCCAATCAGAAAAAAGCTGCGGGCATCCTGAACGGCCTCCTGCCCGCGGAGCCGAAGCACCCCGGCATCGCGCATTACATGATCCACGCCTTCGACTATCCGCCGCTCGCCCAGGAGGCGCTCCCGGCGGCGCGCGCCTACGCCAGGATCGCCCCGTCCTCGCCGCATGCGCTCCACATGCCCTCGCACATCTTCACGCGGTTGGGACTGTGGCAGGAATCCATAGACTCGAACATTGCTTCGGCCGACGCCGGTCGCAAACTCGTGGCGATGCGACATCCCGGCGCCGCCTCCTTCGACTCGCTGCATGCCCTCGACTACCTCGAGTACGCGTACCTCCAGATCGGCGACCAGGCCGCCGCGCGGAGGGTGCTCGAGGAGGCCGCGACGGCGAAGACCTTCGACGAGCCGAACTTTGCGGCGGGCTATGCGCTGGCGGCCATCCCCGCCCGCTGGGCGCTCGAACGGCGGGACTGGAAGACCGCGGCGGAACTCGCCCCGACCTCGGCCAAATTGCCCTGGGAGCGCTTCGCCTACACTTCGGCCATCCCCGACTTCGCTCTGGCGATCGGCTCGGCGCGGACCGGCCGGCTGGACCCGGCCCGGGCCGCCGTCGCGAGGATCGAGAACACCCGCGCCGTCCTCGCGAAGTCGCCAGTTCCCGGTCCCTATGACTGGGCGAGTCAGGTCGAGTCGATGCGCCTGGCGGCCTCGGCGTGGGTCGCCTTTGCCGAGGGGAGGAAGGAGGAAGCCGTGAAGATCGCCCGCTCCGCAGCAGAGCTCGAGGAGAAGGTGGGCAAGCATCCGGTGACTCCTGGGGCGATCCTTCCCGCGAGGGAGCTGCTCGGAGACATGCTGGTGGAGCTCGGGCGGGGCGCGGAAGCCATGGCCGAGTACGAGGCTTCCCTTCGGGAGGCGCCGAACCGCTTCAACAGCCTCTACGGCGCCGCCCGCGCCGCCGAGCTGGCGAAGAAGCCCGATCGCGCGCGGGAGTTCTACGCGAAGCTCCTAAAGCAGAGCGTCGAGAGCTCGCCGCGGCCCGAGCTCGCCGAAGCCCGCCGGTACCTGTCGAAGGAGGGCAAAGACGACTCGAGACTGCGCTGACCAACCGGCGAAGGACGATCAATGATCCATGTGAATCGTTTGGATGGAACGGAGCACTAAAATGCCGCGATGCATTCCCGGATGGCCGAGATCGCCGCTTATCTCGACGAAACGCGCGCCGCGATCGTAAAGGCGGTCGCGCCGCTTTCGCCTGAAGACGCGGCGCGCCGTCCCTCTACGGAGGCGTGGAGCGTCGACGAAATCCTGACGCATCTGTCACTCGTCGAGCCCGGAGTCGCGAAGAGAATCGCCAAGAGCGTCGGAAAGGCGAAGGGCGAAGGGCTCGAACGCGAGACGTCCGTCGCGTCGGTCCTCGGCTCGCTCGACGGCGCCGCGTTCGAAATCCTGCGCGAGAA